>OCVV011283818.1_pt1 | contig 38969 bp, 49 predicted proteins | sample 1539721 | NCBI WGS metagenome assembly OCVV01 (sample SAMN02144230, study PRJEB22623) | gut metagenome | biome: sheep rumen | host: Ovis aries | place: New Zealand | reverse complement strand
CAAAAGCACGTCATTGGCATTGTAAGCCTCTACCTTGACACATTTAAGACCAGCCTTACTTGCTATTCGGTTGCCCGATGTATGCTCGTAGTCCTTGATTTCCACGTTATCAAAGTAAGCCTTCATGCGGACGTAGAGCTTATCAGCTTCGATATACACCTTCCCGTCAGCATCCTTGCGGAATACACCGCCCTCGCCCAACAAGCCACTGACAAACTGATTGCCTACTTGCAAGCCTTTAAGGAACGTGATAAAGCCTTGTGCTGTATCATCTTGTGTCTTTGAAAGCTTCTTGGCAAGCTCAGACCACACGTTGCGGTTATACTCCTGTCTTAAAATGGCGATAAGCGTAGAAAGTTTTTCTACATCGTCAGCGACTTTTCCAATTTGGTTCAATACAACCTCAACGTTGTCGGTAAGCGTAATGTCATACTTTGGTAGAGGAGATTCGCCAAACTTAACCGACAACTGCTTGACAGATAAAGCAAGCGTCTCTCCTGCGTACTCAAAGCGTATAATAGTGTTTGGTCTGATTTGGCTTAGTATATGCTCGTGTGTCGACAAGAACGCCTCGTCGAACTTCAGAGGATAGTCGAAGTAATGCTCATTGTTTTCAAGCATGTAAGACTTCATTGCGTCATCGAGCTCGCGTTCAGACGTGGTTATGTATGTGTCTGGTAACGATATGCCAAGTATCACAAAGTCGTCACCAGCAACAGGATATTGATACATGTTTGGCATTATAGTACCGAACGTGCTATCCTCTTTCTGTAATACAACCTCAATTTGACCAAGGTTAGACTTTGGGTATCTTGACAAGTCGCGCTGTTCTCCGTCTGGCGCAAAATTACCATCCTCGTCGTAAAAGTTACGCTTGTAGTCATCCCAATCCACCTGTACAGTGAACGTACAGCCAAGACAAGAACCGCCGCGCATATTGATTTGCATCTCCTCTGTGACTGCTGCACATGCGTAAAGGTCAAACGACAATACTGGCAAAACCATCTTGAAGTAGCTTTGTATATAGTTGCCGTCGTTGTCTATAGTATCGTCCCATGATTCAGCAGGAGTAAGGTCGTTATTCAGCGGTGTTGCGCTTACAATCTCCGCTTCTCCAAGTTCTGGTTTAATGTCCTCGAACGTGTGTGATTCGTAGCTTGGGGACTGTACGTTGATTGGATGGGGGTACGGATACTCAGAGCTATAGATAGCGTCGTAGTAGTCCACAAGCTCAATATCTGGGTCGTAGTCCAAGTTTGGCGTGCCATCTGTGTTTAAGAAGCTAACCTTATTGAAAAGACAGGTTCTGTAAACGGATGGCATAAGGTTCTTACGCGTGAACGGATGGTTAATCAATTCAACATAATCACCTCCAAGAATACCCTTATATATTGGATAAGACACGACCTTTGAAAAGGTATGTCCTCCTATGGTAACGTTGTTGTAAACGCCAGCGTGGTCGCCGTATGTAAACGCCCTGTCACTTGCACCATACCATCTGATTTGTGGATAGCCGTATGGGATGTTGTTTTCGCTTCCACAACCAGATATACGTGTCACAATCTTGTTGTTGCGTGGCGTTCTGGAGTTGTTCTTCAATCCGACGCCCTGTCCCATTCTGAAGACAAACGGAGTGCCGCTTCGACGAGCAGACTCGTTTTCGTACACCTCATTAGACGCCATGCCCATAACAACCTTGAAACGCTTGCCTTGCGCATAAGCTGGCTCTGTTGGCGACACGACGTCGACGATATAGGGCAATCCCCATGTGTCATACCAAGTCTTCAGTGCGTCCGCAATAGTCGCGTTTTCAAATGGTATTACTGGACTAAGTTCGCTGTCCTTATCCTGCGGAAAGCGCGAGCTTTTTTCGACAATCCACTCTGTTCCGTCAAGGTTCTTGTTAAGTTTGGCGATATAGTCGTTCGGATAGCCTATCCAAGAGAACTTCTTACTCTCACCAAGGTAACGCTCCTCGTCGCTTGTTACCGCAACGTCACAGAACGGAAAGTTCGCCAGTACGTACATGGGGTGATAGAACACAAACGAATATTTGGTCATGCCCCTAAGTTCGCTGTTGTCAGAAACAATACCCTCGCGTATGATGGTCGGAGGTGTTACAAGCATGTATTTCACACCGTTGTATACGATGTATTCATGCATTGATACTGAAAGTGTATTGTTCTTGTAGTACACGTATCCGCTTATCTTGTCGCCGAGCGACATGACAATACTTTCGACTGTGGACTTGTGAAGTACGAGGTTGTGGAACGAAGTTCCATCCTCGTTCTTTATTTCAAATATTTGATTTTTACCTAATGTACCCATCTTAATATCTTAACGATTGCAAATATAATCATTATAATCGTAAATCCCAAGCAATACCAGCACCATTTAGGAATTTTTATCTTTTCAATAGTTGTATATTCTTTGTGAGACAGTTTTTCTTGTAGAGAATCACATTTTGAAACGTATTGCCTAAGTGAATCACATGTCACTTTTAAATGTTCAACAGAGTCTCGTAGCTGTTTTTCATATTCGCGATTTCGAGACACCGTTTCCTTCTCCTTATGCCACGTTTCCTGCTTGATTATATTACCGTTCAAATCCACGGTCATAACGGTTGAGTCAGACTTCTCGACCTTAGTGTCTGTTTGAATCTTCTCGGTCTCTTTAACAGACAAATCATGTGAATGTGTGTCAGTGTCATTCTTCACAACAACAGTCTCGGTTGAATCAACTTTGGATTCTACCTTGTTGTAATCATCTGAGACTATATTCTTTTTTGATGCGCATGACGACAGCAGCACAAACATCAAGCAAGCAAATAGTATCCAGTTTTTCATGTCACTTCTCTTTTATGTTGTTAAATGCGTCTAAATAAAAAATGTTGTGACCGACATACATATTTGCTTCTTCGCATCGGCGTTTTTTTAAACCAAGAAGAGGTTTGCCAGCAGCGTTATGCCATTTTACCATTTGTCTTGCGACATCAATATCTGGCTTCTTTTGTACAATACACTTCTTCATTGTTGAAGAATTAAAATTCCCTGCACCAAGATTGAAAATCCAGCTACACAAAGAATCAAACTGACCCTGCGTAAACGATACACACATGGCATTCAGCGCCTTTTCTATTGGCGCAATATCTTCTTTTAGAAACTCTTCCGCCTGCTGTTGCGTAATCGCCATTCCAGCCTTGACATTCTTTGTGTGACCATAACCTATCGTAAGGACGCCAGCTGCACAGCGATATGCGTACAGCTTGCATCCCTCGAATTTCTTAATCAACTCTAATCCTTTTTGCGAAATTTTCATAACAAGAATTATTTGTCCTTAGTCTTTTTTGTTTTGTTTGTTAATGACTCAATCCTACGTCCTTGGCGAGCAATATCACGTCGAACGTCGGCGAACTGTTTTTCAAGCTCAAAAATCTTTTCACGCAGCATACTGTTCTCGTTTCGTAGTTGTTCGTTTTCCTTACGTAGCAAGTCTCTGTCTTTTCTAATATAGTCACAGGACTCCTTCAAGTCGGCAATAGTGTCTTGATACACTGCTTGTTGTGCTTTCCATGCTTCTGCATCAGCCAGTTGTTTCTTGGCGCGTCGGTTAATAAACCAACCGCCTCCACATATAAGCGTTAGTATAGTAGCAATAAGACCATATATTTCCGTGTTCATTTATGCCTCCTTTCTTTATTTTACGTCAACTTTTTCTTTGTTGTCAACAATCTCGTTACTCTTGTTTGTGCTAATGCGCTGCGCCTTATCTGTTCCGTCGTCTATATCACTTGAGCCTTGTGGTACGAGAGCTCCACGCTCCGCGATAATACGGTCTTCCTCGTCTGGCGCTGCGTCTGGCGACCTCTCGATGAGTGTACGCATCGAAAGCCATTTAGCCTCCATTGCGAGGTTGGTTATCTTTGTGTTATTTGTCTCGAGAGACCAAGGCACAATCTTTGCACCGATTCTCAACTTAGCAAAACGGTCTACGCCATTGTTTTCCAAGTCGAGACCTTCTTGATGAAGGTAAACCATATCGTTGACAAACTTTCTCCAGTCCAACGCAGACTGAGTTGCAAGAGCATAATCGTTCGACATTGCAAGAGCGATTCCGTTTCCTCCGCTATTAGTCGTTGAAATGTCTTTTGGCGTAATAAACGACGTAGACGAGAATAGCGAAATCTTCTCCTCAAGAGTCTTGAGGTAGTCATTCATGGTCGTAGGCTCTGGGAATTTCAGAACATCTGCACTTTGCTTGCCGTTGGTTGTGTCGCTCGACAGGTTGATAATGAGCGTGCTCGAGTCTCGTTTAAACGAATCCTTGTCCATTTCACCTGTAAACACAAGTGCGAATGTTCCAAATCTCTTCAGTGCAATATTCTCGATGTTTGCCATCAACTCCCACATCTCGCAAGACGACTCGGCATACTCCCAAGCAACCTTTCCTCTCTTAATCAGAAGCGGGCATCTGCTAAATCCATGTAGCTCACTCTGGATTTCCCATTTTCCATCGTCGCCCTGCATGCATCTATAATGATACTTGTTGTCGTATGCGTCGATTACTATTTTATCATCAACCTGATATACGAGTGAGCGAGACACCTCATATCCATACTCGTCATAATTCGGTACAATCTGATAGCCGTCCTCGTAGCTATAGTTGGTAACAATCGTCTTATTCTGTTCCTTGTCGTAGCTGAAAAGGAGACCGCAGTTTCCAAGCTGTTTACACGTATTGATAGCCTGTGCAAGCCACCAATCCATATTTCTGTTTACCCACTCAACCTTTACAATCTCAAACGATTTCACTCCGCCTTGTACTGCATCAACCTTACCGAGATTAAATTCAAGCGGGTTGGCTGTCAGTGAGCGTACGTGAGCCGAGTGTATCAGCTTCTGGAACGAGCACGTTTGTGTCATGTCCATCATACCAAGATTCAGTGGCTGTCCGTCAATATTGACCTTGATATGAGGTATGGACTTATTTAGAAGTATATTATGAAGGTCTGGGCGGTATTCTGTTATATACGTGTCCTGCGAAATTGGTGTGAGTTCCAAGTTGCAGAAGCCAGTATCCATTATTGTGTTATTAAGGATTGGCTGCAACTCCCATCCATGTCCCCTCATTACTCCGCCGCGAGTAAAAGGCTTCATCTTTGTAAGCCTTGTTGGGTCATCGAGATACCATTTAATGTCTTTTAATCTTATCATATAGCGCTTAATATATTAAGTATTTCGTTTGCATTCCTAATTTTTTTAACCCTGTGGATTCTTGTGTCAACGTCATCCGCCCTGTTAATGTTAAGCATAGCGAACATATCCTCCTGTTGTATGCGACGACGTGCCATTCCTGCATCGTCACGCAGCATATTATAGCTGGTGTGATACAGGCCTCCACAAAGCATTATAACGTTATCAAATAGGTCTGGAGACATTCCCTTCAGTATAGAGTGCTGCTTCTCCTTGTCAAGCATTGTGATTCTTCCGTTGTCAGTCTTTTTAAACTGGAATACAGACCTCTCAAACTCCATGTGCTTTAAGATTGTTGTAGCGCCTTCTCTCTTCATGTTCTGGTGGGTGTACCTCATTTCTGCGAGAGACGGGTCGTAGTGGATAAGACCAGCCTGTATCATCTCCATAGTAATGTGCGCAGCCTCGTCCTTCCTTGTCTTGTATTGAGCCTTAGAGCGGTCTGTTGGTTGCGTAGCTCCAGCAAATGTTATAGACCGAGGGAAGCATTCCTTCAAGAATCCGAATCCCTGTACGTCAATAATCATCTCTTTTTCCTCGAGATTATGCTTGCGACGAAAGTCAACCATCATCATTACAGCTTCTCTGTTTGAGTTCTTTACAGAGAATGCTATATCCTTGCACACAAATCCGTAATGTTCCCACAATTCCCAATATTTCATGACAAGATTATCAAAGCCTGTTGTAGCCATATCAACTGTCATGAAACGCTTTATACACTTGCTATCCCTTGGCATCTCGGATTGGCGGAACATACGCTTGACATCCATTTCGCTCAATTCTACGTTACCAGAGATGTTGTCGTCTCCAATCTCGTCAAGAAGAGAGTAGTTCCAGTTAGAGGCGTACGAAGATTTTGCTGTTGCAGAGTTTGCGGCAAAGCCTCTATATTTGGTGTTTTTAGCCAGCATCCTCTTGTTGTCGCGAACATCGAAATTAAAGAATGACATTGATAGAATCAAGTCCTCATACGTCATACTGTCGTCAACAGAAAGTTGCTTGTCAATCTCAGCCTTGCCCTTCTCATACACTTCTTTCTTTGTTCTTCCCCATATCGCCCTCTCGTAATCTCCGTCTGGACAGAAGAAAAACATAACAACGCCGTCCATTGATTTATCAACACTGCCGTCATCGTTAATCCATCCGCCTCCATGTTCCCCTTTTCCACACAGCTTTCGCATGAAGCATTCTCGCTCTGGGTTCTGTGCAAGAAACACTTGTGCTTTTCCGTTCGAGTCTGCACGAAGACGTGGGAAGAACGACGAAATTGTTCGCCACATAAACTTATTACACTCATCGAAAATGAGGATTTTTGCTTGAAGACCTTTAGCAATCTTATCAATAACAATCGGGTTCTCGTTGTCAAGCTGCTGAAACTTAATCTCAGAACCATTGTACAACTTCCATCCCATGTCCTCAAGCTTGTGGATTAGCTCGCCGATAGGGTCTGCTGGTTGACGTTTCTGCGCCCTATCAATGATTGGGTACATTTGCTTCAATGTGTCTCCAACCTTACCAGCGCCCCAGAAATCCGCGACGTTACGCATAAAGCAAACAATCTTTGCGTTGTCATTCGTGGCAAGGTATTGGATTGGAGAATAATACAGGGAGTAGCTTTTTCCACCGCCAGTGTTACCAGTAAAGCAAACGATGTCGGCGTTTGAGCGGATGGCATACTTCTGGTTGCCATCTGCCAAAGGAGCTAACACGACATCTTTATTTCTCTTTGCCATACTGTTTGAAAATTTTCAGCGCAAAGATAAAAATAATATAGGTGTACGCATAACACTATAATACATTGTTGGTACATTTTTTCAATATTTGCACTTTATTTGTAAGTATGTGCTTTGCTGGACACAATACATATTTTAATTTTGCGTCGAACAAAAAAGTATCATTGTTTAATCATTTACAAAATAGCAAGTAACTATGGAAGTAACAAGAGAACAGGTATTGGAAAGTATGAATGCCTATTGCACCGAGCGAAAGTATGGTTCGGAAGCTTTGACCGATGGGTTCAAGGAAAAGTTCACTAATTTTTTCGTAAAGAGGTACGAGGGAAAGGATGTTGAAGAGGCTGATTTTGCCGCCGACCTGCATTTTAACTTGGACACTGCTTTTAGTGCCTCAATTGATGCAAGCAACGCATTCTCGGCTCAGTTCGCAACCAAGGAGAACGATTACAGGAACAAAATCGCAGAGCTTGAAAAGAAAGTAAAGCAACCGCAACAGCAGCAAGTAGAACTGCCAGACGACGTAAAAGCGCAGCTCGCTGAACTGGAGAAGTTCAAGAACGACCAGTCAAGAAATGCAAAGAAGGCGTCTGTGATTGAGATTGCTAAACAAAGCATCCGACAAGACCTTCACGACTCCTTTGTGAATTACGCTTCGGATTTTGAGGTTGTGTTGGATAAAGGCGACGAGGAACAGGCTCGTACACTTGTCGAGAAGTACCAGAAGGTTATGCTGCCAACATACGGTGACATCAAACCTCTTGCTCCAAGACAAATCAAGCATCGTGACGAGGAAGCCTTGTCAGCCATTCCAGAGGTAAAGGTATGTTAAACACTTAAAGTAAAATTATTATGGTAACAAATTTGGCTTATTTCTACGAAACCTCACGCAAGCTGCGTGGTGGTAAGTGGGTGTGGGTTAAGGATGGTAACGGTGAGCAGCGCGGTAACGTACTGCTTGGAGGAACTATTCTGAATCCGAAGAAAGGCTTCGACCATCTGTATGCTGCACAGCTCGTACAGTACACTCCCGCCGAGGGATGCCTCATCTTCCGCTCGTTTAAGTTGCAGGCTGCCGCCGCTGCCGACGCAACAGAAATCTTTGTAGAGGGTGACGGATACAGCGACGCACCAGAGGTTGGTATGGTAATCATGAAAGCCCCCGACTCTCTTGTTGTTGAGACTCTGACCGTTGAAGAGAGCACTGTAACAAAGTCAGAGGCTGACTACACTGGTCAGTCTGCAAAAATCACAGCAGTCGAGTTCGACGAGGCTAACCAGCGCTTCAAGGTTACTCTTGACGTCGCTCTCGGTATTCTCACAACCGACGACATTCTTGTCGAGGCTGAAGGAACAGAGAAGTCTGCTTCCGCAAAAGTTCTCGTAAAGAATCCTAACACATTCATCGAGGCTGACCGCGACCTTATGCCAACTGAGGGATATGGTCTCAAGCCAGACACTGCGAACTACTCTATTAGCACTGTTTACAACAAGCAGGCTTGGATTCAGAAGATGCAGCCACTGCCTAAGTATGTTCTCGCAAAGAACAAGTCTTACATCGACGGAATTTTCTGGATTTAATCACTAAACATTAAAGAAAGGAATATATATATGGGACAAGCAATGAAATATCAATGGAATCCCGAGGAGGCTATTGAAAAGCTCTATCAGAAGGGATTCATGGACGGTACAAACGTCGGCTTCTTGCAGACTCTTATCAACGACAAGATTAAGATTGAGGAGAATACCTTCTTCTGGCAAGAGCACTTCCGTGTAGACCCTACCGAGTACACTATCGACCTCGCAGACCTCAAGAAGAATCCTGCTTGGACAGTTAGACAGAAGATTAACCGCACAGTTCCAATGGCTGACGCGATGGCGCCTCTGTCTGAGACCATGCAGCTCGATGCTGAAGGCGGAGAGGAGATGACTGGCTCTATCTACCAGTATGGTAAGGGCTTGTTTGAGACCTCTATGTCTAAGGAGGAGCTGAAGGCTCGTTTGCAGTCACTCGGCGGCGACGAGAATCTGGTAACTGGCTTCGTACGCGGCGTTGCAGACCTCGTCAAGACACACAACCTCCGTGCTTCAAACATGGCTGCTATGACTCTGTCTCGTGGCGGTGAGTATGGAAACCAGATTGCCTTGACAAAGGTTGGTGGTGGTACTGCTACCACACAGGGCTTTAGCGGTGTCAAGACACATCAGAACGCATACATCCCAATCGCCAACTTCAAGAAGGCTGGTGCGAAGGTATGGACTGCTGCTGACTGCGACATCCCCGAGCAGATGATGAAGATTGAGTACGATTTCAAGGAGGCTAACCTTCTCCCCGACGAGACCCCATTCGAATGGGATATTCCTTGGGACATGCTGGTTACTGTTCTTATCAAGAACGCAGCATTCATCAAGGAGGTTAACCGTTACCTTGCTATGGGCGCTCCAGACAAGGTAATCATCGTGAACAACGGTCAGTCTTCTACAGACGTTGGTTCTATCACCGTAGACCAGCTGGTAGCATACAGCCGCTGGGAGCTGTCTAAGATTTCTCCTATCCGCATCGTACGCGAGCAGCAAACAGTACAGGGCATGACCACCTATGCAACCGTTAAGGGCTGGAAGGCTGGTGTTGCAGTACTCCGTCCTCGCGGCTACGCTGGTGTACTGGTACACGCTCAAGTTCCCGACGCCGAGCTGATGAAGAGCGGCGAGGTGAACAAGACCGTAGACTTCTCTCTGGCAAAGGTTCAGAGCTTCCTGCACGTCATCAATAAGATTGTGCCTAACGGCATGCTGAAGTCTTATCACACTGACGTACTCGGACGCTACGCAACTGTCCTTGACGAGTCTCTGTACCACGTCTGCGTTGATACCACAACTGCTGACAATTAATCTGATGTAGAACCTGTTTAGATTGAGTAGACGATGACGGTAATTGAATGGTTAGGTAAGAAAACGAGGTATAGCTTCAACGAAGGCAACTTCGAGGTAATTGCACTCGACAGGGGGGTAGACCCTAATGACGATGTGTATGGCGAACACGTTGACCAACGCCTTAGAGAGCTTATGGAAGCAGATATTATATTTACTGCCGTATTGCTCTCACCTTCAAATACCGCATCGTTGTCTCAGTCTCATAATGGTTATCAAAAGACCATTGGACAAGAGCAGGATTTCTACCAGAACGACAAAATCAAGTACGCAATTGGTATCTATCAAAAATACGGCGACAGCAAGGCGGATATACTTGTTAACATGCAGAAGAAAATCCGCTTTGTTCCAATAGAAGATGTTGACAGCTTATGATGAGAGATGAGATTCTTGAATACCCGTATAGCGGAACAATAACCCGCACCGTTGCAGGCAAGGGCATGCAAAAGGACTCTGTAGTCACCATATACGAAGGCGTTATGGATGAACACATGGCAACCGACGAAGAAGGTCGTGTAATGCAGACGTCCAGCTACATTATCTCAATTCCTCTAACAAAGGACGAGAACGATAACTGGATAGTTCCACACAAGGGTGACAAGATTTCGCTGACACGCTATGGAGAGACGTTCAATCTGACCGTTGACAACGCAGACCCCTCGCAACTTGGAGGCATAAGTATTTACGCAACAAGAAGCAGTTGGTAGAGTATGAAGCAAGGCAAGATAATCGGTTTCAATGCCGCAAAGATGGCTGAACAGATGATGGCTAACGCTGTCGCAGAACAGAACCGTCGCCTTGTGGAGTATGCAAGAGAGGAAATAATTGCTCTCGGAAACGATATAGCAGCAATCGACGGGAAGCACAATATGAGCAACAAAGGAAACTTGCTCGATAGTTTATGTTGGGGAGTTTGCTACAATAAGCAACTCATTGACAGTGGCTTCTACAGAGAACAGTCTGCAACAGCACCTTCTCTTTTGCATGAATACTCTTCCGCTGCCATACTTGAAGGTGGACGCAACAAGTGGAAAGAATTATACAACCAAGATGTCCAGAAAGCAAGAATGCTCCAAAAAGCAAACTGGTCTTATGAGAGTGCAGCAGAGCCTGTAAACGGACACGCTCTTGCACAGGCATACATTGACAAGGCAGCGAGCAAATGCAAGGATGGGCATTGGTATGTGTTTTTCGCAATCCTCGCTCCTTATTGGGGTTATTGGGAAGAAGGTCACTATAACATCTTCAAACAGCGTTTTGTCAAGTTCAACATAATGACTTGGCATTACGACAAGATTAAGAAAGACCTGAAGCCTGCGAAGATGCGGTTCAACGTACACGTTGAGAAGTATGCGAGCAAGTCTCTTGCAAGTTCCGCGAAGAAGAATCTGAAAAATCCTAACAGATTAGACGAATGGTAAACGAATCGAGAATAGACATATACGACTACTTGTACAACTTACTCTTCGGAGTTGTTTCGGAGAATGTTTACGATATGCGAGTTCCGCAAGAACTCACGGAATCTGATACGACTGACGGCTTCCTTGTTATCCATGTTGGCAGCATCGTTGATGAGAGTGAATTTGTCGGAGAAGCATACGGTCGTGTAAGGTGCTTTATCGAGGCGTACATTCCTCAGATTTCAAGAGGTCGTGTCGACCATGACATCTATGCAGTGATGGAAAACAGCATAAACAACGTTGTCGACGAGCAGTCCAAGGTGGACGATGGCACGTACTACATAGACAAGGGCAGTGTTCTTACGTCAGACGACGCAGAGGTGTCAAATGCAGGAAATGCATACTTTACGTTCATCAAGTCGTTCGTTGTGGTAATAAACAAATAATTAACAATATTGTATAACTTTTTAATTAGAAAGGATTTAAACTATGAGTAAGAAAACAACTATTAAGACCGCCATGCTGGGTTATCGCGCAGTCGGTGGTAGTGGTGATTACACCAAGGTTAGCGGAGTTCTGAAAGGTTTGGCTATCGGACAGGATGAGCCAGATTCTACAGAGATTGAGGCTGAGTTCTTCGATGCCCCGTTCGACATTCTGTACGACGGAAATCCTGTAACATTTACCTTCGAGCTGGCGAACTACGACCTGTCGGAGCTTCCCCCTCTGTTCGGAGGTTCGTATGACCCATCAACAGACACTTATGAGGGTTCTGCAAACGCATACACGAGCGAGCACGAATGGAAGTTGGATTTCCAGCGCGGAAACAGCGCACTCGTACTGTATCGCGGCTTGACCATCGGTACTATCAAGAAGGACGAAGACGGCGCTCTGAACTACTCAGTGACCATCACCGCACTGAACTGGACTGATACCAACGATGTTGAGCACATGTACAAGATTGTTGGTGGCGAGACCGTAGAGTTCGAGGAGGTCGTTGAGCCTACTGGCAACCCAAAGACCAAGGGTTACTACGAGTCTGATGGCACTAACTACCGCCTGACTTGGGATACTGAGGTCGTAACAGGCAAGACCTATTACGAGAAGGTATAAAAGAACACAAAGTTCTATTTGTTTTCGTGAACGTTAGGGGAGCGTTATGGGGTTACTCCCTGTAATGCCCCCTTTTGATTTCACGAATACGAAACGATTCACGAAATAATATGAAAAAAAAGAAAGAACAAAACGAACAGGAAATGTCCGACTTCCCTATAGATATAAAAAGAGACATCGTTGACATCATCAACGACACTCCGTCTCTTGTGGTTCTCGGAGATAACGAGTATGTCGTGAAGAACATGCGATACTACTCGCTTAATCGTATCTGTAAGCTTGCTCTTGACATGAAGCAGGCTGACGAGTCACTTGATACAGACCAGAAGGTTATAGCGGCTCTATGTACGGATTTGGATTCCATGTGTGAGATTGTTGCTATTGTACTATGCAATCACCTGTTTACTCCAGATGATATAAAGTCATACGATGATGTTGACAGCATAATGTCGAGAAACGACAAACTGGTCAAGCTTATGAAGGCAAAGGTTATGATGTCAACATTTGAAACGAACCAGTGGGCAGCAATTGTGCTTGGCGCAATAAAGTCAATCGACTTGACGGGTTTTTTTTTACTCAGAAAATCGGTGAATATGCTTACGGATTCACTTCTGACGAGGAAGAAGAAATCGGAGGAGACAGCATCACTATTTATGGAAGCTCAATCTTTGCTGACGCCTCAGACTTCCTCAGAGCGTTCACGCAATACAGATTAGACGACTACCTGTACCGATTGAGTATAGCCCAGATTCAGTTCATGGCTGTTGATAACACCCACACGAAGTATCTCAAGGGTAAAGACAAGAAGGCTTGGAATAACTTCAAGGAGGCGTACAGCGCACAGAAGAAGTTTGAAAACTTCTTTGGAGGTCTTGGTAAGATGCCGCAACTCAAGAAAGGCGAGGAGTTCGAGATTCCTGTGCGAAAGAACAAAAAATAACATTTAACTCTATATAAAATATGGCAAATAATTCTCCGACAATAGTTTCGGCATCGTTAAGCGATGAACAACTACGAAAGTCAATTGACTCGCTTGTTAGCCACGTTGACGAGTCGATGAAGAAAATGGTTCAATCTACCAACAACGCAGTTGGACAGATGGAAGCAAAGTTAAAGTCGTTAGGAAACCTCAAGATTGATTCTGGAGGGTCTGCCGATGGTGGTGCATCAAAGCGTGCAAAGGCACAGAATGCAGAGACGGATGCGGTTGAAAAGAACGTTGCCGCACGCGACAAGCAAATCAAGAAGAACCAAGAGGCAGCAACATCTTTTGACAATTTTGCAAAGGCGCAGCAGGTGGCAATACGTAGCGCAAGCCCAAGCGGAATACGCAACGCTGATACATTGCAAACAATGAATATTCAACTTGACCTGCTTAGAGAACGTTTGCGCGAGGCAAGACAGCAGTATTCGTCGTTTGTCGCATTGGCTGCTCACGCAACAACAACTGGAGACAAGGGATTATTCCAATATGCTACCGATGGGGTACACAGGTACGAGCAAGAGGTTCGCAGCCTTATTCCACAATTAAGAACGCTACAAAGTGGTATTCAGCAGATGGGTGATGTTATCGCGCCGCAAGGACACACCATACAAAACTATGTCAACAGCCTACAAAAAGCAAATCCAGAACTCGCACAGTTAAACGAGTCATTTAAGCGAGGTAAGTCGTTAATGCAAAATGGCACAACCACAACTCAGCAACTGGCAAATGCGCAAGGAGAACTAAACACAAAAACAAACCAACAAAAGCAAACTCTCGACGACATGAATGCCTATATACGGCAAAATATTCAGAGAGAGCAGGAAAGAAGAGAGGCAATACGTCAGACGGGGCTTGCTGCAAGGGAAACAGCAGACCAATTAATTAGGTCTGCGCACGAACAAGCATCAGTACAGGGTAACTCTCCAATTAAAGGAATAAAAGAGCTTACTGTTGCGGTAGAGCAAATGAGACGAGCATACTTTGATATGTCCGCATCAGAAAAAACGTCTCCTGTCGGAATGGCTATTGAGGCTGACATAAAAAGGGCTAATGATGCGATTGCTGTTATTAGAAAATACAACCAAAGTTTGTTGGGCACAGAACAAAGAAACAGTAATAACATTACAAACACCTCGACGCTTAGTAGTTTAAGAGAGTCTTTGAAGAATTTGACAGACCAATATAATAAACTTACAGTTGCGGAATTAAATGCAGGTAAGGGAGATGCACTTATACAGCATTTCCAAGACACTACTCGTGCAGCGCAAATCTTGCAAAGAACCCTCAATAGACCTGTAAGTCTTAAAGCTGCATTGGCAGGAGACGAGCGCACTCTTGATGACATAGCGTATAAGATGCAACGTCTGCGTGCGTATCGACAAGGAATCGACCTTACAAAGCCTAACGCTGCAAACGAAATTAAGCAAGTTGACGAGGCTCTTGCAAGACTACAAAAAGATGCAGACAAGTGGATGAGCAAGTCACAGGAAATGATTAAGAACAATACAGCTCTTGGTCGCTCTTGGAACTACATGAAGAACCGTCTCGCATTCTACTTTACAGTCGGAGCATCGACCCAGTTTGTCAAGAATCTTATAGAGGTTCGTTCGCAGTACGAGATGAACGAGCGGGCGCTTGGCATTCTGATTGACAGTGCAGAACGTGGAACTCAGATATTTAACGAGCTGTCGCAGATGGCTCTTGTGTCTCCGTACACGCTTATCGAATTGTCCGCCGCTGCAAAACAGCTTACCGCATACGACGTTGCTGCAAAAGACGTTGTTGATACCACACGTCGTCTGGCTGATATGGCTGCGGCTGTCGGCATTCCTATTGAGCGCTTGACATACGCACTTGGTCAAATCAAAGCTTATGGGTATCTGAACTCTCGTGATGCCCGTATGTTCGCTAATGCTGGTATTCCTCTCGTCAAACAGCTTTCGGATTACTACACAGAGCTTGAAGGCAAGCTTGTGAGCACAGCAGACGTTTATGACCGCATTAAGAAAAAGTCTATTGACTATAATGAGGTCATGGAGGTTATGTATAAGATGACAGACCAAGGAGGAAAATTCTTCGACTTCCAAGCAAAGATGGCTGACACTCTGAAGGTTCGCCTTGCCAATCTTACATTAGCATGGAACAACATGCTCAACGACATGGGCAAAGAGACTCAAGGTGTACTTACGTGGGGTATTGGCGCTTTAAGAGATTTATTCCAACAATGGAAACAACTCGACAATTTAATAAAAAACGCGGCTTTGGCAGTTGGCGTAAGAACTCTTTTGGTTGCTCTTAGAGCTGCAACAGTCGGATTGGGGGCATTTGGACGAACAATGACTTGGAACGCAATACTTGGCAAAAAACTTGGCAGTGTTGTCGTCGGGCTTGCAAAGTCGTTCGGAACACTTTTTTCTTCACGCCTTACTTGGTTTGCCCTACTTGCAATTGCTGCCACAGAAGCAGCACAGGCAATATTTGGTATTAATGAAGCTCAGAAGGCGCTCAATGAATCTATTCGTAACGGAGCAAATGATAACTACGACAACATATCCAAGTTCCTTGAGCATTACAAAGAAGTAAGAGAGAGTCTTTACGCCACGCAGAAAGTAGCGATTGGTGACGTGTATAATCCAACGACTGGACGAGCCGAAGCGCAGGCTTACGCAGAACAGCGCGTGGCAAAAGACATCGACAACAGCGAAGCAAAGAAGGTTTGGGAGTCTGTTCGTGAGCAGATAGAGCTTACTGTCGCATCAAGCGATAAATATATTGGCAACTTGCTTTCTATAAGCAACATGAGTGAGCGTGTACGTCAAGGATTCAATCTTCTTGACGATATTCAAGTTGTCAATGCGGCTTTAAAAGAACTCGATGATGACACAATAAAAGTTTCTCAAGACTTTTCGGCATGGTGGAACGCTTGGCAAGCCCCAGACGGTCTTATTGAGAACTTGAAAGATTACCAAGACGCTCTTGATGATGTAATTGCTGAATATGGAACAATGAAGTCGTTCAGAGAAAACACTTTCATTGGTGGAAAGGGAAGTGATGATTTGAATGATTACGAAACAGCTCTCGAAAGATTTAGAGATGATTTGCAAAAAACAACTGATTCAATCATCAACTTTATTGAGTTAAAGGGATGGTCTGGAGATGAGAGTAAAATCAATCAAGTGTTTGAGCAAATAACACAAAAGCTTGTTCTCGACAACCAACTCGACCCACAAAAAGCTTTTACGCTACAAACAGAGGTTGAGGAGGCTCGTTCTAAGGCTGCCAAAGAAGCTCTGTTGCAAAGAATTAACGACGAGAAGGCTGCTTACAAAATATCTCATGACGAAAGTGTTAGACAGGCATTAAATGCAGATATTGAAAGGTACAACAATTGGAACGAGACAAACGGACGCTCCAAGGTAGAATGGGAACGCTTTACCAAGTGGCTGAAAGAGCAACACATATCAGAGACAACAGCTATGTTCCGCAATATGGATGCGGAAGATATTAAGAGCCTCAACTTCCAAGAAGGTAAGCACGCGGAATGGGTAACTCGTATGGTTACTCAATATGCAAAAGAGCACAAGATGTCGTATGACGAAGCCTTCAAATATCTAAGAAGTTGGGTAAGGAGCGCAAACCAATGGAGCATCTTTATTCCGCTCACAATAAGCACAGAAGACAAAAAGAGTATTTATGACCAACTTGGAGAATACGACAAGGCTGTTGATGAAGCCGATGCACAAATAGAACGCCTCACAAGACGCATTAACGAACTTAATGCAAAGAAGAAGAAGTCTAAAGAGGAAACGCAGGAACTTGGTAATGCGGAACGCGAACTTGCAGACGCTCAAAAAGCAAAAGCAGAGGCAGAGGCAAAAGGTGGTCACGGAAAGAAAGAAAAGAAAGACAAAAAAGCCGCCAATAAAGCTGCAAAGCAAGCTGAGTCAGAGCTGCAAAAGGCTCTCAAAGACGAACTATCTATAATTGACAAGGTTAGGTCTATCTATAAGGACTTAACCAAGCAGGGTATGTCTTACGCTGATGCTGTAGCAAGAGCTACTGATGGATGGGGCGAAACATTAAACGCAATTAACAAAGTTCTCAAGAAGAATGGCTTACAAAAGCTTGACCTTACAAAGTTTGCTGGTATCGAGAATCCACGAGAGCTTGTTAACATGCTTCAGTCTCAACTTGACGCTCTTGTTGGGCGAGCAAAGCCTACTGAAATCAAGGAACTGCAAACAAAGATTCAAACCCTCAAGGTCGACGCAGAGAAGTATGACCTATCAAAGATTACGAGTGGGCTAAACTGGGCGCTCGACAATGTAAAGGACGAATACGAGCTGTCGATTGAGCTTGAATCAAGCCCAGAGCTTGGTGGCATTTTCGCAGACATGATGGGTTTAAGTAAGGAGCAACTTGAACAGATGCCAAAAGATTTTGATGGTGTTGTGTCACGCTTACAACAAATTATCGACAGCAAACTTGGCAGAGGAAAGTTCAATCTTATAGAAAACCTCAATAAGTCCATGTTTGATTCTTGGCTGAAAACAAACCAACATGGCTCTCCAGAAGACGACGCTATTTCAAAGTCGCTTAAAGCAGTTGTAGACTATGCCAACAAGGTTCGCCTTGACGAGACAAAGAAACAAACAGACGAATGGAATAAGCTCCTTGAAAAGTATGCTGAATACGAATACAAGAAGCAACAGATTCGCAAGCAATACGAGCGTGAACTTGAAACCGCACGCAAAAAAGGTGCGAATGAAAATATAGTAGCCGCTATCACGAATAGATATAACCAAGAAAACGCTAAGTTGGACTTTGAACAATTCCAAGCCACACCTCAGTGGATTACAGCTACTGGCGACTTGGCAGGGTTGACACACAAAGCCCTTGGTATGCTTATCGACGACCTTGTTGAATATAAGAAAAACGCAAAAAACTTAAACCCCAAACAGATTAAAGAAATCAACAGGGCTTTAAGGTCGCTTTATAGAGAACAGAGAAAAAACAATCCATTCCATTCTCTGTCCGATGCAATGGACGAAGCTGCCGACAGAGCATCCGTTTTCCAAGAAGAGATTGATAATTCTAATAAAGAGTTGTTGAAGCTCGAGAACAACAGAAGCCAAGAGAATATTGCTGATGTTGCGGAAAAAATCGACAAGCTAAGAAAAAAGATAAAGAAGCTTAACGAGGAAAAAGATAAGGCTGAAAAGGTTGATGTATCTGTTTACACCGAATGGTTCAACTCTATAATTTCTTTGGCATCTAACGCTGCCAATTCCATTTCGGATATGATGAATGCGCTTGCTGGCGAGAATGGTAGTGGCGACGCAAACTCAATAAAGGACATGTTTGACATTCTTGGTAACGCTGGTCAATGGGCGGCAATTGGTGGACTATTGGGCGGTGGTTATGGTGCTATAATTGGTGGTGCTTTGGGTGCAGTAACAAGTGTTGTCACAAAATTTGCTGACGAATGGTCTGGTAACGCAGATATTACCGACAAGGTTAAAGAATCAGAACGTGCTGTAAAAAGACTCGAAATAGCTTACGTTGACCTTGAAAATGCAATGAAAAAAGCCTACGGAACTTCGGAAATAGGCGCAAAGAGAGCCATTGTATTCAACAAAGAGTTGCAACGACAAGAGCTACAAAGGCAATTAAAGCTCGAGGAGTCTCGAAAGGCTAAGAATAAAGACTATGACAAGATTCTTGATTTAAAAAAGCAAATCAAGGAACTTGAACATGATATTATTGACTCTATCAACGAAATCACTTATAGCTTACTTGGTATTACGAGTGTTGGTAGCGCAGCTGAGACCCTTGTTTCAAGTATGATAGCCGCGTTTAAAAAAGGCGAGCGTTTCATGGACGAATACAAGCAGTCGTTTGACGATATGATTGACAACATGATAATGAAGTCTATCGTTTCTAACGTGATAGGTCAAAGGCTACAAGACATGTTTGACAGGATTCAAAAAACAGCAGAGGACAGAGCGTCTTCAGAAAAGGAGACGTACGAAAAAGCTGCTAAAGACTATGAACAATGGTTGAAACTTGCCGATAATGGGTGGATTGATGAATACTATTATTTCGACCCAAAGACATTTAAAGCTGACCGCACTAAGGTGATTACGAGAGAAGAACAAGAAAAACTTTGGAAAGAAAGGTTGGAATATTTACTCAAGCAATACGAAAACGCTCTTACTCCAACTAAAGAGGACGTTCTAAGTATAAGGGACGATATGAATAATTGGCGCGAAGGCGTCAAAGAGGAGTTCTTGGCGTTTATGGATGCCTTTGGGGTAAAGTATGGTCAAGACTCGACCAAGAGCCTTTCTTCTCTACAACAGGGCTTGCAGGGTATGAGCGAAGACCAAGCAGGTGCTCTTGAGGCATATTGGAACATCAATACCCAGCAGCAGTTTGTACATACAGACCTGCTCACACAAATACGTGATACTCTGACAGGATTCGACTTTGATGTACAGACTGCCACCATGAGTCAGATATTACTCCAGCTCAGAAGTAGCTACGAGATTCAATCTGCAATTCACTCATTGCTCTCTGGATGGTCTGCTGACAACGAGAGAGCTGTACGTGTTGAACTTATAAGTTAATTGATATATGAAAGATGAAATGATTCTATTCCACAAGAACGCCCTCCTTGCTAATCTCTGCAAGGAATGGGCGACCATGTGGTCAAATTGTCACAACGACAAAGAAAAGTTAATGAGACTGGTTTTAATGCAGCAATCAGCACCATACTTCGCAAGTTTTTGCTACAACGGGGCTGGACTCTCAAAGGAGTATTGCCAGAGAGAGTTCGGTGAGCTCTTAAACGGGCGCGTATTCGACGATTGCGATGCTGTTGAAGGATTTACCTACTCGATGTATATAGACCCGTCAGAAGCCGTAGAAATGCGCGTAGACGTCGCTCAGATACTTTGGTCTCCAAATATGGATGTTGTTATTCCCCAAACGAAGTGCAATCGACTGTATGTTAGCAATAAATCAAGTGTACATCTTACACTTGAAGGATACAACACGGTGCAAGTGTATCTGTTTGATGAATCCGAGCTGATTATTGACGATGCTGACGACACGTGCGAGGTAGTCGTGTACAAATACAGCGACACATCAAAGGTGGAGAGGGGTACTTACTGCATTACTCCAAAGGTTAAAATATTCAATAAAACATTAAGACTGTAGGCTATGAACAACGAATTGAAAGGAAAATATTTTGTACGCAAGAGCACTGGTGCTCAATGGGAAGACGTTACCGACAAATGGGACGGAGTAAAGGTACTGGGTATAGACGGCTTCAGCGAGCTGGGCGAGGCGATAAACGTATTCCACCAGCAATGGATGGATGGTAGCGAGGACATTGAAGTTACGGAGCAGGACAACCAAGGTAACGATGTTATCCGCAGGACAAACGTTGACCTCAAGCTAACACTAATAGTGTCTCGCAGATACGCATCGTCTGTTATAGATGAAAAGTCCGTATACGACGACGTCGTGGCATACATGTGTAAATCTGGCTCTTTCTACGTCAAATCTATGTATGAAGGGATGCAGGCTAACGTAATAAGCCTAAAGCCCGTCAAACCAACGGCAGAAAAGCTGCATAGAGGACAGAATAGCTTTATAATGACTACTATAGAGCTACACTGCAAAGAAGAGCCTACAACAATATAGGATATTTCTGTTTATGTGTTCTTCTTAGAACAAAGAATGTCACCGCCCGCGATGGGTAGTGACATTTGTTTTTTGCTTGACTGATACGATTAGAAGATTTTCTTCCACCAAGGTCGTCTAAGCTCGGCGATTGTCTCCTCACACGCTCTGCAATTCGCTTCACTTGCGGACAGAGCCGACTCAATCACCTCCTTCGCGGCAGCAATTTTGTTCACCTGCTCAAGCAGGCTCTCAATTCTTGAACAGTCTTCATTGTGTTGGCTTATCAGCTCTGTCTTTTCCTTTGACAATTCGCCGATACGCTGCTTCAGAACAGTGTTTGCTGACTTGTAAGACTTAATGCTGCGATGCAGCTCTTTAATCTCTTCACTCATGCTGCTCTCACTTTTCCTGTAAGCCTCATTTTTCTTGCCGAGAGAAGCAATTTCTCTCTTGTTCAACTCAATCTCCTGTTCGAGCGCCCCAATCTTTTCAATTAAGGCTTTCTCATTTGACTTTGCGTTACTCTTACTCATGATTTGGATTTATTTGTTAATAATAAAAAAAAGAATTACTTCCAGTCTGGTGACTCAAAACCATCCAAGTCTGGAGACTCATCGCTATGAAGCAGACTCTCCTTCTGAATGCTCATTTCATGCCTTGCACTCAACCTTGGGTACGATGCTATATCTATAGTCTTTCCTATGCAGCTATACCCATCGACGACCTTGCCGTGCTCAACCGCATACGGCAGCGCCTCCGCATACACGTCAACAAGCATGCCATTTGAGAAATGATTGGCAATGTAGCCCTTGAAGTAGCCCTTGAACACAATTTTCCACTGCAAATACTTGTCGTCGACATACTCTCCATTGCTGCGCTTGAAACCTTTTTTGAACTCGTCAAGAAAGACGAGGCACGCGTCATCAAGGAAGCGTACTGAACGAATATAACCCTGTACTATAAACTTAGCCATTACTTACTTTTCGAACTCACATTTATCTATTATATAATAGCCTGTAGCTATCTTTCCACTATTAACATCCATCGCCCTCGCAAACTTAGCGCATTCATGTCTCGTCGCGCAATCTGTTCGGCAGCAAATTGATATTTTATCCATAATCAATAACGTTGCAAATATACGATATAATTTTAAATATTCCAAACTAATGCCGATTTTTTGACATTTTTTAATTTTTAAAACGGAGCTCCGTCGTCAACATAGCGTCCGAAAGGCAGGTTTGCGCACCCGTCACCGAAAGCTTCTTGACCTTCTGGCTCGTTCCATACACTACGTTGCTCTGGTTCTCTTTCCCAACCGTAATGAATGTCCTCATATTCCGTATTTTTGAACCTTCGGCTCTCTATCTCGTAATGAAGACCAACGAGCACGTCGCAGACACCGTACATTCGGTTCTTTGAAATCTCGATTACATTCCCGAACCCTTGGAATCGCATAATTTCGCCTTGACCGTAGAACTCAGCTCCTGCCTTCAGAAAATCTTGGTTGACACGGTGCGCGATAAACACGTTATCAGCAACATTCGTAATATCTCCAGTTCCACTAATGTCGTTCTTTCTTAGGAACGCAGTAGTCTTCCTTGGGTGTGCAACTACGATTACATGAACTTTGTTCTTCTTCGCAAACTCCTTGAGCCTTACAATGAGGCTCTTTTGCTTTATATTGGAGTTTCCTCCCTCAAGAGCCTCCAAGTCGAGAGACATCATGTTGTCGAGGATGAACAGCTTGACACCAAGTTCAAGAAGTTCCTCCATGTCATACATAACCTCTTCAACCGAATTTCCGTATTCGTTGTTGTAAAGGAAGAATTTATCAGCCATCCAGCTGTCGATTCTGTCTCCGATATGATTTGGAACATAGAATTTTCCATCATTAAACTTTGACGGTTTGAGGTTCATACGACCAGCAGCAGCCATCTGAAGCCAAGACTTAAAGATGTACGAAGGCAGCTCTCCAGAGTATGCGGCAGTTGGGACTTGCTGCTCAATTGCACTAAGAATAATCGTGTCAAGGAGAGAAGTTTTTCCACTTGCATTACCGCCAGAGAGCACCGTCAACTCGCCTTCCGCCAAACCGAGAATAAGCCTATCAAGTTCAGCAAACCCAGTCTTTACACGTGGAATAGCAGACAGGTCAACCTTTTCAATATCAGTCAGCTGTAGCCACTTCTTTCCAAGCTCTGGAGTCTCCTGTTTAATCTCGTATTTCGGCTTCTGTGGCGCATACTGACGAGGCTGATATGGCTGCGGCTGATATACGGGCTTGCTGTATGCATCTGGCTCGTAAAACATTCTGACATCGTGCCATGTCTTGTCCTTGCAGTGGCTATGCTGGCAATGGAATGTAATCTTGCCGTCTGGGTCAAGAAACAGAGCGCTGTCCCACTTTTTCTTGTCAGAGTGTGTGTCAACCCAAGGGCAGTACTCAAGAGTAAATCTGGTACTATCCTTCTGCTTGTCCTCCTTGTAAGTAATTCCGTGCCCATCAAGCCACGAACGTAGGTCAAACTGTTGCTGTCCTTGATAAGTCCTCCTGTTAGGCGCAGCTTTCGGCTCTTCCTTTGGAAGCATATCTGCAAGTTCCTTGATTTTTTCGATTGGAGTTGGGACGAGCTCGCTTGGTATGTACACAATCTTTGACTGTCTCCACGGGTTAGAAGGAATGTTAGCACCCTTCTTCGCTATTGTAGAGTACAATTTTGTGATACGAGAGCGATTGAACACTTTCTCGTCAAACTCTATCTTGTCGTCAGAAAAAGCACTACCCATGTACTTGTAGAACCCTTTGATTATCTCGTCAGATTCATCGCTACACTCTATGTCGACTGGAATTAACAAGTGCCATCCAGAGCCGCTAATGGCGACAACCATGTCAGAAAAGCCCCTGCTCTGCAAAAAGCGATACACGCTCTGAGCCTTCTTGTGCGCCATCTCAAACTGCTCTTGAGAACTTGATGTATTTGGTCGTCTCACGGGGTCGAAATCGCACAAGAGAAACTGCCGCTTAAACACCTCGTCGTCTTTTGTGGTCGATTTCGGCGATTTTACGAACTTTTCGCACTGCGTTCTCGCGTAGCAATCTGGATATATTTTATTCATCACAAAATATATCTGCTCGTCATCCATATCTGTATAAGGCTCAAGCTGCTTGCACAGGTTTTCAAATGACTTGAAGTAACCACTATATTGGAAACGCCCAAGAATGCGAACTTCTGTGAATCCGCCTTCTCCAACAAACAAATCCCATGTCTTTTTTAATTCAACTTTATCTATCATAAATTATATGCGTATTCAAACGTGTAATTTGTACTATTTTTCACTTTGCCTTTTAGATATTTACAAATCATACCTTGACATAAACCTAAAAAGTTTTCTGCTTCTTTTTGCGTATTAAACGATTTATATAAAACACCATTTTTGTAAACGTTTATAGGTGTGGCGTTTAATTTTCTTAAATTATCTGCCTTTATCTTTTTTAATAACGGGTTTTTAATATATGCGAGCTTTTGTCCTTCAAGTCCATTCTTGCGTGCTAACGGAAAGTTCGAGTTTTCTTTGTTCGTACACCAACGTAAATTGACAACCCTGTTATCATCACGGATGCCGTTTATATGGTCTATCGCATTTTTCCCATCAATCTTTTTTATAAAGGTTTCAGCAATAATACGATGAACAAGTAACGTTGCACTACGATTGGTTTTATAATCCCTAAAATGAGTGGATAAATAACCATCCTTGTTATGATACAATGATTTTATAGAGCCTTTTACTAACCTCATACTACCACGATTGGTTCTCACGTATCTATCCTTTGAACGGACACGCCCACAATTACTTGCTTGATAGCAACTTTCCCAACTTGGTACATCCTTCCACACTTCTTTCATATTATGTTCCTCCATTCTTTTGATTTTGCATCCCACTGTATGCGCCCTCTTCCATTATTCAATGTTATCTCAGCGCCATCTGGTCTGTTGTCATCTGTATACCCGTCAACGATACCACCATACCAGATACCAGTGTACATATAACACTTATAATACTCATTCCAGTTAAGCATTCCGCCGCACAATGGAGAATATGTTTTGTTGTCAGCTGTTGAGCCTGCCGACTTTGTGGGGTCGTAAACCAGATTATTTCCCCTGTATACAACTTCCATAAACACCCTGTCTCGAAGGTATCTCTCGAAATCCTTCTGATACTGGACATCGCGAGACGACACGTATGCCTTGATGTGAGGCATAACCATATTCATCTCTTCATCACTGAGCTTATTCCAATACTCCTTTGCTCTCTTCTTGATACCCTTTCGTCTGTAAGCTACCCAACACTCTTCAAAAAGGTCTTTTTTCTTGTCCGTAGACGTACGAAGATAATCCACAATTGCGGCCATCTCATCGTACGTAATAAAGTCGTCGAGATAAAGACCATTCTCATCTTGGTCGATAACACATCCGTGGTTGTTCCTTTCAAGAATAGCAAGCACATGCTCCTGCTGCTTTTCGCTTTTTGCTTGTAATGCCATTTTGCGTTCTGTTTAAATTATGCGTCGTTTTTAAAAAAGAGGAATGGGCGATAGAAAGACGAACGCTTAACTTTCTATGGGCTATTGTACGGGAGCTACCACATACTCACGCCCAATCCTCGACAAAGGTAGCAATTAACTTTTAATATTCCAAATTATTTTGCACTTTTTAAGAAAATAGTTATTCCACCATAAACGCAATACAAGCCGCACAACGCCATAAAAACGTAAAGACCTATAACTATACCATCGGGCACAGAAACGTGCGCTACAAGCCAACGAAACGGCAGATTTAGCGTTATTAGGCATGCGCATCTAAAAGAATACTTGCAAAGTTCAAGCGCAACGCACAAAATCCAAACAAGTAAAACGTCAAGCCAATCAATATATACAATATCTGCAAGAAAGAAACTTGTAGGCAAATTGTAGATTATATTTTCTTCTGCGTCAACTATTGTATTGTTTGTTATTACAGAGTATATTGTCTCTACATAACCTACAAGCAATATAAATGCAAGCACAAACGGAATAGTCTTACCTAAGCGGATAAGAAGTTTTCTAAATAGTGTTACCATATAATTGCCTATGTTTTACGTTTAATACTGACTTTTATAACACCAGTATTGGCGAGTAGTGTTGGGTGTCCTACGTTGCCGACATTGTTTTTTCTTGTTGTAGGTCTTAAAGATGCAGATTGCTTTATCCGTATTTCCCCCCTACGCTTCTTCGGTCTTGTACTCATCAGAACTTAGATTTAATGTCGTTAACACACTCATTCAACTGCTTCTTCAGAGCATCAAGCTTGTCGAACGTCTCCTGTGGTACTCGTGGAGCACCTTCACAGAAACTTTTCAGAGACAGACGGTTGAAATTGTATTCGTCACATTTCTCTGTGTAGTCGATAAATTGATAGTAGGTGTTAAGACTAACACTGTGCTCTATGCAGTATATTATTTCTTCCATGTTCATGGATACATTCGCTTCGTGATAATATATACTGCCGACCTCACCGACCCACCATCCGTCAGTCGTATGAAGCTCCCAGAGATTGAGAAGCGTGTTAATGTATTCACAACACGCTTTCTCATAATTCTCTCTTAATACGCGCAACATTGCTTTACTAATATTGTTATTCATACACTCATCTTTTCTTTTTCCCACCACGAGCGCGTCTATCACCAGCGGAATCAGACTTAGAGCCTCTGTTTGCTGAAACAGACTTATACACCAGACCCTTTGAAGTATGCGACAAGTCCTTACCCTTGCGAGATGCTTTTCCATACTTCTCGTCATGCTCACGGTTCTCACGCTTCAGCTCTACGCGTTTCTTAACCTGCTCTGGCTTCTTTCCAAACTCAGAGTCGTACTTCTTTTTCTTCTCACGCGCCTTTGGATGGGTGCGATAGTATTCTGCACTTTTACTAACCATACAACTATTGTTTTTCTGTTTTTACTTTTATTAAAAAACCTCTCATTTTAGAACCGCGTTTGAACTCTACGGTATCGTAGAGCCCTTGCGCAATCCTATTGTAAATTGTCTGTGACGAGACACCAAGGCGTTTAGCCAGACTGGATACGCTCATCAACTCGAAACCATTTTCGTTCATCTGTTATCACCACTTCCTTTAATTTTTCCACGCTTTTGGCGTGACGACAATTTTTCATAGTTCATCTCGGCAATATCTTGGAGAGTGTAACCAAGGTCGTTTGCAAGTGTCGCGCAATACCACAGTACATCTGACAACTCCAGTGCAATTGCTTGACACTTCTCTTCATTGAACACTTGTTCATTGTCGCGTATAACTTTCTTAACCTTATCCGCAACCTCTCCTGCCTCTCCAGTAAGACCGAGTGTCGGATAAATAATCTTTTTGTCATCTGGATAAATAGCCGTTTCAAGAGCACGGCGCTGATACTCGTTTAATCCTGTAATTTTTACCATTTTTACTTCTTTTTATTTTTATTGTTAATTTTCCTCCACCCATTATGAAGACTTGTATGCTCACCTCTTGTTAGTATCTCCAAGTTTGATATATCGTTGTTGTCATGATTGCCGTCTTTATGATGAACGACAAAACCTTTTTTTAAGACCATAACCCCATCAATCAAATCGAAGTATTTCTCGCCAAATTTCGAATAGTTCTCTTCTACTATGAGCTTGTGCTTTATGACTCTGCCTATATTGTCAGCGTCTGGACGATATGGTACATATACACGAACGTCTTTATTTCGGTGGTTTTTTCTTATTATTTCTTTGCCAGAAAATGTGGGGTTTTTACTACCCTTCAAGCCATACTGATGGTTGCCAGTACCAGAAAACCATTTGCTTCTATATATTCTACTGCACTCTTTTGAACAGCAAATCAGATGCTTGGTTGACGCAATTTTAGAGGGCTTAATATAGAAAGAAGCTCCACACACTGGACAAACACAATTTGGCTCTTTGTGAGACTTGATGTATCTTCCGTAACATCCATGCGAACAAAAGCCAGAAATAGGCTGATGCTCGCATGTTTTGCCGCACTGACGACACTTGCTACTGGACGTTACCTCCATTCAGCTGCGCCTCCATCGCCTGTTCGTTTTCTTGCTCTTGCATAGCCTCGATATTCTCTTTAGCCAGTTCCTCGTCACTCTTCTTGTGAAGCAGAACCGCCTCTTCAAGTCCGTCTGTGAACTCGCGCATATTGTCAAGTACCATGTTAACGAACTGCTTGTTTGTAACGTCGGCATCATGTTCTTTTAAGAGAACAGCGTTGCGTGCGATATTGTGCATGTAATCCTCGTACAGCAAGAACTGAGTAATCTCGTCTTCTCCTATGCCGTATACAGGCTGGAACGAACAGAACAAGAACCAATCGTACATGTACATGATGTTGTACTCCGCCTTGTTCCCTTTCTCTTTCAAGACGCCAAGAAGCTTGCCAAATGAGTATCCAGACTCGGTTTTGATAGCCTCAAGATTCTCGTAAGCAATTTCAACGGCACGCCGTGTGTACAGGTATGGGCGGCTGAGTCCACTCGATGTAATATTCGAATACACAGAGCGATGGAAGTTCGTCTCGATGACGCATCCGTCGTTATCAACGACAAGTCGAACGCCCTTGTCGCTGAAAAAGATTTCTTTCGTATCCTTTGTTTTCGGAATAAACACAATTGCGTCCTTGATACGCTTGAGCAATTGCGCATTTGTTGGCTTTTTCTTTTCTCTTTCCATATCCTTTATTCTTTACTGTTTTTTCGTTTCGTTATAGATGGTCAGAAGACGAAGCTTCAGATTCTCTTCCTTCTTTGAAATTCGACCCTTGATGTTGTTGCGGCTGTTATAGCTCTGAATGAAAGCGTAAGCCTCTTCTGCATTGTGGACATTATCAAACACCCACTCTGGAAGTTCTTTCATTTCCTTCATGTCGTCACTCTCTATGCCAGAGTTCTCGAGCTCCAGTGCCTCTTCTGCAAGGCGAGCTGCCGCCTCCTTAGACTCCTTGTCCAAATCCATGTCATCGACATCATCTACAGTGTCCATGTAGCTCGGAACGACAAGAATCGTTTCAATACACTTGAACGGCTCTAATGTGAAGACCTTCTTGACTCTCGGCTGAGAATCAGCCTCATTGTTGAACGTCGCCACGGCATAGGCACGCCGATTATCACGCATGCTCACAATAGCGACGCCATCCTTGAAAGAATCATGTCCATCCCACTCCTTTGCTGGAAGTGATGGCAGATTCAAATATTCAAGAACATCTTCTTCAAATAAAACTTTTTCCATATTTTTGTCTTTTAAAGTGAAAAATTCAATAAAAAAGCAACTACTGCATTCACATGTCTCGTTGCCTATGACCAAAGTTTGTTTATACCCGACGCAAATTTACGAATAGTTTTTGAATATTCCAAATTTAATAGGATTTTTTAACAAACACACATCTACAGATAAGGCTTCTCGCGCTCAAGCAACAGCTTTATACGCCTCCTTCCTTCCTCGGTAGGATTACCATCCTTGTCGCATGGCACATGGAGCTTGCAATTCCCAGTAACGCGAACCCACCTGTATCCCTTCTTAGTGTTTCTACTCTCCTTCTTCTTCACTACCGCCAGCGCATTCAAGTCTTTTTCGGTGACGGTCTTGTTTTCAAATATCCAGTTTGTAATCGGTGCTGCCATAGCTACATGCTCATTTTGTTACTTATCTTGCCAATCGTATTGTTTGCTTGGAAAGCCTTTGTAGGAGTCACTATCGTCTCCTCTTTTGTCACATCAAGAACCTGCGACGCGGTGTACACGTTTTTCCTGTCCTCGTCACTTAGTCGTTTAGCTATCATCATTGCGCTTGTCTTATCCATGTCGGAATGGATGCAAGTCTGGACGCGTGTGTCGACATCGTACTTTGTAACGCACCAGCTTTCCTCACACGCCACATTCTTCTCGTTTATGACGCTTCCAGACATGCGGAGAAGATTGTCACCATTGTCTATCACAATTGACACGTCTGCATTCTTTTCGTCAACGCTCTGAGCGCCGCCGAGAACCCACTTCTCTGGGATACCAGACCAACGAAGAATATTCTGATACATATTCATAATCTCGTAGTCAACATCCCTGTAAGACTCGTTTTTTACGTAATAATCAGTCCAGAAGTTTTCGAACTTCTCCATCGCCTTATTGAAGTCGTTGCAAGCCTTTGCGATGTCATTTCTCCTACCTCCGAACGCATCAAGGAGGTCTTCAACCTGTTTATAAACCTTGAACGCAGCGACAGATGCAGTGTGCATCGTTGAGAGCAACAGTGATATACGGGTAAACAAACCGAGCTCTTCCGCTTTCTCGAAGGAGAGACCGCGCACGCCAGTAGTGGCAATGCGCTTGGTCACACTCTCTTCGATTTTGGTACTTCCTACCAAGTTAATCTTTTCGTACTTATTCATTTGCACTTATTTTCCTTAATAAACAGCTCTCTAATTGAAGCGAGGACTTTTACTGGGTTATCTTCCTTAAACATGGTAACAGGGCATACAAGTCTGCCATCGTGCGTAAACCATACTTGACTATTGTGCTCGCAAATCTGGAACAACTCTGAAGCCTTCTGGATTATAGACAGCTTGTTATACTCGTCCTCCTCCTTACGCTTTCTCTGTTCACGCTTGCGCCACCATTCTATGATTCTCTTCATGATGAAAAATTCTTAAAGACACCACCAAGTTTAACAAATGCCATAACAGGCACTTTAACATAGTTCACTCCGCAGATTGTCACAGGAACTGCAACAATACCGCTTTCCTCGAACATATAAGAATACTCCTCGTCAACGAGTACATAAGACTTTGGGAACTTCAAGTCCCTCTCAAGAGCACTATGACTGTGCAAAAAGTTATCTGCTTTCTTCATTATTCACCTTCCTTTCCTTCCTTGTTGAAATCGACAAACTTGTTTGCCACCTCCTGCGCCTTCTGGACATCGAACTTTGGATCAAAAGCCTCCTTTGCGGTTGTAGTGCCCTCCTTGATGGCATTGGCAAGACCGCGAAGTTCTATTACCATGTCGATGTTGATTTCGTCAACCTTTTCGATAGACAGATAGTCGAGAATCTGCTTTTCCTCAACACCGATTGTCTTGAAGTATTGCAGCATCTTTTCGCGGCTTGTTTCAAGTGTCATAGATTCACCAAGAGACACTTTCTTTGCCTTGTCGATAACTTTCTTAACCAATGCGGCAGGCACAACCTTAAACAAAGCGTTACGCATTGCGATTGCACAAGCGGCATTACCAGTAACCACCTGCATATCCTCGCTGAACGTATGACCATTCTTGTCCGTAATACGACGCTTAACCTCTGCTGATACGGCATAGTTGCTTTCAAGGTCATGACATACACCCTGTGCGGTAATCATCTTTCCATCATTTCCGATGATACGAGCCTGTACACGCAAGTTGCCCCAAGATGATGCAATAATCTCAGCCATACGGACACTTGCACCCTCAATAACCTTGCCTTGACGACGTAGCGTGTAGAAGCAACTACCAGCAACTTCCTCGTCCATTGTTGCAAGCGTCTCGATATTGCCAAGAACTCTTGCAAGGTTTCGTGGGTACTGCTTTGCAGTTGCAATCTGTACGTCAATCTCACTACGAGTCAGTGCTGCCAAAGACTCTGTATTGTTCACCTGCATCACTTCAATGTGCTGCCCTTCAATTGTCTGTAATTCGTTGTTCATAATTTTAAATTTTAATCGTTTTTGTTATCTTTATTTTCTTTCTCGATTGAATCTACATAGCGAGTCAGCGCATCAATACACTTGTCTGGCAGTTGCTTTGCTTTATCGTTTGACTTGATATAGTCAATAGTGCCACCGATACCATAGATAGCGTACATTTCTTTCGTGGATGGTATAAGAATATTGCCCAAAGCACCTATAACGATTGCTATGAACGAAATCTTTGTATACGTTTTTGCCTTTTCCACAATACCGTCTTCGTCATCTACAGTTGCAATACACGATATAATAATAGCAATAACGAAAACAATAGCCGCTATAGCCCATGTAGCACCAAAAAGGTCTGATAAAGCACCAATTCTTTGTAACCAATAAATTTCTGTCATAATCTTATTTTTTTATTCGTTGTTATCTTTCTTTGTATGCAATTTTATCATCACATAAGCGCCTTTAGCTGTACGCTTCTCGTACTTCTGGCGAAGTCTCTTTGTCTTGATTGGGTGCTTTTCCGACATTTCAGAAAGGAACTTCTTTGAGTCGAAAGAAACTTGCTCTGTAGCGCCGACAAGAGTAATATTCCATGCTTCGTTCTTGATGGATTTGATGCCTTTTTCCTGCATAAAATCACATAGCTTGCGCTTAAACTCCTCAACCTTTGTCTTACGAGTCTCAATCTCCGCAAGAATAGATGTTACAGTATCAAACTCGGATTTAACATTCTTTGGCAGGTACTGTGAATCAACCTCCTCGTCCTCTGTATAGTAATCGAAAGAGTCTGCAAACTCGCCAACAAGCTCCATTGCCTTTGCAATGTCAAACGGCTGTCCAATCTTGCGAACCCTGTGCATTGAAAGACGGGATGGGTCAAACTCGAACTCTGCCTCGATGTCCACGCCGCTCGTGTCGTAATGACACAGGAACAGCTCAACCTTCCATCCTTCGCCTTTTGTCTTAACGACCTCGTTGGCAATAGTCCACTCAATGAACAGCTGGTTCAGATAGGTGTGTCTTGTCTGTACAGGATTATACTTGGTCGCCTTACACTCCCACACCTTCAGTGTCTTACTTGCCTCGTCAAACAGCACGAAGTCTGGGTGACAAATGAGACTCACGCCGTTCCTGCTGTACTTACCAGAAATCCACAACGGATTACTCTGGTATCGCTCGTCGTTAGCAGACAGATTCTCAAAAATACTCTGCTCAATAAAGTCGCCAAAACGCATAACGCGAGTTGTAACGTTGTCGCGTTCAACAAGACCCTTCATCACAGCAAGGCGCTTGTAAGCAGAACGCGGAACGTAACCAATGTTCGCAATCTGCGCCAGCATGTTTCCGTCAGAACCACCCAAACAACCCTTTCTGGTGTTCTGAATGTCAATTTTGTAATCTTCCATACTTTTTTATTGTAAATTATACACTATTTCTTTTTCAAAGGAGTCGTCTGTATTACAGACAGGTCGTTCACGTGAACAGAAAGCTGAACAAGGCTTATGCCCTTGTACTCCGTTCTTGCCGTCTGTAGACGACCAATTATGCTTACGCACAATCCTCGACGCAGACCAAGCTCCTCCATTTTGTCAACCATCTTCTTCCGATTGTTGTTAAAGATGAATATTCGGATGTACTCAACAGATGACGTCTCCTCGTCCGACAGCTCCTTTGTGCTATGATTGACGATAAGACTGAAGCTGAGATACTTCTTTCCAGACTTAGCCTTTCCAATCTTGAAGTCGTCACCGACAACGCCTTTTAGAAATACTTGATTCTGATATGTAAAAGCCATATAAACTTCTTTTTCTAATTACGCTGCAAAATTACTGCTTTTATTTAAATATTCAAAACGCATTAACATATAACTATGCATTTTTAACACTTATAACTTTCGATAACGCATTCTTGGTTATTTGTTTTTACGTAATAAAACACTAATTTTGCTATAAATTCCAACGCGTTTCAGCTTCTTTATGCGGTCAAAATCGCCATCTTTGACACATTTACGATAAGACTTGCCAAGAACATCTGGAATCTCATTGCGAGACAGGCGCTCATCATCAACAGCTCTACTAAGAAGTTCGACCTCAGTTTGAGTTGCCTCACATTCCTTGCGACGATTTAGCTCGATAAGCCCGTCAACGTCTATCCCGTACCTCATCCCTATGTGCCGCAACCTCCGAAGATAGCTGCGGCACAGGGCTTGAAGGGTTTCGTTGCGCTTGGTCATTACTCGGACTTCACGAATTTACCGCACGCAGCAACGATTGCAGTACCTACGATAACGATAGCACCGTTAATAGCAGACGCGCTATCTGGAGAATCTACCGTGTAAGTTACTACGGCGATTGCAATAGCCTGTACGCCGCCTACGACTCCATTGATAAGCTGAAATGTCTTCTTGCTCATAATCTTTAAATTTTTAAATTGTTAATGTATAAAGTTATTTGTCCTTAAAGAACTCTTGGTCTTGTTTGTAAATGGCGTCGAAATACTTTTCTGTGTATTTTAAAACACCTTCCATTGTCCCTCCGTCATCTTGTGTAGCTTCGAACATCATCTTGAATATCTCACCACGCAGCTTGCGCCAATACTCACGCTCGTCAATCTTAGCCTTATGGTCGGCAATTGCGTTGGCATCCATTGATTCCAAGAGCCACTTCAAACCATCCGTCTTTTCAACAGGAATAAACTGTGGTTCAAACGTGTTGAGAGTAAGGTCAAGTTCGGAAATGTGGAATCTGTTGCCAGCCCCATCTACAAATGTTTCAGAACCTTCAACTTCCTGCCGTACAAGAACCTCCTTCTTAGCAAGAGAAGCATTGGTTGTAAATACAGCCTTAATCCAATTGTACTTCTCCATAGCTCATCGCACGTTGATAATCGACTCTGTTGCCTTTCTCAGACCGTCGTCATCCATGTAGTGCTCCACGCCAAGGACATCGCACAGGATACGCTTCAAATCCCACTTGCTTGAGATAGACTTGAGGTGATTTACTACTACTTGGTTCTTGTCCTCCTCACTGAGAGAGTCCCATACTACTGAAAATTCTTCGTTAATCATAATAAATTCTGTTTTCGTAAAACATTAATTGTATTTCTTACGCTAAAAAGGTAAGTCGTCAGAATCTTGTGCCGTAGCTGGCTTTGCCTCTGGGAACGGGGCTGGGGCTTGCTGAGTCTGTGGCTGCGGCTGCGGCTGACCACCCTGCGCAGAATCCAGACATACCGCCTTCCACGCCTGTAGGTCTGTAAAGTACTTACCATTCCACTCACGAGACTCTACGTCGAAGCTGACGCTGTAGCTCTTGCCAACCTCAATGTTCATGCTCTTCCAACGCTCGTCGCCCATAACGACAAAGCAGACCGTCTTGGGATACTGTCCAGAAGTCTCTCCTACGAACGAAATCTTGAACCACTCATTCCCTGTTCTCTGCGAAACACCCTTCTGTGCTTCGAGAATCTTTGTAACTTTTACTGTAATTTCCATTTTTTCTTAAAATTTTATTTATTCATAACTCAACTCCTAAGTCAATCTGTCTGATGCGCTCCCTACAGATGTGGATAATCTTCTCGTAATCCGACCTGCGAGAATCCGTACTCTTCTCTCGCAACACACGCTTGATAATGTCTGCATCGAAAGCGTTAAGTTTGTATTCAATCCACAACGACCACGCCTGTATGATATGCTTTGAATAATCTGAAGCGCCAACATTATACTGGCGAACATCGTTCGGAATGATACCAAGCTTGTTCAGCTCGTCATACAGCCAAGCGGGAATCTCCTTAACTTCTTTATTTTCACCCATAATATTTTACCTGCTTTTTGCCTTAAAATTGTAGATAGGCTTGATGATGTCGATGATTTCCACCGTGTCGCCTATTGCGTCAATTATCTCTTGCATAGGCTTGTATGCCATAGGACTTTCGTCGATAGTCTCCTCACACACGCTCGTTGAATACACATCGGACATCTCGCGCTTAAAGTCGTCCATAGAAAGACTGTCAATTGCCTTTTTGCGGCTCATAAGGCGACCTGCGCCGTGTGGTGCAGAGTAGAGCCAGTCGGGATTACCAATAGCACGGCACAGCAGCGAGCCGTCGCGCATATTCATCGGAATGATTAGAACCTCGCCGCTCACGGCACTCACAGCGCCCTTTCGCAATGTCATACTCAGCGTGTCGATGTAGTTGTGGACGGTGTGGAACGTAAAACCTATCGACCAGCCCATGTGCTCGGCTATGATGTTGGCAATGGTCTGTCGGTTGCTCCATGCGTAACGCTGTGCTATCTCCATGTCGTGCAGATAGTCTTGGAATGACTGTCCTTCAAGGTATGCCAGCGTCATATCCTTCACCTTCGGTTGCAACTTCTTCATTTCGGCTTGTATCTCGCGCTGACGACCTTCGGCTTTCAGTCTGTCGACGAGTGCCTGCCGCTCTTTCGGGTCGATGCCACACTCCTTTTCAGCTATCTTCTGATAGTAGTCACAGACTGTCACGCCCAGATTGCGGCTACCAGAGTGAATAACGAGGTAATGCTTACCGTCCTGTGCCATGTCAACCTCGATGAAGTGATTGCCACCACCCAGCGAACCGATACTGCGCTGGATATAATCTTTCTTCACGGCATTGATGCAAACGAGGTCATCAAGCTCTGAGAAGTAGCAGACAGGTTCGTCGTGTACATTGAAACCAGCTGGCACGTAGTCATTCACTACCTTGTCGAGTCGTTCGAGGTCGATGTCCTCGTCCATAATCTCACACACCATCATGCCACAACCGATGTCAACGCCAACAGTATTCGGCACAATGCGGTCTTTAACCTGTATGACTGTGCCGATTGTGCAACCCTTTCCTGCATGACAGTCGGGCATGATTCTCACCGTACAATCCTTGTAGGCTTCGCACTTGCTCATCTCGTCAATCTGTGCCAGTGCGGTGTCTTCAACCGTAGAGGCAAAAACCTTCAGTCTTTCAACAACATCTGTTTCCTTGTTCATAATTCTTTCTTTTAACTACAACTTGTCATGCTCCATAAGATAAAAGCAGCAACCACCACAAGGCTTATCACAAAAGTGCTCGAAGCGATTGTACTCATATATCCTACTACTGTCTCCCTATACTCTTCCTCTGTCATGACTCAACAACGCATTTCCGCATGTAATTCTATCCTCATCCTCCTCCTTGGAAGGGATGAACACAATAACCTCCCAGCCCTCATCAAGCAGAGGCTGCTCGAACTGGCGGTACACATCGTACTTGTAGTATCCCTCTGGAGTACCAATTCCGTTAGCATTAGCCTCGTTTGTCTCGTGAATCGGTGTAATCTTGACAATAAACTTGTCCTTGTCAAACAAACGACTCAGCTCCTTGGGGTCAAGGATGGTCTTATCCGTTACAGGGAAGTTCAGAGTGTACTTACGTCCCTTCGGCATCGGAAGACGTCTGCATACATAGGCAATATCACCGAGACTCATCGAACGTCCACGGAACAGCTTGTCTCTCTGCTCTTGGTCTGTGCTATTGATTGACAGCTGCAAACCAGCCTCTCCATCGTAAACCTCGTTCTTGATGCGACAGAAATCTTCCAATATCTGCCCCATGCCTTCAATACCAAGACCCTTTGGCATCATGGTGGTAAATACAGGATGGATAACGTCTGCCTTCATTTTTGCAGCTACAACGCGGCGAAGGTCAAACTCCAAGAAATCAAGCACTGCGCCTGCGTTAAGCGATGGCTCACCCATACGTGCCAGATGAAGATTGAAACGCTCGGTGTAAGTACACCCGCTGAAGTCGATTGCATTGATAACCTCTTCTGCAAGCTCCACGCGGCTGACGTTTCCAAAGAAGCCAACCTTTGGACAGTCGCAGAACATACAGTTCATCGGACAGCCTTTTTGCGTTGAGATTGTAACCACCATCTTCTCGCGCAAATCAACCTCATGATGAGGAACTTGGTTAATCTCCTTCGTAAAACCAAGGAAATCAGCCTTGATGTTGTTCTCCTTACCGTAGTCGCCTACGTACAGGTACTCCATTTTCTTGTCAGTATCACTGAAGATACAACCCGTTCTTGTTTTAAATCTTTCAATCATAAATTCTTTTGTTTTCGTTAAACCGTCGGCGAAGGTACGACTTAATATCCAAACTTCCAAATAAATCGACCTCTATAAAAGGTTTCTTAACTAAAAAAGGATACTATTAACATATAGTAACCTATTTTTTAGGATAATATTCTTGCAGGAATATATATTCTATTAGGTTTACTCTATTATAATAGTTTATACTTGTACTTATAATAGTAAACCTTATATAAGGTATACTTATTACGCACGCGCACGCACGTCACGCGTCAGTTACCTCAGAGGACGATTATAATAATATTATTATTCTTACCCCCTGTCGATTTATAAATAAATCTCAAGTGCCCCCCGTTCTTTCTTCTTCTTCCAGAAAGTGTACGGATGACAATATATGGCATAAAACAAATAGAAAAGAAAATAAACAGCCAAAATATACTGGATTTTAGATTCCAGCAGGACAATATTGACCCGAAAATTGAAAATAAAGCCATTTTTAAGCCCGTAGAGACGATTTTACATCACGGATGGATAATTTATCGCCTCACTTTATTTTGAAGCCGTAGAAAGCCCTAAAATCGTTTTTCTTTTTTTTCTTTCGCGTTTTTTAAGTATTTGCACCACACAATTTCACGACTCACTGCACCCCCGTGCCCCCTTTCAAGTGAAAGCGTTTTGGTGATTTGCGGGATACCTTTGCTTTTTGGTCGACTTATATGAACATTTGATAAAACAAAAACGGCTATAAAATGCTATGTACATACCAACCACCCCAGAATAGAAGTTTGTCAGCGGCAAAAATATCAGGTTCGAAAATTATTTCTTTGGCTGCAAATATAGCTAATTTTATATTGCTGGTTTTATATTATGTATCTTTCGTTATCATTTATTAACGATTTAGTGTTATATATACAATAATAAACAAAATAAAGATTATATAGCTATACAGATAATAAACTATATATAGCTAAATATAGTAAAATATACACTTATTGATATAAATCAACCATAATTATATATATACATATTAT
>OCVV011359401.1_pt1 | contig 38993 bp, 34 predicted proteins | sample 1539721 | NCBI WGS metagenome assembly OCVV01 (sample SAMN02144230, study PRJEB22623) | gut metagenome | biome: sheep rumen | host: Ovis aries | place: New Zealand | reverse complement strand
CCCCCTCCCGTCCCGCCAAATGCTTGCGGCGGGCGCTGCGCGGTAGGCGCCGCAGCGTCCTCCGCAAGCATTTGCGCCTACAAAAGGAGGAAACATGGACGTCAACGAGATGACACCCGAGCAGCTGCGAGAGATGGCGGAGTCCAAGGAGCGCATGCGCGCCAACCTGGAGGAGCAGTACCTGGGCTATAAGACCGCAATCCTCGATTTCGATACGGAGCCGAAGCGCCAGAAACTGGAGCCCTGGCAGAAGGCCGTGGTGGTGGAGGGCGCCGAGTACGTCCTCGACATGCGCCGCTTCAAGTCTCGCAAGGTGCTCAAGCAGGTCGCGAAGGCGCAGAGCGAGGCCCAGAAGCGCAACCGCGTCTACGAGGAGGCAATCAGCTCGGGCATGACCGAGGAGGAAGCCACCTTAAAGGCCAACGAGGGGGTCAGCATCGACGAGCAGATCGGCTACCTGACCGCCATGCTCGGCGAGGAGGTCGATGACAAGGTCGCCGAGGTGGTGACCGCCAAGATGGGCTACGACGACTTCGAGGAGATCGTCCGCATCGAGGAGCTGCTCGTCGAGGCCGCTCGCCTAAAAAACTAGTCGCGCTCGTCGGCGTCCTGCTCGATGGGCGCGACGAGCTCAAGGCGGACCTCCGCCAGTACTATTCGCTTGACCTGGACGATGCCATCATCGGCGGGGACTTCGACGGCCTCCTCACGCTCGTGGGGCAGCTGCCGCCGCAGTCGCGCACGGTGACGCGCATCGATCCGCGCGCGTCATGGGACGAGCACGCCTACCTGCTCGCCCTCGTCGCCGACAACCTCTCCTTCCTGCGCTACGAGAACGCCGGGGGCAAGGGCAGGAAGCCCGACCCCGTGAAGCGCCCGAAGGCCAGGGACGCCGAGCCCGCCGCGCGCCGCCTCGACCTGAGTCGGGACGAGGTCGACTCCCTGCTGTTCGGGGAGCGCTCATAGGTAGGTGATCAACCCTTGCCCACCGTGGCCAAAGGCTCGGTGCTGCTGACACCGAAGTTCGACAACCTCACGTCATCGATCAGCCGACAGCTCGACAGCGCCTTCGCCGGCAGCTCCGGCGTCGGCGCCAAGGCCGGGGCCAAGACGGGCGCGGCCTTCAGCTCCGGCGTCGGCGCCAAGGTCGGGGCCGTCGCCGGCATCGTCTCGACGGTCACCGGCAAGGCCTTCACGGCCATCAGCAACTCGCTCGACTCGGCAATCAGCCGCGTCGACACCATGAACAACTTCCCCAAAGTCATGGCGGGCCTGGGATACGGGGTGGACGCGGCAACCTCGTCCATCGACAAGATGAGCGACCACCTAACCGGCCTGCCCACGCGCCTGGACGCCATGACCTCGTCGGTCCAGAAGATCGTGCCGACCGTCAAGGACGTCGGCAAGGCGACCGACATCATGCTCGCCTTCAACGACGCGCTGCTCGCCGGCGGCGCGTCGACGCAGGTGCAGGAGGCGGCGCTCGAGCAGTTCTGCCAGATGCTCGCCAAGGGAAAGCCCGAGATGGAGGACTGGCGCTCGATCGTCACCGCCATGCCGGGCCAGATGGACCAGGTCGCCAAGTCGATGCTCGGGCCGACCGCGAGCACGAACGACCTCTACAACGCGCTCAAGACCGGTAAGGTCAGCGTTGAGGACCTCGAGGACGCGTTCATATCCCTCGACAAGAACGGGTACGCAGGCTTCGACTCCTTCGCCCAACAGGCAAAGACCGGCACGGCGGGCATCGCCACGTCCGTGGCCAACCTGAAGAACTCCGTGACCAAGGCGGTTGCGGCGTGCATCGATGCCATCGGTGTGGAGAACATTACGGCGCCCATCCAGGCGGCGACCGGGCTCATCAAGGGCGCGGGCGACATCGCCGCCGGCGCCATCACGTCCGTCAAGGACACCGTGTCCGACGTCGGCGGCTACGTCGAGCGGTTCATCGGCATGCTCGAGCGCCTCGGCAAGTCCTCTGATAGCTTCTCCACGCTCGCATATAACGCAGACGTGCTCATGCGGGCGGTCCGCGGCGCCCTCGAGCCCGCGGCGGATGCCGTCGGCAGGGTCATCGAGCGCGTGGCCGAGCTGGCTGGACAGACGTTTACCTCAACATGGCCGGAGGACCTCGCGCTTGGCGTCAAGCACGCAGCGGATGCGATCAACGGCCTCGTGGACGGGGCCGGGGGCATCGAGGCGGTCTGCTCCGCGGTAAGGGGTCCCGTTTCCGGGCTTGTGGGCGATTTCGACGGTGCCGCAAACAGTGTCCTGTCCTTTGTCGATTCCTCGAGCGGGATGTCGGCAATCGCCGATGCGGTCAGTAGATTCGTAGGCTCTACTGCGGGCCTGGGCGCCGCCAAATTAGCCATTTCCGGCGTGACGGGCGGCATCGACAAGCTCAAGAGCCTTCAGGTCGCGCTCAAGGGCGTGGCCAAGGTGGCAGGCTCTGGCGTCGGCGAGATCGGTTCGCTCGCTTCTATGGTCTCCGGCGAGGCGACCGCCGCATTCGCCTCAGCCTCCGGCCCCGTCAGAGGGCTGTTCTCGGCCATCGGCACGGGCGCGGGAGCCTTCGCGACGCTCGTCGGCCCGATCGCCATCGTGGTCGCCGCCGTCGCGGCGCTCGCAGCCGGCTTCGGCTACATGATGACGACCAACGAGGGCTTCCGCTCGTCGGCCATGTCGGCCGCATCCGCGATAGCCTCCGGCCTGGCGCCCGCATTCTCGGCGGTCGCCTCGGCGGTGGCATCGGTCATGCCGACCCTGGTCTCCGCGTTCGCGGCCGTCGCCTCGGTCGTCACCGGGCAGCTGCTCCCGGCGCTCGGCAACATCGCCCTCGCGCTGCTGCAGCTCCTCGCCGCCGTCGCGCCCGTCGTCGGGCAGATAATCGCCGCCGTCGCACCGGTCGCGGCGCAGATAATCCAGCTCCTCGTCCAGGTCGCCGGCGTCATCATGGGCGTGCTCGTGATGGCGGTCAACGCCATCGCCGCCGTCGTGCAGGCAGTGTGGCCCGTCGTCCAGACGGCGTTCACCGTCGCCTGCGCCGCCATCTCTGCGATCATCTCGACGGTATGGCCCGCAATAGAGCTGGTCATTACGACAGCGATGCAGGTCATCAGCGCCGTCATCGGCACCGTCCTCGCCGCCATCAGCGGCGACTGGGAGGGCGTCTGGACGGGAATCCAGTCGATCGCCGAGATCGTATGGAACGCCATCCAGACCATCGTCAACATTGCGATAGGCGTCATCTCGTCGGTCATCAGCTCCGTGCTGAGCACGATCAGCGGCGTGTGGTCGAGCACGTGGGGAGCCATCAAGGGCGCGTTCTCCTCCATCTGGGAGGGCATCAAGTCCGCCGCCCAGAGCGGCGTGAACTCCGTCTACACCACGGTCACCGGAATCAAGGACAAGATCACCGGCTTCTTCGCCGGCGCGGGGTCCTGGCTCGTCGAGTCAGGCAAGGCCATCCTCAACGGCCTCAAGTCCGGCATCGAGAGCGCGGTCGGCGCCGTCACGTCGTCGGTATCCGGAGCGGTCGAGAGGATCCGCGGCCTGTTCCCGTTCTCACCGGCGAAATGGGGCCCGTTCAGCGGCCACGGATACACGACCTACTCCGGCCGCGCCCTCATGGGCGACTTCGGCGAGAGCATCGTCGCCGCATCCGCCGGCACCGCCGCGATGGCGTCCAAGGCGCTCGCGCGCGTCGAGGACGTCTTCGACGTGCCCACGGTCTCGTTCGCTTCCGCCGACGCCGCCGGCGCGCGGTCGGTCGCGATAGGGAGCGCCGCGCCCGCCGGGCTCGGCGTCGTCGAGCGCGGAGACACCTACTACATCAACATCGACGGTTCCCTCCTCGAGGTCGATGAGCGCATCGCCCGCGCCCTCAAGGAGCTCATCGCCGAGGTCAAGCGCTCGTCCAGGTCAAGGAGGGGGTAGGGCATGGCATACGCGGAGACAAAGCGAAACGGCGTCAAGTACTACGGGGTCTCCCTGTCGACCTGGGTCGAGAACGTCAGCGACTCGACAGCGCGAATCCACTGGAGCGCCGCTGTCGACTTCGGCGACTGGTACTACTTCGGCGTGCGCCTCCACGTCAAAGTCGGCGGAGTCTGGCGGGCGAGCGGCGACGGTTACACTACCTCCAGTGGCCAGCGTGCCGTCACCGTCAGCGGATACACCGACGCCGCCCGCAGGGACGATGACTACGGAGTCTGGGTCGAGGCCTACACCGAGTCCGTCTCGGTTGGCGGCTACGGTGGCGTCGGATCCGTGACCTCATGCGGCGAGAGCGCCGGCGTCCCCAAGATCCCCGCCTACAAGCCGGACGCGCCGACCGACCTCGTCGTAACGGAGTCGACCGACGGCTCCACCGCCCTCGAGTGGGTCAACCATCCGGACGACGGGGCGCGCAAGTACTACGATGGCGTCAACGTCTACCGCCACACCGATGACGGGCCGACCGAGAACCCGTACAACCAGGGGACGATCTCCAACTGGCGCGACGCTACGACGAGCGCTAATCACTTCTACGACTACGACGTCAGGGCCCGATGGCGCGGCGGTACCTCCGAGATGTCGAACAAGGTCCGAGTCTTCAAGACCCCCGCGCCCCCGGCATCCGTCTCGCTCGCGCGATCCGGCGACGGCGAGGTATCGCTGATCGTGCGGGGTCCCGACATCCCGTGGTGGATAAGCGGCTTCAAGGCCCGCGCGACCTCAGACGGCGGGAAGACCTACATCCCCCGCAGCCTCGCCGCCGACAAGCAGGGGCCGGGCGTCTGGTCCATGACAGACCCGTCCGCCGTGGCCGGGGAGAGGGTCGTCTACGAGGTCTGCACCTACCGCGACAAACCCGTTGCTGACGCCGGAGACACCATCTGCTCGGCGTGGACGGCGTCCAATGCCGTGGCTACGATCTGCCCGCCGTATGCGCCAACGGTCTACGGCCTGGACCCGGCCTACCCGACCGGGACGACGGCGACCGTGTCCTGGTCGCGCAGCCACCCGGACGGCACGGCCCAGACCGCCGCACAGGTGGAGCTGGTCAAGCCCGGCGGCGCCTCGGAGGTGACCGACATCTCCGGTGCAGCCTCGACGGCATCCCTGGCACTGGCCGAAAAGGGGACCTACCGACTGCGTGTGCGCACCAAGGGCTCGGACCCGTCATGGGGCGCCTGGAGCCAGTACTCGTCGCTCACCGTCGCGGACCCTCCGCAGGCGTTCTTCACCACGCCGGCCGAAGACGGTGATACGGTCGTCGAGCTGCCGCTCGACGTCGCATGGGAGGCCGCCGATGAGACGGGCATCGCATCGCAGCGCCTGAGAATCACATCGGCGTCCGCTTTGGTTCTGGACGCCGACGTCGGAGCATCGGCTCGCACGTATTCGGTGGCCACGGGCCTGAGCAACGAAACGTCATACACGCTGGAACTCACCGTGCGCGGCGGCTCGGGCCTGACGGCCACGTTTACCAGAACGTTTGCGACGGAGTGGCTCGTTCCCGCGGCGCCGATCGTCTCGGTCGCGTACTCCGACGACTACGCCGCTACCGTCACCGTGCGCGACGGGGTGTCGGAGTATGCGGTCGACGGCCACCGACTCCGGGGGCCGATGGCCCTGACTGAGTCCGGGAACATCAGGTTCACCGGCGGCGTCGCCATCAGGGGGACCAAGGCCGTGCTGCACGACCTGCCGCCGTGCCAGTCATTCGACGTCATACGCGTGCTGCCGGACGGCTCGCGCCGAACTCTTGCGACCGGCCTAAAGCAGGGCCAGAGCGTCATCGACCGCCTGCCGCCGCTCAACGCGGCGTTCGCCTACGTCGCGGTGGGCCACGCCGCGAGCGGCACGGTCTCCACGACCGAGGTAGAGACCTCGTGCGCCTGCCGCGGATACGCCTTCAACTTCGACGCTGGCGCGACTACGGTCGTCGCCGGCACCGTCGGGGTGGGCGGTCCTCCCGTCTACTCGCGCGGCTACGACCACGACGTCGTCCAGTACCACTTCTTCGGCTCGCCGGGCGGCCTGCCGATGGGCTTCACCTCCAGGAAGCTCAACGTGCCCGAGAACTGGGAGTTCGGCGTCCGTGCCGAAGATATCGGGCACGTCTCGGCGCTGTTCCTCGCCAACTCGCACTGCTGGGCGCGCACCAACGACGGGGAGCGCGCATTCGTGAGCCTGTCTCCGAACATCACGAGGTCCTCGCCTGGCTGGTACAGGGTGAGCCTCACCACCAAGCGAGAGGTCTGGAGGGAGCCCAATGCCTAGGGACAGGTTCTGGCTGGAGCCATTCCACGCAGACTTCCGATTCGTGAGGGTCGGCCTCTCCACCGGCCTCGAGGGCTCCGAGCTCGGCAACATCACCGGAGGAAGCGTGGAGCGAAACCAGGACACGGCCATCTTCGAGCAGGGGAGCATCGACTATGTCGGGGAGCTCGACCTGGGCACCGACCTCCTGCGCGTGTACCTCGAGGCTTCTTCCCTGTGGACTGGCGAGAGCCGCACGGAGGCGCTCGGAACCTTCTACGTCTCCACCCCAAAGGCGAGCGCTGACGGTGCGGTCACCACCGGCGCCGCCGACATCTACGGCAGGCTCAGGGCGCTCGCCGAGGACGATTTCGACGGACCATACGTGATCCCCGCCGGGACCAACATGGTCGACGCCGCAAGGAAGATCGCCGAGAGCTGCGGCCTGGAGGTCGTCGCAGACGAGAGCGACGCCGTGCTCACTTCGACGTGGGTGTTCGGCATCTCGACGACATCGTCCGACGAGGACCGCACGGACTCCAAACTCGCCGCCGTCAACCGCCTGCTCGAGGCCGCCGGATTCCTCGCGGCGCACACCGACCCGTACGGACGCGTGCTGTTCCGCCGCTACGTGGAGCCGGACCAGAGGCCCGTCTCCTTCGACTACGTCGAGGGCCCCGACTGCCGCGTGACGCTCAAGCTCGACCGCGAGCGCGACACCTTCGACGTGGCCAACGTCGTCCATGTCGACTTCTCGTCTCAGGACATCTCGGTGCGAGGCACGGCGGTCGACGACGACCCCGACAGCCCGTACTCCACCGTGAGCACCGGGCGGCGCGTGACCGCCCGATACGACCTATCCGACCTGCCCACGAGCGTCACGGAGGACTCGAACATCCTCTCTGGCGCCGCCGAGATGCAGGTCGGCTCGGGGACCAAGGAGAGCGGGACCTACCGTCAGAGCGACAGCCACGGCTCCATCTCCACCGTGTACGTGCCGGACTCCCCACAGACCGCCGTGTTCTTCGGCCTCAAGGTCGTAAGCGACGGCGGGCGCATCGGCTTCTGCCAAGACAGGGTCGGATCGCTCAAGAAGGGCGTACCGGTCACGCAGAGCCTGTGGATCAAGGGGACGAAGGGCGCACGCGTGAGCCTGCAGGCTTGGTGGGTGCCGTCCTTGTCGGGCGGCCCGCACCTGCATTACGCGACGCTCACAGGCGAGTGGCAGCGCATCGTCGCGACCGAGACGCCCGCGGACAACTACAGCGAGATCTCGGCCGGATACGTGTACCTGGAGTCCGGCGGGGAGGCCGTCGTCGTCGCCGAGAAGGTGGAGGAGGGCCCCACGGCCACGCCGTGGCCCCATGACGCCATCCAGGCCGCCGCCGACGCCAAGGCCGCCGAGCTGCTCAGGGACGGGCGGTCCGTCATCCAGAGGGTGAACTGCACCTGCACATACGACCCTGTGTCGGTCTACGACGCGGGCAACCTCCGCCTGGCGAGCGCCGACATCGATGCCGACCACACCTGTATCAGGACGCAGACGCTCAAGTTCGAGACGGCCTGCCCGATGGATATCGAGATGAGAAAGTTCGAGAGGAGAGCGGCATGAGCATGGCGTCAGACCTCCTGGAATCGATTGAGCCGCCCGACAGGGCATCGGTTCAGATCGCCTACGGCTACGTCGCGGCCGTCACCGGCAGCTCGCTGTCGGTGCTCGTGCGCGGCGGCGTGGCCGAGGGCGTGCGCATGACCACGGGCTGCTCGGGCGCCAAGGTGGGGCAGAGGGCGGTGCTCATCGGCTCGCCGCCGGTCTGGACCGCGATCGGAATCCTCGCGTAAAGGAGGGACATGAAGGTACACAAGATCAAGGTGCGAGACCGCACCGTGTCGTGCGACGACCTCGAGCTGGTCCAGGGCACGCAGGGCGTCGACGCCGTCGGCCTCGACCTCGATCCGGAATGGACAGGGCTCGAGGTCACGGTGACGTTCGCTGCGGCGGCCGGCAACTACACACCGGCGCGGGACGGCGGAGTCTGGCCCGTGCCGTGGGAGGTGCTCAAGGAGACCGGTGAGGTCGAGGTCGGCATCGAGGGCCGACGCGGTACCGACGTACTCAAGTCGGTGCGTATGCCGTGGCCGTTCCGCGTGCGCCCGTCGCTCACGGTCGGCCAGCTGCCCAGCGACCCGACCGTGAGCGACCTGCAGGCGCTCGTGCTCGAGGCCAAGGAGCTCAAGGCGCAGATCGCGCAGACCGTCGCCGACGCCCGCGCTGTGCTCGGCGAGATCGAGGACTACGCCATCGCCGAGTGGAGTGTGGATGCCCGGGTTCATCGCCTGCTGGTGGGCCCTGTCAAATCGAGGAAGGATGATGCCTAGTGGCTGATGAGAACACCGGCGGCACCCTGACCGAGGTCAAGGTGTCCGAGGGCGAGTACATCGACGGCCTGACCGTCACCCTGAAGGACGGCACGTCCAAGGACTACCCGTTCAAGTACGAGAACGAGGAGGCCCTGGAGACCGCGCGGATCGCCGCCGACGCCGCCGCAAAGGCCGCGAACGAGGCCAAGGCCGCGGTGGAGGCCAACGAGGAGCAGCGCAAGACGGACGAGGCGACGCGCGTCTCTAACGAGGAGACGCGCAAGACCGAGTTCGCCGAGGCGAAGAAGGCGGCCGAGGACCAGACCGCCGAGGCGAAGAAGGCGGCCGAGGCCGCAAATAAGGCCAAGGAGCTCGCGGACGGCGCGACCGAGCTGGCCAACACCGCCGCGGGCAACGCGGACGAGGCCACCTCGTCCGCCACCGAGGCCGCACGCAAGGCCAACGCCGCCGCCGAGGCCGTCAGCGTGGCCACGCTGGGCATCTCGCCGCAGCAGCTCCGCGCGATGGTCCGCATGGGCAACGCCGCCGACGTGCTCCGCGTCGGCGATCAGCTCAACTCGACCTTCACGTGGGAGAGCGAGGAGTACCCGCTGCCGTGCGACGTCCTCCATCACTTTAACGGTCGCGACGCCGACCACCCGCTGTCCACGCTCGAGGGCGGCATCGAGGCCCCGACCATGGCCATCGGAGCTCACTTCGCGCTTCCTCCTGCCTGCGCCTTCGACAGCATGGAGGCGCTCTACGTCCCCGAGGCCGACATGCAGCCGGGCCAGTACGACATAATCGTCGAGGTCAACTATGTCTGGGGCACCGGCGTGTGCGCCGCGAAGGGGTCGACCAGGTTCACCTTCACGACTACGAAGGTATGGCCTGCGGGCTGCCAGGTCCTGTGGAACGCCTCCTACGGCGGAGAGTTCACATCGCTCACCGCGTACGAGAACTTCAGCGATAAGGTCATCGAGACGGTATCGGTCGCCGCCGGCAGCGGCGGCACGCTGATCGGTACCGCCAACGAGCAGATCAACGGGCGTATCAACAACATTCAGCGCGCCTGCGAGGGCAACAACGACTACACGAAGTCCGGCTTGCATCGATGGGCCAATGCACATGGCACCGACTGGGACGTACAGCAGGGCATATTCGACCGCCCGCACCCGCTCCACGGCAAGCCCGGCCTGCTCGACTGCCTGCCGCCGGAGCTCGTCGAGGTCCTGGCGAAGGTGTCGGTCAAGACACAGCTCCACCCGGTCGACGGCGGCGAGATCGCCGAGACGTTCGACTACGCCTACCCGCCGTCCGCGCGACAGCACTACTTCAGCAACTACCTGGGCGCCACGACCGAGGGCTACAACGCCGAGGGCGTTCCGTTCGACTACTTCAAGGCGCTCGCGGTGAGCACCGGGATCACCGGCCCGTTCCAGGGCTGGCAGACCTACCCGGCGCTCATCACGTTCGGTGCTGAGAACCACACCGTTGCCTGCAGCTGCTGGCTTCGCTCCCCGATCCGGGACGCGGCGTTCGCGTGCTACGAGGGGATCGTGTACTCGTCTGGCCTCGTCTGCGACGCAGGGGCGGCGCTCGGCAATCGGCTCGTCGTCGTCCTGCATATCGGCTAATCGTCTAATCCGGCGGCGCACCCCTGCGCCGCCGCGGCTGTGGAGGAAAAAATGGGAGTGCCAGAGGGCAAGCGAAGGGAAGACAGGCTCGAGGTGTACGACCTGGCCAGGGCCATGGCCGTGCACACGCTCGACATCACGCGCAATAGAAGGGTCTTCCCGGGCCGCTACGAGAAGGTCGTGAACGGCATCAACGGGGTCGCATGGGAGATCCCGCGCAACCTCTGGCTCGCCAACAACACCAAGGTCGGACCCGGCCAGCCGCCGGAAAACCTCGCGGTGCGCCGTCGCCACCAGCAGACCGCGATGAGCTACATCAACGAGCTCCTGTTCGAGATCGAGATGTGCGAGATGGTCTTTGGCGGCAAGCGCGATGACGACAGCGACGAGAAGAAGCTGTCCCGCAGGAGGATCAGCTACTGGTCGGGTCTCGTCGTCCAGGTCAAGGAGATGGCCAGGGCCTGGATTAAATCGGACATAAGGCGGTTCGGGCAGCCCGAGCCGCCTCGGGGCTAGGTTGAAGTTGCCTGCAACTGCTGGCTTCGCTCCCCGAACCGGAACGCGGCGAACGCGAACAACGAGGGGATCGTGAACTCGTCTGGCAACGTCAGCAACGCAGGGGCGGCGAACGGCAATCGGCTCGTCGTCGACTGAGACGGCACGGCGGAAGGAGCGCGGACGCATGGGCCGTAGCCCGCAAGACAGACCGTCGCAGGGAACCGACACCCCGCCGGGACAACACCGGGAAGCAGGGCGCACCGACGACAACGGCCCCCACGGGGCTATGGAACCTATACGCGATGCGCGCCTCGCGTACGCGCTCTCGCCGGAGGGCCTCAGGGAGGCCGCGGCAAAGTGCCAGCGGGGCAAGATGTGGAAGCCGAGCGTCAAGTCATTCTCGCTCAACGTGCAGGAGAGGTGCGAGCTCCTATCCAGGAGCCTCATGGCGGGGGAGTACGACTTCCCCGAGCCGCACCATTTCATCCTCACGAGGCCGAAGAGGCGCGACTGCTCGGCGCCACCGTTCAAGGACCGCATCGTCCAGCGGTCCCTAATCGACAACGTAATCTACGAGGACATGACGAGGAGCCTGATCGGGGCCAACTGCGCCTGCCGCAGAGGTATGGGCACCGACAAGGCCCGCGACCTGCTCGTGCGCGACCTCAAGCGTCACTGGCACCGCCACGGGCTGGACGGCGGGATCGAGCTCTTCGATATCGCCGGATACTACCCCAATAAGCCGCACAGGCTGGCCAAGGAGACGTTCCGCAAGCGCCTTGACGATCAGACGTACGCCCACGTCGAGCGGGCGCTCGACTCGCAGGCGGGGCGCAACCGACATGACGACGGGGACGGCTTCGGGGCGCGCGGATACGAGGCCGGTAGCGAGCTCATGCAGGTCGCGGGGATCTGCGACCTGGACGGCATGGACCATTACACGAAGGAGGTCCTCCGCGCCAAGTCCTATACGAGGTACATGGACGACTTCTATGTCCTGGACGCCGACCTCGAGTACCTGAGGTGTGCTAGGGAATCAATCGAGGATTACCTCGCGCGCATCGGCTACAGGCTCAACACGTCCAAGACGCACATCCAGCCACTCACCGAGCCGGTCCCGTGGCTCGGCTACACCTACCAGCTCACGGAGCGCGGCAAGGTGATCGTTCGCATGAAGCCGGAGAAGTACCGCGAGCATATGCGGCGCCTCCGCAGGATGCGGAAGGCTGTCGATGCCGGGCGCATGGCGCGCGGGGCGGTGGACGCAGTCTACGAGTCGTACCGCAGCGAACTCGTCGACCGGCACGTCACGAGGAAGCAGGTCGTCAAGTTTGAGCAATTCTATCGAGATCTTTGGAGGTAAGTATGGACACCATCACGGTTTCGAGGGTCGCCGACCCGGCGGCACTGCGCGAGATCGAGGTGCTTCGCGCCCGCCACGAGGACAATGCGGCCATGATCGACTATCTGTCCCTCATGACTGACGTCGAGCTTCCGGTGAATGACGACAGCGAGGAGGGAATGCACCATGAGTAGATACGCCGAGCGCCTCATGTCCTACTACGTGAGCGGCCGCTGGCCCGCTGAGGCCATCGAGGCCGCATGCGCCAAGGGCAAGATCACGAAGGACGAGCGAGACGCCATCTTGGCGGCCAAGGAGGACTAGCGCATGGAAGTGCTCAAGCTCTTCGCGCCGTATGGGCCTGGCTGGCTTGGCGGCGCGGCGTTGATCCTCATCGCCTTCCATTTCGGTAACCAGTTCTTGTCCGAGTACAAGCTGCAGAACGAGCGCAAAGCCAGCCTTGATATCAAGCGTGAAGAGCGCAAGCAGGCCGAGGTCGACGAGCGCGCGCAGCGCGACCGTGAACGGTCCCAGATGGAGGGACGCATCGCCGTGCAGATGGAGCGGTCAAACGCGCTCATGGAGGCCATGAAGACTCTTATGGAGTCCGTGGTGGCTTCCAACGAGGTCCTGCACAGCGACCTTACGCACAGTCAGGCGAGAAGCCAGGGAATGGCGGAGAAGGTCGACCACATCTGTGACAGAGTCGATCTGATCTACAGCAGGGAATCCGACAAATAGGAGTAAACGAATGACTGAGATTCAAGCCGGCCTCACGGTTGCCACGGTGCTCTTGGTGCCATACATCGTGCAGGCCATCAAGACCAGAGCAATGACGGGCAGCGTCGCCCGCTGGACGGCAATCGCCGTCTCGGCGGGATGCGGGGCTCTCACGGCCATGTCCGGAGGTGTCCCGACCGACCCCTCGGCGTGGGTGACGTCCATCTTCGCGGCGGTCGGCGGCGTCCAGGTCGCGTACAGCGCGTTCAAGTCGGTGGGCATCACCGACAAGTGGCTGGACGCGCTTCTCGCGCTTGGCGACGTAAAGAGAGAGGACTAGTAATGGCCAAGCTGTTCATCATCTGTGGCCACGGTGCCGGCGATCCCGGCTGCTGCGCGGGCGGCTATACCGAGGCCGAGCGTGTCCGCGCCCTGGGCCAACGCATCAAGGATCTCGGCGGTTCCGAAGTCGAGCTTGGCGACACCTCGCGCAACTGGTATGCCGACGGCGGCGTAAACCGCTTGCGCACGGATGCGCCGGTGGTGGAGCTGCACATGGACGCCAGCGGAATCGCGACAGCACACGGCGCCCACGTCATCATCAAGTCCGGCTTCGAGCCCGACGATTACGATAAGGCCCTCGCCGACAAGCTGTCGGCGTTCATGCCCGGCCGTGCCGAGAAGATCGTGCGCCATTCCGAGCTCGCCAACGTAAACCGAGCCGCAGCACGCGGCATCAACTACCGCCTGTGCGAGAACGGCTTCATCGACAACGACGGCGACCGCGAGAAGTTCAATTCCAACATTGACAAGCTCGCGCGTATCTACCTCGAGTGCTTCGGTATCACCGCGTCGAGCGCTCCCACACCCCCGACTCAGGCGCAGCCCGCACCGCAGGAGACGACCGAGGGCTTCGGTGGCAAGTACCGCTGTACCGTCTCAGCGCTCAACGTGCGCGACGCGCCGTCCCTTTGCGGCAATGTCGTGGCCAGCTACTCAGGCGGCCAGACCGTTCTACTCGACGATTGGTATAAGATCGCGGACGGCTACGTTTGGGGCCGTTACACGTCGTACAGCGGTCACGCCCGTTACATCGCGGTCGGCAGGGCCACGGGCAAGCCCGAGGCCGACGACTTCCTCGCGAAGGAGTGACATGAAGCCTAGCGAGAAGCTGTTCGGTCTCGTCTACGCGGTCCTGGCGGTCATCGCCATGGTCACGCTCATCGCCGTTGCGTGCTCGCTTGCGCATCCAAGCTACGCGCGAGCGGCTGATGCCGTCACTGTCATGGACCAGGCCGACGGGCCGCTCTACGACCTCCCGCAGAACGTGTCCTCGTACATCGCGACCGAGCGCTCGACTAACCGCGCCTACATTGTGGTCGAGAGCGACCACGGCATCGCGATCACGCCGTACCTCGACGGGGACGGCAATCAGGTGATTATCGACAGACCTTAAGCGCGAACCCCTCCCCGGTACTGCCGGGGAGGGGTTTATGCATAGCCGTATATCCGTTAATAACCGTTCTCCAATGCAGTTTCAGCTAGTTAGGAGCGAGTGAGAGCATCGTTACCTGCAACTTTGCTGGTGCAGCACGTGCCAAAAAGTCACATTCAAGACTCTTAATCCCAAGGTCCAGGGTTCGACCCCCTGACGGCCCACCAAAGCATGTTAAAGCGACTGGCTTAGGCTGGTCGCTTTTTTTGTTAACCATACATGGGTCGAACCCGAAAGGGCGCGAAGCTGAGAAATCTCCATTGTGATTCCCTTAGGGAAAACACGGCTAAAGCCCCGTAAGCGTGTTCTCCTTAGGGGAATCATGCTTACGGGGCTCGATACATGTTGAGTAATTGTGATCAAGCTCAAGTTGGGAATCGAATCAGTCCGCTCGATAGTGCGATCCGAGGCTTTCGGTTCGCGTGCGCATGGCTTTGACCATTTCCTGTGCTAGTTGAATCTGCGATTGCAGGCGGGCGAGGGCTGCGATTTCGCTGTCCTGGGCTTTCTGCGTGCTCAAGGTCGTTGCCTCCGTCTTCAAGCCCTCAAGCTCGTGTAGTGCCTTGGATAGGCCCCCTTCGGTGCGGTTGATCATGCAATAGGTACTCATCGTGTGCTTAAGGCCGCGGGTCAGGCGCTCGGCGTCTGTTGTGGCAATGCCATGCTGGGGGAGGGCAACATCCACCTTTGGGGCCACCTCAGGTGCATTCTGTGCTGCTTGGGCTGCCGAGGCGCCCGCGATGCGCCCAAACACGATGCCGTTGGCGCTTGACAGGCCACCAATGCGATCGGCCCCGTGCATGCCGCCTGTCGCCTCGCCGCAGGCATAGAGGCCCTCAACGCCCGTGTATGCGGTCTTGTCGATTTTGATGCCGCCATTGGCGGCGTGGGCATACATCGCCACACGCATCTCGTCGGTCGGCGCGATGCCGTACTCGTCTTGTAGCCAGGTGGCAAAGGTCTGCACAAACTCGGGGACGTCCTCGCGGGGGAAATCGTAGTGGAGCGTCAGACCTTCGGTACCCGCTTGATCGATGGCAAGATCGATGGTGCGGGAGGCCAAGCGTGACGTGAAGGGGCCATATCCGGAGCGCTGCTCAAGCAGATCGTCCAGCTTGTCGTCGGCGATATCGACCGGCTGGTCTACATGTACGTAGCGCCAGGTCTTCTCGTTAAAGACAAGGTTGCGCTTGGGCTCGATGAAGCCCGGCATCATCTGCATGAACTCTATATTAGTGAGCGTTGCGCCGTGTGCCAGCGCGATGGCCTGCGAGGAGCTGAGCACGTCGGCGGAAGTGAGGCTTCGCTCGAACAGGCCACCCGTGCCGCCCGCAGCGATGATGGTGGCCTTGGCTGCCATAGGTACGAGATGCTTGTTTGTGCGGTCGTAGAGTACGGCGCCGATAATCTTTCCGGTTGTGTCCTCAACAAGGTCGATAAGCTCGTGGCTGGGGAGCAGGTGAATGCCGAGAGACATGATCTGGGCCGCACACGCGTCCTCAAGGGGCTTGCGGGTAAGGCCGCGCCAATTGCGTGCCTTATGGTCGAAGCAGGGGATAAATTGCTTTTGCAGGGCGCTCTCGGCGCTTTGCGGGCGTTGGAGCTCAACACCTAGATCCTGCTCGAGCCATTGGATGGCCTGGGGAATACCGTGGACGAACGTCTGGACGAGCGTAGGGTCGGCGACGCCGCCGCCCACGGTCTGGACGGTGTCGATGAGGTCCTGTTCGTCGTCTTCGTCGATGGGGCCAATAAGGCCAAGGCCCCAGGTGCCCGGGAAGAAGCTCGATCCGCTCATGGTCTTGCCGGCGCTTGCGATGGCAACGGTCGCGCCCGCGCGTGCCGCTTCTATGGCGGCACAAAGGCCCGCAATGCCAGATCCAATTACCAGTACATCAGTCGATTCCATCGGATTCCTTTCTCGTCCGGCGCATTTTCGCATGGGTGATCGACTAATGCGATGCAAAGGCCGCGCTATTCGGTAAAGGGCGAATATGGCAGGTGGACGTCATACGCATTCGCTGGCTTCGTCTCCGGGCATCTCATATTTCGCTGCAACTGATATATCGGACATCTATTTTGGAGTAGTCAATTTGGGACGGGGCTCTTTTAGCTACCCTGTGCCTCGGGCCGATTCGCTCGCCACGAAATAGGCCCATCTACTACGTTTGGCCGGACACCCCCGAGCATATCGAGAATCGTGAAATCAAACCCGCAGGTAGACGGCTTATTGATTTTCAAAAAACCCGGCTATGGTCGACCTGCGCGGGTTAAACGTAGTAGATGGGCCGTTTTCGTGGAGCAATCCAAAGCGATTGGCTGTTTTGGAATAAAAAAGAGCCGCTACCCGGGTGGGTAGCGGCTCCGAAGCTCAACTATATGGGCATCGCGCGGGCGCGATTAGGCCTTGAGGGCCTCCTCGACGGCGACAGCGCAGGCGACGGTGGCACCGACCATGGGGTTGTTGCCCATGCCGATGAGACCCATCATGTCGACGTGCGCAGGCACGGAGGAGGAACCGGCGAACTGGGCGTCGGAGTGCATGCGGCCCATGGTGTCGGTCATGCCGTAAGAGGCAGGGCCGGCGCCCATGTTGTCCGGGTGCAGGGTACGGCCAGTGCCGCCACCAGAAGCGACGGAGAAGTACTTCTTGCCAGCCTCGAGGCGCTCCTTCTTGTAGGTGCCAGCGACGGGGTGCTGGAAGCGCGTGGGGTTGGTGGAGTTACCGGTGATCGAGATGTCGACGTTCTCGTGCCACATGATGGCAACGCCCTCGCGGACGTCGTCGGCGCCGTAGCAGTTAACGGCAGCGCGGGGACCATCGGAGTAGGGGATGGTCTCGACGACCTTGAGCTCGCCCGTGAAGTAGTCGAACTGGGTCTTCACGTAGGTGAAGCCGTTGATGCGGGCGATGATCTGAGCGGCATCCTTGCCCAGACCGTTGAGGATAACGCGCAGCGGCTTCTTACGAGCCTTATTGGCGTTCAGAGCCAGGCCGATAGCGCCCTCAGCGGCAGCGAAGGACTCGTGGCCGGCCAGGAAGGCGAAGCACTCGGTGTCGTCGGAGAGCAGCATGGCGCCCAGGTTGCCGTGACCCAGACCGACCTTGCGGTCCTCGGCGACGGAGCCGGGAACGGTGAAGGCCTGGATGCCCTCGCCGATGATGGCGGCAGCCTCAGAAGCGTTCTTGGCGCCACGCTTGACAGCGAGAGCGCAGCCGAGGGTGTAGGCCCACTCGGCGTTCTGGAAGGCGATGGACTGGGTGTTGTTGACGATCTCACGCGGGTTGAAGCCCTTGTCGGTGCAGATCTGCAGAGCTTCCTCGAGGGAGGCGATGCCGTTGTCGGCGAGGCACTTGTTGATCTTGTCAGCGCGGCGCTCGTAACCTTCGAACGTAACAGTCATAGTTATTTCCCTCCCTTTCTACTCGTGAACCGGGAACACGCTGGCGACGGAGTGAGTCTCCTCGTCGGTGCGCGGGTCGATGTACTTGGCAGCGTTCTCCCACTGACCATAGTGGCCCATGGCGCCAGCGATGGCCTCCTCGGGGGTCTTGCCGGCCTTGACGGCGTCGGTGAACTTGCCGAGGTTCAGGAACTCGAACGCGATGATCTCGTTCTTGTCGTTGAGAGCCATGCGGGTGACGTAGCCCTGAGCGAGCTCGAGGTAACGAGCGCCCTTGGCCTTGGTGCCGAACATGGTGCCGACCTGAGAGCGAAGGCCCTTGCCGAGGTCGTCGAGGGAGGCGCCCACGGGCAGGCCGCCCTCGGAGAACGCGGTCTGGCTGCGGCCGTAAACGATCTGCAGGAAGATCTCGCGCATAGCAACGTTGATGGCGTCGCAGACGAGGTCGGTGTTGAGGGCCTCGAGGATGGTCTTGCCGGGAAGGATCTCGGAAGCCATGGCGGCAGAGTGGGTCATGCCCGAGCAGCCGATGGTCTCAACGAGGGCCTCCTCGATGATGCCGTCCTTGACGTTCAGCGTGAGCTTGCAGGCGCCCTGCTGAGGTGCGCACCAACCCACACCGTGCGTAAGACCGGAGATGTCGGAAATCTCCTTAGCCTGGACCCACTTGCCCTCCTCGGGGATGGGTGCGGGGCCGTGGTATGCACCCTTGGCAACGGGGCACATGTTCTCCACTTCCTGTGAGTACTGCATGCCTCTCCTCTCTATCGTGTTGGCGTCCCGTCTGGGGGTCGTGGCTGGTGATTGCCGGGCGACCCTTCGAAAGGGACATGACATGCAGCCCCTATAATACCGCGAAATGCACGGAATATTCGGCGAACGGCGCAGTTTTCGTAACGAGAAGCGCGGAACCTTCAATTGAAACGATTTAACAAGCTTGGTTGCGGTTATGCGATACGTTATAGGGGGTCGGTTCTGGTCAAGTATTTAGTTAGTTCTTGCCCATGTTGCGGTGTCTAGCCTGTGGTTATGATGCCATTCGCCGTCGGTTTGCCGCCTTTTACCGTCGACGGGTGCCATTTTGCGTGAATGTTTTGATGGCACGTTTCAATCGTGATGTATTGGATGGTAAGCAGGTCCCGGCGAAGGGAGCGCCATGCAGCGTGTTTGGAAAACGATCACCGGTTTTTACCATGTCTGTGCCCGCGGTATAGGCAGTCAGATAATCTTTGAGAGCGACGAGGACCGGTGGGAGTTTTTGGAGCTGATGCGCGACTGCTGCCGCGATGCCCAGGTAACGATTGTGGCGTGGTGCCTCATGGGCGACCATGTGGATCTGGTACTTCTGGATTATGAGGACAACATGAGTGCAGCCATGCAACGCCTGCTGTTGACGTATGCTCGTCGGTTCAATAGGCGTACTGGGCGCGCGGGCTGCCTGTTCCGGGAACGTTTTGAGCGCTGTTCGCTCGATACCGACCGGCAGGTGATGGAGGCTGTTCGCTCCGTTCACGCCGATCCGCAGGATGCGGGCATCAACCTAATAGAGCGTTATCCCTGGAGCAGCTTTGCGGAGCATCTGCGCGTTTACGACGGTGACGAGGCAGATGCTACGAGGGGATTTTCCGATCCTTCTTGCGTGCTTGAGCTATTTGGTTCTGCCAAAGCCTTTATTGCCTATTCGCTTTCGACGCCCGTCGGCAGCAAGCCGGCGATGCGCGATTTGGTAGAGATGGAGTTGGAGCGGCGCGCCTTTGCCGACGAGTTGGCGAAGGGATGCGGGGTTGCGCTCCAGGGGGTTAAAGCGGCGCCGCCGGCGCAGCGCAATATCGTTATTCTTGGATTGCACGATGCTGGTTTTACAGTGCGCCAGATTGAGCGGTATACGGGGATAAGCAAAAGTACCGCTTCTCGTATTGTGCGCGCCCGTGCTCGAACGGCGGTGCGGACTGATGACAGCCTGGGATAGGGCTGTCTGCCCACTGGGACCATCATTCTAAATGCTTTGACGTTAACCACACTTCTAAATATGCATAGAATGATTGCCGTCTTGCATAAAACAATAGCTCAGTCCGGTTTTGCCCGCGCCTACCCCCGTCCACGCCGTGCAAAAAGCGGAGTTTTCAGCATCGTAGTGCTGTCGGAACTGCTATAACCTTGCAACTTGCGGGCCCCGAGACAATTATTTGTCTGCCAATACGCCTCGAAGCACGCGTTTGCGTCCCCGTAGACCGTAATGCCTGTTCTAAAACGTAATATATACGCGCCCGAAGGCGCTAATTTATGCTCGTGATTTGTATGCACATAGCTTGGCGTGCTGAATACTCGCAAAAATGCACGCCGCACCCTATGGGACCCGTCTGCGGCAGGCAGGAGGCGAGCCGGAGCCCAGCGGGACGGGGCTTGGCACTTTGCCTGGCGGGGCCGTGGCCCTACCGCAAGCCTTTGGTACTGTGGAAACACTCGTGTTTGCGGTTGGCCGTGCGATAAATGGCAGACTGGGCGCCGGAAGCGTGGCTGCGCCTGCGCTCGTTATGAAAAAGCCGAGCCGCTCGTATCGGGCGGCTCGGCAATCAAAAACCTTGGATTCGGGGCATCCGTTACTGGTTGGCCTGACCCTCGAGCATGCCGTCGAGAGTTCGCCATGCGAGCTCAGCGCATTTGACGCGGGCGGGCATGTGTGAGATGTCCTGGAGCTGGGCGGCCTCGTCCAAGTCTTCCAAGTCTTCCTCGGAGAGCTCCTCGCCACGGATCATGGCAAGGAAAAGCCCTGCCAGACGACGAGCCTCCTCGACCGTTTCGCCCGTGATGAGGTCGGCCATGATGTCGGCGCTGGCCTGGCTGATGGCGCAGCCGTGACCGGTAAAGGATGCCTCCTCGATTACGCCGTTCTCGACACGCAGCTGCAGGGTGAGCTCATCGCCGCAGCTGGGGTTGATGCCGTCGTGCTCGTGCGTGGGGGCATCCATCTTGTACTTATAGTCGGGGTGGGAGTTGTGCTCCATAAACGTGGTGGAGGTGTACAGATTACCCATTGAACGTGCTCCAAACGTGATACAGGCCGGCGATGAACTTATCGATATCGGCCTTGTCGTTGTAGAAGGCCACGCTGGCGCGGCAGCAGGCAAGGTTCTCGACGCCCAGCCAGGTGAGCAGCGGCTGCGCACAGTGGTGACCGGCACGGATGCAGACGCCGTTCATATCCATGATGCTCGCGACGTCGTGAGGGTGGATGCCCTTGACGTTAAAGCTCACGACTCCGTGGTGGTTGTCCCAATAGATGGATCCGATGATCTGGACAAAGTCGAGCTGCATGAGCTCGCCCATCAGGTAGTGGACGAGTGCCTGCTCTCGTGCCTGGATGTTTTCGTAGCCCACCGTATTGACCAGGTAATCAAGCGCCGCGCCCGTGGCGAAGACGCCGGCGGCGTCCTGCGTGCCGGCCTCGAACTTCTCGGGGACGGGCGCCCAGACGGCGTCCTGCTCGGTGACCGAATCGATCATCTCGCCACCGGTAAGCATGGGCGGCATGGCGTTGAGCAGATCCATCTTGCCCCACAGCACGCCGATGCCCATGGGGCCCATGGCCTTGTGCGCGCTAAAGGCAAAGAAGTCGGCTCCCAGATCGGCCACATCGACCGGCATGTGCGGCAGCGACTGCGCGCCGTCGACGACCAGATAGCCGCCGTACTTGTGCACGAGCTTGCCGAGATTCTTGACCGGGTTCTCGACGCCCAGCACGTTAGAGATCTGACCCACGGCCAAGATCTTGGTCTTGGGGCCCACCTTGGACAGAACCTCCTCGGTTGTGAGCTGACCGGTCTTGGTGGGGTAGAGGTAGACGAGCTTGGCGCCGGTTTCGCGGCAGACCTGCTGCCACGGGATCAGGTTGGAGTGGTGCTCCATAATGGTGATGACGACCTCGTCGCCGGGTTCGAGCACCGTGGGCGCAAAGCTCTTGGCGACCAGGTTGAGCGACTCGCTCGTGTTGCGGGTGAAGACGACTTCGTTGGCCTGGGCGGCGCCGATGAGGTCGGCGATCTGCTGACGCACCTTCGCGATGGCCTCGGTGGCCTCGACGGACAGCGAGTACAGGCCGCGCAGGGGGTTGGCGTTCATACGCTGGTAGAAGTCACGCTCGGCGTCGAGCACGCAGGCGGGGCGCTGCGCGGTGGCGGCGCTATCGAGGAAGGCGATCTCGGGGTGTTGCTGGAACAGCGGGAACTGCGCCTTGTAGGGATTGGTCTCGATGTCGACGGTAGGCCAGCCGCGCGAGGCCTCATCGCTGGCGTCGAACTCCATGGGCTCGGGGGCAGTACAGGTATCGCATTTAACGTGCTCGGTGTCGATCATGCGAGCTCCTCCTCAAAGTTATCGATCAAGTTGTTGCCCAAGCGGACGACGGCGGCGCGGGTGCGCTCGTCGGCGGCGGAAAGTGCGGCGTCCTCCAGCTTGGCGCGGATGAACAGGTCCTCGGCGGCGTGTTGGTCAAGGCCGCGGCAGGCGAGGTAGAACAGCTGCTCGTCGCGGACGTGGCCGATGGTGGCGCCGTGGTTGCCGGCGACGTCGTCTTCGTCGCACAGGATGACGGGGACGGTCTTGTTGTCGACGCCCTTGTTGGCCAAGAGCACCGTCTCGCGCTCGGTGCCGACGGCACCCTTGCAGCCGTGCACGAGGTCGATGGTGCCGCGGTAGACCTTCTTGGACGTGCCGGTCAGCACGCCGTTGGCATCGATTTCGCACTCGGTCTTGCGGCCGCGGTGACGAAGCTCGTAGTTAAAATCGCGCACCTGCTGGCGGGCACCCAGGTAATCGGTATCGATCGTCACCTTGGCGGTGTCGCCCAGCAGGTCGCCGGCAAGGCCGGTGGCGCTGGCACCGGCACCCAGTACGGTGTGCTGGACGTTGACGCGCGCACCCTCGTCCAGGAACAGGCCGGTGTCGTCGAGTGCAATCCAGCTGTCGTCGAGCGTCTGCGTGCAGGTCACGTTGACGGTGGCGTACTCGTGGGCGCATACCCGCAGCACGGAGCCCACGACGCCTTCGCCGGTAACGGGGGAGTCCAGGGCGATCTGCAGGTCGAGCGTTGCCTGCGGACGGGCTACAACGTCGATGGCGGCGATGGCAGCGGCGGCGTCGACGCCGCTCACGCGCACGGTGACCGTGGCACGGCCGTAGGCGGGCACATCGATAACGATGCGCTTGGTGGCGTGGTCGGCCAGATAGGCGTAGGCGGCCTCGCCCATGCCGGTCTCGAAGGCCTCGGCGGGGGCGAGCTCCTCCTCGAGCTTGATAGCGCCGGCCTGGTAGACGGAAGTGGCAGGCACGTCGAGCTCGGTCTCGGGTGTGATGCGGGCGCGGTCGGCGGCGTCGCCGGGGGCTGAGGCGCGGCGCTCGGGGAAGCGTTCGGCCATGGCCTCCATGGCGGCGTCGAAGGCGTCGGCCGCACCATGGATCTGCTCGTCCAGGCCCTCGGCCTCAACGGCCTCGGCAGGAGCGGCGGCAAGTTCGTTCGAAAGCTCAAGCTTAGTCTGGTTCATCTTGAGCCAACCCCATGTGGCGGCCGGCATCGCGTTGACCTGCTCGAGCGTGGTAGCAGCGGTGTTGGTGGTCTGTTTCATTATCCGATCGCTCCTTCCATCTCGAGCTTGATCAGGTTGTTCATCTCGACGGCGTACTCAAGCGGCAGCTCCTTGGAGACCGGGTTGGCAAAGCCGTTGACGATCATGGTGCGGGCCTCTTCCTCCGAGATACCGCGGCTCATCAGGTAGAACACCTTGTCGTCGCCGATGCGGCCGATAGTGGCCTCGTGGCCGATGTCGACATTCTTGGCGCGGATGTCCATGGCGGGGATGGTATCGGAGCGGCTCTGGTCGTCGAGCATGAGCGACTGGCAGCTCACGGTTGCCTTGGAGCCCTCGGCCTTGGGCGTGGCCACGATGGAGCTGCGGAAGGTCTGGATGCCGCCGCTCTTGGAGATGCCCTTGGTCTCGACGGTTGCCGAGGTGTCGGGCGCGTTGAGTACGACTTTGCAGCCGGTATCGAGGTTCTGGCCGGCGCCGGCAAAGGTGATGCCGGTAAAGCTCGAGCGGGCGCGGCGGCCGTTGAGCACACTCATGGGGTAGAGGTAGCCCACGTGGCTGCCGAAGGAGCCGCTGATCCACTCGATGTCGCCGTCCTCGTCCACGCGCGCACGCTTGGTGTTGAGGTTGTACATGTTCTTGGACCAGTTCTCGATGGTCGAGTAGCGCAGGTGTGCGCGCTTGCCCACAAAGAGCTCCACAGCACCGGCGTGGAGGTTGGCCACGTTGTACTTGGGTGCGGAGCAGCCCTCGATAAAGTGCAGGTCGGCGTCGTCCTCGACAATGATGAGCGTGTGCTCAAACTGGCCGGCGCCCTTGGCGTTAAGGCGGAAGTAGCTCTGCAGCGGAAAATCGAGCTTGGTGCCCTTGGGCACGTATACAAACGAGCCGCCCGACCACACGGCGCCGTGCAGGGCCGCAAACTTGTGGTCGGTGGGCGGGATGAGCGTCATAAACTTCTCGTGGATGAGCGGCTCCCACCGCGGGTCGTGCAGGGCCTCCTCGATGCCGGAGTAAACGATGCCCATCTTGGACGCCGTGTCCTGCATGTTGTGGTAGACGAGCTCGGAGTCGTACTGCGCGCCGACGCCCGCCAGGTAGCTGCGCTCGGCCTCGGGGATGCCCAGGCGCTCAAAGGTGTTCTTGATGTCGTCGGGCACCGACTCCCAGTCGTGCTTTTGGTCGGTGTTGGGCTTGACGTAGGTGACGATGTTGTCCATGTCCAGACCCTCGATGGAGGGGCCCCACGTCGGGTCGGGAAAACGATTGAAGATCTCGAGGGACTTGAGGCGCAGGTCGAGCATCCACTGCGGCTCGTCCTTTTTGGCGCTGATCTCGCGCACGATGTCGGGCGTGATGCCGGCGTCGAGGCGCTCGAATCCCTCCTCGCCATAGGTAAAGTCGTAGAGGCTGCGGTCGATGTCTGCGACCTCGGTGCGATTCTTGGTCATTGCGTCGCCCCTTTACGCCTGCTGCTCGGCAGCGGCGGCCTCGGCCTGGGCGCGCTGCTCGGCAGCCTCGCGCTCGAAGGTCTCAAAGCCGTTCTTGTCGATCCAGGGGATCAGCGAGGCGTCGTCCTCGCGCACGATGTGGCCCTTGACCATAACGTGGACGCGGTCGACATCTAGGTGCTCCAGGATGCGCGTGTTGTGCGTGATGATGAGCATGGAACCGTTGCAGCTCTTGCGGTAGGCGTCCATGCCGTGGCTGACGGTGGACAGGGCGTCGACGTCCAGGCCGGAGTCGGTCTCGTCCAGGATGGCGAGTTTGGGCTGCAGCAGCAGAAGCTGGAGCATCTCGACCTTCTTTTTCTCGCCGCCCGAGAAGCCTACGCCCAGCTCGCGGTTGAGGTAGGCGGTATCCATGTTGAGCTCGGCCGCGAGCTCCTTGACGCGACGGCGGAATTCCTTGCCCTTCATCTCCAGGCCGGGGCGGCCGGCGATGCTGGCGCGCAAAAAGCTCGACAGCGGCACGCCCGGGATCTCGACCGGAGCCTGGAAGCTCAGGAACAGGCCGGCGCGCGAACGCTTGTCGGTGGTGAGCTCGGTGATGTCCTGGCCGTCAAAGACGATGCGGCCGTTCTGCACGGTGTAGACGGGATCGCCCATGACCAGGTGGCCGAGGGTGGACTTGCCGGCGCCGTTGGGCCCCATCAGCACATGGGTCTCGCCGGCGGCGACGTTGAGGTTGACGTTGTGGAGGATGGTCTTCTCGTCCACGGAGGCGGTCAGACCTTCGATGGAAAGCAGCGGATTTGCGCTCATGCTGTCCCTCTCTGTTTATGGTGTACTCATAGGTGTACTAAACCCTAGGAATCTTCTCGGAATAAAGTTACTATTGGTTCGGCGTTAGTCAAGGGAAAATCCGACTAATCCACTCGACTTTTCAGATGTGGGACATAATAGTCGGGATCGTCTGTCCCACACGCTTGGCATCTGGGGCAAACTCTGCTGATGATTTTGTCTCAAGCGCACCGGGAGGGTAGGTATGCTCATTTCTTCTAAGGGCCGCTATGCCCTCCGTTTGATGATTTATATCGCGGCGCTTGGTGACGCCGAGGACAAAATCGCCCTGCGCGAGATTGCCGACCGTGAGCATATTTCGCAAAAGTATTTGGAGCAGCTGGTCCGTCCGCTTATGAAGGCGGGCCTGCTCAAGAGTGTGCGCGGCAAGGGCGGCGGCTACAAGATGGCCGTGGACCCGGCCGAGGTGCGAGCCGGCGATATACTGCGCGCCGTCGAGGGCAGCACGGCGCCCGTCGCGTGCGATGGCATCGATAACAACTGCACTCGCAGCGATCTGTGCTCTACTGTGAAGTTCTGGCGCGGTCTGGACGACGTGATTGAAAAGTACGTCGACGGCGTGACGTTGGCCGACTTGGCGGCCGTGCCCGAGATTAACTTCGATATCAAGCTGTAACTCGAGCGCAATTCCTCAAGATTTCGCGGAGGGCGTTACCGTTTCTCGAGTTGTTGTTGTACGACATCGGTCTTGCTGCGATACTTAAATCTAACTTTGCAAACTGCACTTTAACTACACCAATGCAAGGAGGATTTATATGCAGCCCAAGCATTCTGCGATTGTTGCCGGATTGACGCTGGCTCTTTCGTTTGGCGCCGTTGCCGCGCCCGCGCCCGCTGCTGCGGATGAGCCCACGCCGGGCGTTGCCTCGGATGCCACCGATATCGATAAGGGCCTTTATACCCAGCAGTCTTTCTCGGGCGTGCTGAGGTCGGTCCAAGGCGTCTCGTTTGTCAATGTGACCAGCGAGATGAAGTACTTTACCAAGTATGAGAGCCACGGCAACTATAACCAGGGCTTTTCGTACGGCGATGGTTACAACGCGCTGGGCTATTACCAGTTCGACCGTCGTTGGTCGCTCATTCCGTTTATGAAGCAGGTCTATAACTACAATCCTGCCAAGTACGGCATGCTTAAGTCTGCAATTGACCGCGGGAGCGATATCTCCAACGCAAGCAACCCCATGTATTCGAACGGTCAGCTGACGGAGCTGGGCCGCATTGCACAGGAGGCCTTCCAGGGCGCCTATAACGCCGACCCGGCTGAGTTCTCGGCGCTGCAAGATTCATATGCATACAACTCCTATTACGCGGTGACCGAGGCCTGGCTCAAGAGCGCGCTTGGTATTGATATCTCTGGCCGCGCCGATTGCGTCAAGGGTATGGTGTGGAGCATCACCAACATGTGCGGCACCTATGGCTGCCAGGACTTTTTCCGCTGGGCAAATCTTACAAACGATATGACCGACCGTGAATTTGTGACGGCGCTTTCCAGCAGCGTGGTCAATAACGTTGCCCGTAAGTACTCGAGCCAGCCCCAGTACCACGAGGGCTGGAAGAACCGTTACAAGAACGAGCTTAAGGATTGCCTGGTCTATATTACCGAGGACGAGGCCGCGGCGACGCCGCCGGTCGAGCCTGAGCCCGAGCCCGAGCCCGTGACTCCGCCGCCCAGCCAGGCGCCCGCCGCTCCCGTTGCTCCCTCTGGGTCTAGTGCCGATACCAATGGTGCTGACGGGGATACCGTCGATACTCCTTCGAACGATGCCGGAGCAAGCGATGGAAATGGCGATGTCGGTTCGGCCGGCAGCGCGGGGTCTGCCTCGCCTTCGAATTCCGCAGATGCTGCGGCAGGGTCTGGTTCTTCCGCCGGTGGATCGACTGCCGGCTCGAGCGACTCGTCGACGAATGACAAACCCTCTGCGAGCGAACAGCTTGGCTCCATGTTTGGCTCCTCGCTGATGGTTGGCATCAACAGCGGCTCGTCTTCCGAGAAGGATGGCTCCGACCAGGGCGCTACGGAAAAAAACGAGGACGCTAAGGGCGATTCGAAGGACGAGGGTTCTAAGGGGTCTGATTCCGACAAGGGCACGGAATCAGACGGTGAGGAATCGAAAGATTCCCGCCTTGATGAGGATGGCAAGCACGCGGACGGCAATGGGTCCAATGGCCTGGCTGATGATGGCGCCGATCAGAACCAGGGTAAGACCAAGGTTGTGACTGCCTCAGCCACGACGACTAAGTCCTCTAAGGGCAGCATGCCCAAGACGGGTGACTTGATTTTGATGGCGAGCCTTGCCAGCGCGAGCTTGGCCACATTGGGCGCTACGTCTATTGTGAGCGGTAAGCATAAACTCGATCAGCAAAACAAAGACGCTGCGGAGAAAGACGCCCAAAAGTAGGCTCTCAGCGAGCGTTTTGCCTTAGCGATTGAAATAGGGGCTCGATGCGATAGCACCGGACCCCTATTTGTTGAGAATCGTTTTGTTGTGCCCCCCTTATGGAGTCATTTCTACCGTTACCCGAATCATTTGTTGAACAACAAAATTGTTATCAAGATGGTCGCTAAAATGGCATCGTTATTCTAAAAGGGAGATAAAACGGTGTCTGAACAGGCAATGTATGATATTGATAACACCTTTGACGTGAAGTTGCTCAATCCCGGCGGAAATGCTGTTCTGCCGATTGATATTCATGATTTTGCCGATGCCGCCGATCATTGTGTTTTAGTTGATAAGACCATGTTTATTGCCGATATCCTAGATTGCGAATCGACTGTGGCGCTCTGTTGTCGGCCTCATGGTTTTGGCAAGAGCATGAACCTCTCCATGCTCAAATGTTATCTGGAGCGTCCTGTGCCCGGCTCGTCTAACGTCAATCTGTTCATCGGTAGCAAAATATGGGACGCAGAAGATGGCATCTATCGTGATGAGTATGCACGCTATCCGGTCATTGCTTTGGATTATTCTGCTTCCTCCTATCGAGACGCCGATGCCGAGGCCGCCATGCGCGATGCCGTCGCTCGTGAGTGCGCTCGTCTGTTGCCGCTGCTGGACGTTCCCGATTTAGCGCGCGACGACGTGCGCCATATCGAGCGCGTAGCGCGTGGTGTTGCCGCTCCTGATGAAATCGATTCGGCTCTTGGCGCGTTAATCGAGCTCCTCCGTATGGCATGTGATGAACAGGTTGTGCTGCTGGTTGATGGATATGACGCGGCGTTTTCGAATCATATGCAGGCGCAGGCCGCCTATGGCTCGTGCTTTATCGAGTTGATTGACCGCCTGCTCTTTGACGTCATTGTCTCCTCGATCGATTCTTTGCGGCTGGTTTGCTTGATGGGGGAGCGACCCGGCCCCGCACAGGCGGCATTTGCGCATCGCAACTGCCCGTATTGTTTGGCTTCGCCCTTGTCGAGCTGGTACGATCGCCGCTTTGGTTTTTCGGATGCCGAAAACAGGGCGCTGCTAGATTACACTGGTCAGAGCGACAGACTGGCTTGCGCGCGCGAATGGTTCGAAGGCTACCGGTTTGGCGGGTTCTATTGTTCGAACCCGGCTCGTGTGGTTGAGTTCTTGGCTCGGGGCTGCCTGCCGCCAACGCGCTTTGATCTATGTTGCTATGCCGATTGTCTGAACGAGACTGTGGGCGCCTGGGATTTAAGATGGCTTGCGGCAATGTTTGATTTGCTTAATCCGTATGGCTGTGTTGAGGCGCCACTGTGCTTGGACGCCGTGAAGCCTGATGCCGGGACAGCGGAAGGTATTTGGACCGATTTGTATTTGAGTGGACTCCTGACGACAGATGCGACTGATCGCCAGATGGACGGCAGTCTGCCCCGCGCCCTGCGCCTTCCCAATAACGAGCTCCGGTATGCGCTGCGTCTTGTGATTATCGAATGGTTCGAGTGCGCTGCCGAGAGTGCCGAGACTATCGATGATTTCCAAGAGGGTCTTTGCCGCGGAGAGGAGCGTGCGGTTAGGCGAGCTTTGGGCGTAATTATTAATGACTTGGGTGTCGAAGGAGACGAGTCGGATTTGCTGCTGGCTTTTCGTTTGGCACTGCAGGGTCTTTGTTTTGGGTTGCCTGGGTATGCCGACCCCGTTACAAAACGAGCGCACGGTTCGAAATATGGGGGTTTCCAGGTGTTTCCAACCGCCAATACCTTTGATGCGGTGGATGCACTTGGCATATTGGATAGCCGCCCGCTGATCTCGGTCAGCATGCTGTACGACCCCGATGTCGATGCGTTGGGCCTAGAGCTTCTGTCAGTGCAGGCATTGCTCGATATCGAACGGAGTGGTCTCGACGACATTCGCGTGCCACGTCCTGCCGTGGGCCGCATGCGCTGGGGGTTTGGCTTTGATGGACAACGAGTTGCCGTCGCATGTCAGAAATTATAGGGGGCGGCTTTACTCGGTTTCCTTCATGGGCGGCATGGGCTTCCAGTTGGGGTCGCGTACGATCTTGCGGGCATCCTTCATGCCACGGCGCAGCGCCGGAATGCCGGTCTTAAAGCACTTGTCGACGGCGGCAAGGCGGATGAACTCCTTGCAGAAGGTCGCCACATTGCCCAAACGGAACAAAATGGGGTGGTAATCACCGTAGATCTGCATGTAGCGGGCCAAGTAGCCGCGGTTGCGCATGATGTAGTAGCGATTGGTGTCACTGGTGGAATTGAGCTGACGCTTACCGGCGATATCCCAGTTGGAGACGGCGCGGGCGCGCTTGAGCACCACATCGGCGACTACGACGGCAGGGAAGTGTTGGCTGGCGACATAGCCATAGCAGGCATCGTCGCCGTAGATAAAGAAACGAGCGTCGGGCAGGCCGATCTTGTCGACAACACGGCGTGAGAACAGGCCTCCCTCAAAGCACAACTGGTTCATGGCGCGGTAGCCCTTGGGGCCCAGGTCCCACTTAGCGATGGGGTTGGGGATGCCAAGCGAAAGGATGAGCTGGTACTGCCAAAAGAAGGCGCCGCCGTCGAAGTCCAGGCGCGAACCCTGGATGACGTCGTAGCGGTCCGTCCACTTGGCCAGGCGCTCAATGCCCTCGGGGATGACGAGCACGTCGTCGTCCATGACCCAGAACCACTGGGCGCCCAAGTCGTAGGCGCATTTGGTGCCGGCGGAGAAGCCACCCGCGCCGCCGCCGTTTTCGAGCTGTGGGGCGTAGATGACGCGGTCGGTGCCGCCCTGCGCGTCGGGCTGATCGGTGTCGACGCCCCACAGGTTGGCCAGGCGCTCGTTGAACGCCGCGCACATGGCCTCGGTCTCGCGCGAATTCTCGTTGTCGACAATCACGATACGCCACGGCGCGGCCGTGAGCTCGGTCATGGAGTCGAACAAGTTGGCCAGGAGTTCCTGACGCTTGTACGTGACGACGACGATGGCGAGCTTGTCGATGGGGGCGGGGAGGGTGGAAGTCATGAACGAGAATATCCTTTCGCGTGGGCAGCATTTCGGCCCTGCGGAATAAACAACGTGTCCCATTGGACATGACTATTGTAAGCGTAGGTAGGCGCCCACGGTTAATGTTCCACTAATCACCAAGAACGTTTGCTACAAGCCTGGTTGACGTGCGTGCGCGGCGAGATTGCAAGCGCGCATTGTGGTATTACATAGGTGCCCCCCTGGACGCGATCTTTGTGTTTGGATGCCCTGTGAATAAATCTCGTTTAGCTTCCTTTGCCGATAGCCTTCCCGTCAAGGTCATGTTGCTGTTTTTGGTTCTTCAGGTCGTATTTGTCCTGAGCAATACCGCGGCTAATTGCCTGCCGAGGCCCGTTATCGAGTCACATGCGCAGGGTTCGGAGTCCTCTGCCTTGTTGTCTGACATGTATGTCTACGACCACCGTGTTGCAGCTGGTCCTGTTTGCTTTGATAACAATCGCTTTATCATTGAAGTCGCACAGCAAAAGGACCAAGGTTCTCCGTTTAAGACGATGACTGTTGCCGAGATTGATGACGTTACGAAAGCCGGCGGGATTACGCATCAGCAGTACTACCGGTATTGGCATGGATGGCAGCTACTTACGAATGTCTGCCTGTTTATTGGTGGTATCGACGTTGTCGTGGCGCCCGCAGCCGCTCTGGCGATTGCCGGCTCCGCTTGCGCTTACGTTGCCTTACGGAAGCGATTTTCAAAGCCATTGACGTTGGGGTTCCTTACAATCCTGCTGTTCTCGACCAATCTGTTTTTCAATTTTATCGGTGATCTGCTGCTGTGCATCTCGTTCTTTGTGGCGCTCATCATGATGTCTTGCATGAGCCTTCGTTTGGGCTCGGCCCCGAACGCACGGGTTTTCACAAGCCGCCTTGTTCTTTGGTCGATAACGACGGGCGCCGTGTTTTCGTTTCTTGACTTTTTAACGATTCCTGCCGCAGTTGTCGCCCTGCATTGTTTTTTCGCCTTCATTGCGCTCCCCAAGGGCGAGCGCCCCAAACGCTGTGTCGTCACGATGCTGCAGGCGCTCTTTGGGTTTGGGCTTTCGTTTGTGTTTACCTGGGCGATGAAGTGGGTTGTCGCGGCGTTTGTGCTGGGCTGGAACGAGGTCTTTTCGAACGTTCTGGGCGAGATGGGTCTTTGGTCTGCGCATGGGACTTCGTCACTGTTGCCCCAGGCTGACTGGCCTCAGATTTTGAAGGCGTTTTATTACATGAGCCCGCAGCTGTTCGCCATTTGCTCAACAGCTGGTTATGCGATGATCTCGAACGTCGTTTGTCTTGTTTCGTTTGCCGTCGTATTGGTGATTTGGATTGCCGTGCTCGTTTTCTCGATACGGGGCGGAGCGCAAGACGGTCGTCGTCGTAAGGTGTTGATCCGGTCGCTACTCATGGCGCTGCCTCTGGTGGTTGTTCTGGGTTATTTCGTTGTTATGCATGACCATGCGATCGTTCATATTCCGGTATTTGGCTGCAAGAACTGGGCGATTGTCTTTGCGATTTTATTTGCTTCGGGTGTTAGTGCGCTTCGTGGTCTGCGGAGTCAGAAGGTCGCTTAGCCGTTCATATGGGCCTTGATGGACTCGACTACGGCCCTGCGCGCGATATCCATGAGGAGCAGGGCAAGCGCGAGGCAAAGGCTCATAAGGATTCCGAGCAAAATAGCGGCGGCTGGACGGGGTTCTCCCGTTTGGATGCCCGTCGCCATGGTGTAGATTGCATTGTCGAAGATGGGCCGCCAGACGTTGCAGGTAAACGACTGCACGGCGTAGAAAGCGAGCGTTCCTGCGGCGAGAGATATGATTGTCTTGTCTGCGGCTGAGGTTTCGTGGCGCGGCTGATGGAGCGCTGCGGCGGCAACGGATGCGGCGGCCAAGATAAAGGATATGACGGAAGTGGACTTGTAGGAGAGCTTCCAGAGCGTGTTGTACTGGCTATTTGCCGATAGCAGAAGCTCGAGCGCTATGGCGGCGGCAACGAGTCCGATGAGTACGATCTTGGATTTTTGAGCGCCGGACGCGTTGCCGTGGCATTCGAGGACAAAGCGCATTTCTCCAGCTGCAATAAACGCGACCAGGTAGGTAATGGCGCTCATGAGCTTGCGCCACAAAATGATGCCGGCCGCTTCGTTTGCCGTCGCCGCGATGTGGCAGTTGATTCCAAATGTTGCGAGCACAAGAAGCGCTACGACAAACGGGGCTCTTTTGCTGCCGATTCGCTGTCGTATCAGCGCAATCACTGGGACAAGCAATACGGAGACGGCGTAGACCCAGATAAACTCGATGCCCAACGTGAGCCAGCCAATCTCATGCAGCGAGATTTCTGGTAGGGGATAGACGTACATCGAAACAAACAGGCAGGTGGCGCAATAAAAGAGCGTGGGCAAGACGATCTTTTTGAGGCGATCAAGCGATTTAAGCGTGAGACCCTGCGCGGATGAACCGTTTTGGAGGGCGCGTACCGCCGAGGGAATAAGGAAGTATCCCGAGATCATAAAGAAGACCTCGTTGGCCCAGCAGCCCAGCAGGTTGATAAAGCCGAGCGCGCCGGAGTAAGGGAAGACGGCGAGCGGCGCATATTCCGGTAGACCGGCGCAGACGGCTTGAAAGGTCCACTGAAACGTGTGGAATATCGCGATGCCAGCAACCGCGATTAAGCGCAGCGCTTCGATGGGTATGTTGCGTGTGGCTTTAGGCGCCATGACGTCCTTTCGAATCGGTTTGCCTCTGCGGGCTCCATAGATTATATAAACGCCCGCGGGCGGGACGACCCTTTGATACCATTAACGACAGGTAATTCCTAAGGAGCACATTTGTCTACTAATTCCTCTGGCAGCCCTGTCCTGTCGCTGCTTATTCCCATCTACAACGTTGAGCGCTACCTGAGCGAGTGCCTCGATTCCGCCGTGGCGCAGACGCTCGAGGACATCGAAATCATCTGCATCAACGACGGCTCTACCGACAACTCGCCGTCGATTATCCGCGAGTACATGGAGCGCGATGCGCGTGTGAAGATGATCGATAAGACCAACAGCGGCTACGGCGACTCGATGAACCGCGGGCTCGATATGGCGCGCGGCAAGTACGTGGGCATTCTAGAGTCTGATGACTTTATGGCGCCCGATGCGTTGGAGAAACTTGTGACAGCGGCCGAGTGCTTTGACGCCGATTTTGCAAAGGCGAATTTTGACCTGTATTGGTCGAAGCCGGAGGAGCGCCGAGAGCTGATGGAGCTCTTTAAAGCTAAGGACTGCCGCAAGCCGGTACACCCGAGTGATACCGTCGATGCCTTCTCGCTTAAGCCATCGATTTGGTCTGCGGTGTATCGTCGAGACTTCTTGAACCGTAATGCAATTCGTTTCTTGCCGACGCCTGGCGCTGCGTTTCAGGACGCCTCGTTTACCTTTAAGGTGTTCGCTCTTGCCGATACCGCGGTTTACCTGCATGATTCCGTGCTTTCATATCGCCAGGATAACGAGGGCTCTTCGGTCAATTCGCCTAATAAAGTTCACTGTGTTAACGACGAGTATGCCGAGATTCATCGCTGGATTGTTGAGGATTTTGCCGAGTCGCACTCTTCGCAGGACGTTGCCAAGCTGCTTAGGTTTGCAAATATCATTAAATACGATTCGTATATGTGGAGCTACATTCGCCTGAATCCCAAGTTTTATGCTGAGTTTTTGGACCGTATGGCCCAGGAGTTCCGCGGCGCGCTTGAGGCACATGAGTTTGAGCTCGGTGACCTAAAGCCGTGGAAGCGTGCGAATCTCAAGGCTATTGTCGACGATCCGCAAAAGTGGTTGGCTGCGTCTCCAGACTTTGCCGGAGCGGGCGCGATGGGTCGCGCGAAGCATTATGCGCGTGTCGGTGGCCCGGGCGTGGTCGCGGCATTCGTCCTGGATGCAATTAAGAAATAGGGGAGTTATGGCAAACCCGAAGGTATCTTTTATTGTTCCTGTCTATAACACTCAGGAATTCCTGCCTCGTTGTCTTGACTCCCTTTTGGGGCAGACCTGTCCGGATATCGAGATCATCGTCGTGAACGATGGTTCGCCGGATGGCTCCGCAGCGATTATTGATGAATATGCTCGAATGGATTCTCGCGTGCGCGTTGTCGAGAAGTCTAACGGTGGGCTTTCGTCTGCCCGTAATGCCGGCATGGATGTTGCGCGTGGCGACATTATCGACTTCGTCGATTCGGACGATTACGTCGAGTCTAATCTTGCTGAGTTCTTGGTCGATGCGTTTGCTAGGGAGCGTCCCGAGATTGTTGTGTTTGGAGCCGTGTGCGAGCCTGCTGAGCTGGCCTCTAAGCGCATCCAGCAGCTTCTTTCTCCTGAGGCGTGCGTGTTTGAGTCATTTGATCCAGTGCTGTTGTTTTCGGCGAATGCGCAGCCCTATGTCTGGCGTGCGGCTTATTCTCGTGAGCTGATTGAACGAGAAACGCTTCGATTTGCCGAAAATGTTCGATTTGCCGAAGACGTTGTGTTTCAGTTTGAATCGTATCCGCTGTCTGCCAAGACGATCATTGCGCCCGATAAGTTGTACCACTACGTGATGCAGGAGAAGTCGTTGACGCATGTGTTTAACGCCGGCGCCAAGCGCATGGATAAGGTCGATGCCCACTTGCTGGTGCTTCATGAAGTGCTGGAGCGCTGGGACAGGCGAGGACTGTTGGATTTGTGTCCCGGAGAGCTTGCCACGTGGTTTTTGGATCTGGTTGTGTTCGACCTTGCACGCTTGGATGCGGAGGGTTATGCCGTGGTTGCTGCTCGTGTTAAGGACGAGTTCGCGGGGTATGCGGGACTAGACTGGACTAGTTTGCCTGCTAAGGGGGCCGTTCGTCATGTTGCGCGCAAGCTGGAGAACGGATTAAAGATAACGGTCCTCAATGCTGCGCGTCTGTATCTAACGACCCGTGGGTTAAAGGCCTGCGTTGAGCGATTCGTTTAATTGTTTAAGAGGAGATTGTCTCAATGGATAATTCTTATAAGTTATCTGCCGGAGAGCTTAAGCAGAAATGTTTAAGCTCTTTAAGGGAAGGGGATGTTGAAGGTTTTGATAAGTATAGAGCGTTGATGGTTCCTAAAAGATATATAAATTCATATCTTTTAAAGGCCTTTCCGGTAAAGACCTCGGTATAAGGTTGCAAGCTATTTGCGATCAACGCATATGGTGCAATTCGGCATCGGACCAAAACGATTCGTTTGAACTTAAGGGGTTTTATTCTGATGTTAACTAGCTGGAGCGGTCGAAAACAACGCAATTATTGTCGAAAAAGATAGAGGGCTTTATTAAGGACCTTCCGGCTCGCGTTGCGATTTGTTCTTTTTCTTCTGAGAACTATTCAAATTAAAAGATGTGGTCTGATTATGGATCTGACGGGATTTGTGTTGAATACGAAGTCGTCGATCCATCACACCTGTTTCCTGTTTTTTTACGAGCCTTCTCCCATAGACTTTTCAAAAATCATTGGATATGTGGCTGCTACTGCGCAAGCTGCGTATGGGGAAAAGATGAAACAGCCATTCGCGAAATGGATGTTTATTACACTCTATGTGTTTAAGTCTTAAATATCAAACGATACATTTGGAGCTCTGAAAAGGAAATTAGGGCTGTTGTTCTCTGCGATGACAAAGGCTGTTACATTGAATGCAGTAAAGTGGGTATTTCGGCTTTAAATATATATTTATCGCCAAAACACACGAAGAGTTATGAGCAGAGCGTGCGTGACGTTGCGAGAGAAGCCCACGTTGGATGTTGCTCCCTTAATGCTTCGCAGGCCTCATATCGCTTGAATCCAGTTAGGATCGTTGGACAATCTAATTAGTCTTGTATTGGGCCTCAGTAACGCATACGTAATCCTGATATAAGCAGGTTTTTGAACCAATTATTTGATAGCGGCATAAAGCGCAGGAAGCTGATACGGCAAGCGTTGTCGTTATGCTTAGGGTTTCTTGGGCGCATCTGATTTATAATTTTTAACAATAACTTTTGAACTTGTCTCTGATAGAGGTTGATATGAAACGTCATCTGCAGCTACTTGCGGTTTTTGTTGCGGTAACGGTAATGGGACTCAATCCGTTGATCGGGTCGGTCGCCACTGCCTATGCAATCAACGGGGAGCCTGTTCAGCAGGATTCACCTGCTGAAGTCGCGGATTCTGAGAGCAATTCATACTCGACTAACGACCCCGCCTCCTCGCCCTCCAATAAGAATCAGGGCGACTCTGTCAATCTTGCCGCAGAAGAAAATGACTCTTCCGTTGTGGCGGATGGGAACGGCGACGTTTTAACCGATTCGTATCAGTACCTCTATATCGCCTATCCGCAGCTTCCAGTCGGTGTGGACCAGGTGATTGCTTTTGCTACCCCTAACGATTCCGATGTACTCACAGATGCGACTCTTGAATTGGAATCCACGACTGGGCATTCCCTTTCTGTTAGTGCGACGGCCGTCAGTGGTAATGCTGCCGCATTTCAGTTCGGTAAGGATTATGCTGAGTGCGGATATGATTTGATTTCGATCTCCTATCATCTGCAAGGCGATGCCACGGAGCACAGTGTCGATTTGATGCAATGCGGATATGCGTTCGACATTGATGCGAATGCCACTGTGGACGATGACCTCGTCGAAGGCAGTGTCAATTCGTCTGTCTACTATTCAGACGATTCTGGCGATGCGATTCAGGCTGCTACGATTGGCGATGCGCTTAACGCCTCAAATGGGGTGCAATCTCTCTCTCTTACCGATACTGCTGTGAACGGTGCGTATGTTATTGCTCTTGATCCTGGTCATGGCGGCGTTGATCCCGGCGCTCAAGGTAATGGGAAGAGCGAGGCAGATCTAACTTGGAAGATTGCTGTTGCCTGTAAGGCCAAACTTGAGCGATACGGTTTTAAGGTTGTGATGTCTCGAGAGCAAAGTGGATCTTACGGCAGCAACGATTATCTGTACCGCGTTCAGCGATGCGTAAAGCAGGGCGCACAAGCTTTTGTGAGCTTTCACATTAACTCTGGTAGTTCTGCGGCGCATGGTGCTGAGGTTTACGCGCCTACGGCCAATGGCACGAGCTATACCCAGGCGTCTGTTGAGCTCGCTCAGAAAGTAATGAATAACCTGCATGCTCTTGGCTTAACCTACCGTGGTGTATTCCAGATGGAGCTCGGTGATGAGTTTGCCGTTATTCGCTGTGCGCGTGAGCAAGGGATTCCGGGTATCTTGATTGAACATGGCTTCATTTCAAATGCCGGTGATGTCTGGAATTATTTTAATGATGAAGGCTGCAAGCGACTTGGCGAAGCTGACGCGGATGCCATCATTTCCCAGTTCCCCAAATCAACATGGTTTAATGGCTCGCTTGAATATAAAAAATCAGGCAAAAAAATCGATATGACCTTGAAATGCTCTGGTGGAGAGCCCACAAATGCTGCGTTTAAGGTTGAATCTCCCTCGGGGCGCGTTGATTGGGTTCAAGCGTACGATCAGAAGGACCACAGCTGGAGTGCCTCCTTTGATTTTGATAGGGAATATGGCGTTTTTAAAGTCAGCGCTTACGTTACGGTGAACAATGAGACTTTTGAAGCGGATTCTAAGACGTTTGGTGACAATAAGTGCTCGCTGTCTTTCGATTTAACTGAGACTCAAGTTACCGTTAACGCTGGACAATGGGCAATAGAGCCGAATGCGGTTTCATATCAAATATTGTCCGTGGGCGGAAAGTCCCAATGGATTCCGGCTAAACGGTCTGGCGATTCTTGGATTTGTACCATCCAGTTAAATGATTTACAAGATGTCTTTGGAAAGAAGACTGTCAAAGCTTGGTGCATTCTGGATGGGGCCGAAGCGTTCTCTTGTGGCGAAGGCTCGTTTAGCGTCGCCCGGCCCGACGTGAAGCTGTCCTGCTCCGCGTCGTCGGGGTCGCTGTCGGTGAGCGCCACCGGCTTCAGCTCCCAGCCCTCCAA
>OCVV012869763.1_pt1 | contig 39001 bp, 30 predicted proteins | sample 1539721 | NCBI WGS metagenome assembly OCVV01 (sample SAMN02144230, study PRJEB22623) | gut metagenome | biome: sheep rumen | host: Ovis aries | place: New Zealand | reverse complement strand
AAGTCCTTGTTCATCTCCGTACCGAACAGTTTCTTGAAACCGAAATCGGTATAAGGGTTTATGTAGCGTTCGTTATTATCCATATAGTCGATTGTAGTTTATTCCATTTGCAAAGTTACAAATTTTTCCATATATCACCAAATATCATATTGTCTCAACAATAAAAAAACAATAAAAACAGGGAAATGACGGTTTAAATTCTTGCATATCAATAAAAAAAACGCTACCTTTGCGCTCCGACAACGCATGATGACAAACAAATCAAGATAGAAACATGAATAGCAAACGATTACTAAGCCTGATATGCACCATTATAATATCGCTTTCAGCAATTACAGTCAACGCCGAAAACTCATGGAGGGCCGACTCCGTGGAGATTTCGCTACTCACATGTGAGCCACACGATGAGGTCTATAGCCTATACGGACACACGGCCATCAGGGTGACAGACAAAAGCCGCAACATGGACATAGCCGTAAACTTCGGTTTGTTCGACCAAAGCGCAAATATGTTTGCATTGCGTTTCGTCTTCGGGCTCACTGACTACCGCATGGGTATCATCAACATGTCTTCCTTTCTTGAAGAATACTCTTACTATGGCAGTGGTGTGAGGCAGCAGCGCATCAACATGACCCCTGCAGAGAAGGAGCACTTCCTCAGCCTGCTGGCCGAAACGGCAAAGCCAGAAAATGTGGTTTACAGATATAATTTCCTTTATAATAACTGCACCACGCGCGCAAGAGACCTCATTCTCGGTGCCGTCAACGGCACTGTCAACTACAAAAGCAAGGGTTTGCAAGTGGGAGAGCGCAGTTTTCGCGACCTTGTGCATGAGAAGGTGTCCACACATCGTTGGTCTGCCGTAGGCAATGACTTACTGCTCGGTGTCATGGCCGACTGCAACACATCGTTCGGCGAACGCGAGTTTCTTCCACAGGTACTGATGACCGACTTCGACAACGCAAGTATCAAACGTACCGACGGCACCACCACGCCGCTCGTAAGCAACGCAGAGTGGCTCCTGCCTTCCACCCATCCAACGGTAATTTGCAGCGAACCAGGCTTTCCTCTCACCCCAACGCAATGTGCCTGGCTGTTTCTTGCAATTGTCATAGTAGTGAAAATGATTCTCTATCTGAAGAAAGAAACAGTGCTGCCATGGTTTGACTATGGTGTGGCATGCCTCTATGCAACAGTCGGACTGGTATTGCTCTGCATGGTTTTCTCGGAGCATCCCACCGTGCGCCTTAACCTACAGATACTCGTATTCAATCCTTTGCTTTTCTTCCTTGCCTTCCCACGTAAGAGCAATGGAATAATTAAAAAATACAATATTGCCAGCATCGTGGCAATATTGTGCATCGTAATATTCTTTATTGGCAATCTTTTACAGGACTATGCCGAGGGTATGAACATCATGGCTCTGACGCTTCTGCTTACATTCAGCGAAATCAGAATACATACATCAAGGCGTTAGAACACCACTCCCAGCAACAATGCATTATAATAATGGTGCTGCTTCAGATTGTTTGGCTTAGCCTGACGCACGTCAGACAGATAGCCTATGCGCAGCGCCGTACCGCTTTTCAAGCGCAAATCGGCAGTAACCTGCTGCCGCACCTGCAGCGGAGAAACTGAATAGAAACAGATATTGTGGTCATAGTCACCGCGACCAAATATCTCATAATACGATTGTCCATAGTTTGGCGAATATCTTATGCCAAGCAAGGGGAAGCGCAACTCATAGCCCAGTGTCAGTTCTCTGCCCCATGCCTTAAAAGTATAGCGTGCCGCTCCCATGCCCCCCAGAGCCACGGAACCATAGCCTTGCGCAGGATTGTTATTGGTGTTGCGTGAGTTATAGTTGAAGCCGACGAAGGCATCGAGCATCGGTCCCACGCTAAGCCTCAGTGGATACCTGCCTGCTATCATGTCCCACTTACGCATTACTGCATAGGAGAAATCATAGTGTCCCACATATTCATGACCGTTAAGAGCACGATTATGCAAATAGCCAAACGCAATCTCATGGGTTTGGCTGTAAGCCAGATGGGCATTTTTACTATCACGATTTACCTCTGCTATGACACGCCACTCCATGCCACGATACTTCTCAGGCGACAGATAGGTATCAAGCACATTTGCACCACCTATTCCCAGTTGCAAGGCAGTGCTACGCACCTGTGCATACCCTGTAACCGCAACAAGCAGCGAAGATATTATTATAATACCAATATGTTTCACGTTGCAAAGGTACGAAAAAAAATTCATAATACATAATTCTCCGTACAGAATTAACAATCCGCACGGAGAATTATGTATTATGAACTATGAATTAAAATCTTTAATATCCAGGGTTCTGCATAGCCTTCTTCTGCTCTACAGAAAGGTTTGTGCCGTCAGGATTCTGCAGCATATCAAGGAAAGTCTGCGGAATTGGGCGCAGCTCGTGCTTACCCTCAGTAATATTCTGAGCCTCAGGGTTGAATGCCTTAGCGCGCTTTATGAGCAGTCCGGCGCGAGAGAGTTCCTCCCAACGGTTCCACTCACCGAGAAGCTCACGGGTGCGCTCGTTGAATATGAAGTTAAGCATACGCTCATAGTCACCCGTTGCACCGATGGCAGCCAGGATAGCCTCATCTTCTTCTGGCAAGTTAGTGTAGCTTGCTATCTGAAGGTTAGACGCGTCGGTAGTCTTCGCTATGCCTGTAGAAAGGTAGTAGGTGTTCTTATTCAAGTTTGATATCTTGAATGCTTCACCCATTGTCATTGATGTGGTATAGCCATCATTGTCAAGACCTGTACAGTTAGACTTGTTAGAAGAAATAGAATTGTCAGCATCGCCACCTGCAGCTGTCGTGAATGACATAGAGCCATCGGTATAGTAGTCACGTTTCTCGTCTTTCTTCCACTGCGCACGTGCGCGGAGTTCATTTACTGTCTCTATAGCCTTCTGGTACTGTCCAAGGCGCACCTGTGCCTCTGCCTTTACAAGGTAGGTTTCGCCCGTACGAGCCATGATTACGTCGCGATGAGCATCGCCCTTTTCTGCTGTACGTGTGCCGTCGGCAGTCTTGTTGATACCGCAGAACACATTAGATGTTGAAGTCTTTCCACTTGTTCCGTAGTTGAACAGTACATACTCTCCATTCATGAATAGTGGGAATGCATTTGGCACCCATTTGCCTGTCTCGGGATTAACGAAGGTATGCGCTTGTGCACCGCGTCCGAATGTACCGTAAGGTTCTCCGTTGAAGCGTGTGTCAGACTTTTTGTTGAGGATAAAAATGATACCCTGATCACCAAGTTCTGGCACCTGAGACAATTCTATTCCATTATCTTTGGCTACTTTTTCGCGGTCATAGTACGCTCCCTTGATTTTCACTTTGCCTTTTTCATCCAATACAGGTTTTCCACTTTCATCTTTCAGCGTATCGTTCTTTGTAACGGCGATGTTGTTCAAGCCATATACAGTCTTAAATGTCTTCCACATACGAGCATCGTTCACATTGTCAAATACCGAGTATGCGTACTCCGTAGGACGGCAACGCTGGAAGTCCATCTCACCAATGTATGCACCACGCTTAACCCACGAATTAGAGAAATTGGAGAACTGTGGGGAGAAATAGTTATATGTACGGTTACCAAAACGGCCTACGGTAGAGGCATCGCCATTATGCTCTGCACACATTAGAATTTCACTAAGTCCTTCGTTTGCGCAATTGATACCTGTCCACTTTGCATAAAGATCAGCGTAGTCTTTTGCCAATGGACATGCCGCAATAACTTCATCACAAAGTGCAATTACACGATTCAGATCCTCTGTTTTATTATATGCACTGTTCCAATCACTGCAACGCTCGGATTGACGGAACAACAAAGCCTTTGCCAGGAAGTGCGCAGCAGTGTATTTTGTCCAAGTACCATTACCACGCCATTTGGTAGTTGGTAGATGAGTATATGCTTCCTCAAAATCGGCAATCACCTGATTTAAGGTCTGCTCAGCCGTAGAACGTGTATAGTCTTTCTTGATTTCACTATTGGCTGCCTCTGTCTGTATTACAACTCCACCATACTGTGCAAACAGACGATAGTAGTTGTAACCGCGCAGGAAATGAGCTTCACCTATAACCTTGTTACGCGTTTCAGGATCACTGAGGTTTCCTGATTTTGAAAGAACGAGGTTAGCAGTAGATATACCGTAATACATCTGGTCCCACAATGCTGACACACCAGGGCAGTTCTTATTAGCTGCACCAAGCGCAGGCGTACAGTCAAGAGGGTTCAAACGGCTGTCATACGTATTCCAAGGCTCTGCAGTAAGGTCCGCACCATTGGTAAACTCGTCACAACCGTACAGAGTAACACCATAAGCCCATTCGTATCCGAAATGCCAACGAATGTTAGCATACAAGCCAGCAGCCATCTGCAATGCTCCCTCCTCTGTTTCCAGCAGTTTGTCAGTGTAAAGATGACTGGGATCCTCTGACAAGAAGTCATTGCCACAAGAACTCAGGCTCATCGCAGCACAGAGTGACAATGCACCACAAACTATTTTATTTTTTATATGTTTCATATCTTTATATACCAAATATTATTAATTAATTATTAGAAATCGACAGAAAGTCCCATCGTGAAGCCACGGTTGTAGTATGTCCAACCTGTATCAAGGTCCATGAAATCAACTGAAGAGTAGAGCATACCGAGGTTTTTGCCTTGTATATAGACTTTTGCAGCACTAATACCAAGTTTGTTGCACAAGTTTTTACACAGATTATAGCCCAGTGAGAGGTTGCGCACCTTTATGAATGAAGCATTCTTGAAACCTAACAAACCTGAGTACTTGTCGCCGCCCGCAGTGCTGTAAACCGGCTTTTGCCATTCTGCACCTGTATTGTCTGGTCTCCAATAGTCAATCTCACGCTGCTGATACATACCAAACTGGCCTTCGCCACCTGTGCTTACCATATACTTGAAACGTCCCTGAAGTTCAATAGTAAGTTCCAGTCCCTTCCAGGTAAATGTATTTGACCAGCCCATTGTGACGCGCGGATTTTGGTTGCCAAGGATTACACGGTCATTTCCGTCAATCTTGTAGTCACCGTTCTGATCAACTGGTCTTACGCAACCTGCAGTGAAATTCTCGCCGTTAGCATTGAACTTAGCCATTTCTTCTGCATCGCTTTCCTGCCACAGACCTGCATTCTCATAACCATAATGTATAGCTATAGACTCACCGATAAACCAGCCATTGGCAATGTCGTCAACCTTACCATTAGCAAGTTCCTCAATCTTGTCTTTCTGCCAAGCGAAGTTGAAATTAGAATTCCATGTAAAATCTTTTGTCATTACAGGAATAAGATTCAATGTCAGTTCCAAACCTTTATTACTGGTCTTACCAATATTTGCCATCATTGCAGGATATCCACTAAGTGAAGGAACAGCCATTCTCATCAAAAGGTCTTTTGTTGTTGATGTGTACAAATCAAGTGTACCACCAATACGGCCCTTGAGGAAGCTGAAATCAATACCGAAGTTCCACTGTGTGGTCTTCTCCCATTTTAGGTTTTTGTTAGGCATCAAGTTTGAACCAGAAGAATAATAAGGCTCGTTTGTGACAAGTATCTGTGAGTTACCTTTGCTGAATGGCATCCAATAGCTGCTGATTACGCCCAAAGTACCATATGCGTCAACAGCAGAGTTACCTGTGACACCTACGCCAAAGCGTGCTTTCAACTGGTCAATCCATTTCACGCCCTTCAAGAATTTCTCCTGCTCCATGCGCCAGCCGAGTGCCATAGACGGGAAGAAATCCCACTTGTTGCCCTCAGCAAGAACGCTTGAACCGTCCCAACGTGCTGATGCTGTAAGCAGGTAGCGGTCACGGAAAGAGTAGTTCACACGTGCCATGTAAGAAGCAAGGGCACTCTCTGTCAAGCCAGTGCTCATGCTTGGCTTATTGTCGCTATTAGATATATCTACAGAACTCATATTGTTCCACTTGAACGATGCCAGAGGTATCCTCTCTGCTCCCATTCCGCTTTCCTCTTCATTCATCCTTGATGCTGATTGCAAGAAAGTAAATCCAAGGTTGTGCTCGCCAAATTCTTTATTGAAAAGAACCATGTTATCAAGAGTCCAAGCAAACCTACGTCTGTCGGCACGATTGGCAAGGTTATTACCTCCGCCACGAGCTGCAGATGACTGATCGATGAAATACCCTCTGCGATAGAACTCGAAGTCTGGTCCATACTGTATCTTATACTGTAAGCCCTGCAGTGGCTCCCATATCTTACCGAAGTCAATCTGTCCATAGAAACTACCAATGGCACGGAAGACCTGGCGATTATCCGTTGACTTATTCCATTCATCCATTATGGTATAAGTATTCGCTGTAGGACCACCAGGGTAATCTATTATTCTTCCTAATCCATCGTATGGAAGAGCATAGCGTAATATACTTTTCGCAGCACCATATATATCCGTAGGACCAGAGTTACTTGACTGTCCTAAACGTGAGAAACCATACTTTTGCTCACTGTAGCTTGCATTAAACGAACCACCAGCCTTAAACCATGGTTTTGCTTGAATGTCAGTTGTAGCAGACAATGTATAGCGTTCGTAGCCTTGTCCCTTCTGCGTACCCTTGTTATTCAAGTATCCAAAAGAAACACCTCCAGACACGTTCTTTGAACCACCGCGTGCACTTATATTATGCTCATGAGTAACACCTGTACGTGTTACGAAGTCTGTCCAATCAGTGTCAGTAACTTTTGAACCATCCCAAATCTGATGGTTTTCGTCCCAACCCTTTTCTACGTTGGCCCAAGCTACCTCATCATCTGAGAAATAGTCGTGGTCCTGCACATACGTGGGCTGATTTCCAGGAGTGAATTTACTAGGATCAGAGTTGTACTTAGCCCAACGACGCCACGTGATATAGTCGCTTGCACTCATTGATGGACTTTTGTCTATAATCTTCTCGAAGGTCACGGTTCCACTATAATTGAGTTGGGTTTTGCCCTCCTGACCGCGCTTTGTGGTAATGAGAACGACACCATTGGCACCACGGCTACCATATATAGCGGTAGATGAAGCGTCCTTCAAGATATCAATAGACTCAATGTCACGTGGATTGAGAGTCTCGATACCGCCTGACTGAAGAGGTACTCCATCAACAACATAAAGAGGCTTGCTTGAAGCGTTCAGAGAACGGCGGCCGCGAATCAATATGCTACCAATTTCACCAGGACGCTCGCTTGACGTGATATCTACACCGGCGGCCTTACCCTGAAGTGCTTCGAAAGCGTTGCTTACAGGCTTTGTGTTCAACTCTTTTTCTCCCACACGTGTCAAAGCACCCGTCACGTCGCTCTTACGCTGTACGCCGTAACCCACGACCACGATTTCATCAAGCAACTGTTTGTCTTCTTCAAGTTGCAATTTCATATTGCCAGTAGCAGTTACAGTCTGCGTACGATAACCAACATACGACACCTCGAGTTTCGAGTTCTCAGGCACGTTGTCAATAGTGAAATTACCATCAATGTCCGTAATGGTACCTGTACCAGCACCTTTAACAACGACGCTTGCGCCAATTACAGGTTCGCCCATAGCATCAACAATGGTGCCAGTCACCTTGTTCTGTGCCATGCCATAGACAGAGCATACAGACGCAAAAGCAAGGAAGACAAGGCGATGCATAGAAGTACTGCCTTTCTTCTGGTTAGTCTTTTGTCTTTGTTTCATTTGTCTTTAAATTAGTAAATAATGTATTGAGTATAATTGTTTAGTTTTTGCTTTTTATCAAATAAATATTAAAATGTTATCCTGTCTGAATACAATCTACTTACCTCTGAAACAAAAAAGCACAGATACACAATTAACTAACTTACGTGCTTATATTTAGCAACATGTAAAAAATCCTTGTGCAAAATTAGTAACTTTCCTCGTAATTATAGCGACGGTTTTCCGTCAAAAAACATACGTTTTTCTGTCATCATCAGAAAAAACAGAACAAAAAAATTTGTCACCTTATTTATTTTAACTAAATTTGCAATAGATAACCACACGGAACCATTTTATGTCATGTCACGCAGAATTATATGTCTGATTATTTATTTTACAGTTGCGGTATGTCGATTACATTCCAATGTCTATACCACTGACAGGACCATATGCTCTGCCGATGGTTTATCAAATGATTTTATCACCAGACTGGCTATTGACGGATACGGATATATATGGACTGCAAGCGAGGCGGGGGTAAACCGCATCTCAGGTACCAGTTGCCAGACTTTTCTGATTACAAACTGGCCACCTGAAGGCAACTTCATGTATCTTACGGATAATGTAAAAAGACTTCCCGGACAAATGTCACGCGACATTTTCCGACTGAAGACCACTGCCCTTAAATGGCATCAACCTACGAAAAAAATGTTCATAGGCACAGAGTTCGGAATAATCGTTTACGACCCGCTTATGAATACTGTGCGATTTCTCACATTCAAGGACGGATTGGAATTGGACGGCATAGAAGATATAATCGATGCCAACAGCGGAGTGTGGATTATATTCTCTGGAGGGAAGGTGCAGCAGATGGACTGTCAGACTCTGCGCACTACTACCATAAAACAGAAATACATATACCATACAGCATGCGGAGCCTACGACAATGCAGGCCGTATCTACATAGGTCATTCTCGTGATGGACTGACAGTAATTGATACCAAGACGAAACAGGAACGCCACTTCAGGCATGAGCCAAATAATCCAAACAGTCTGCCTGGTAACAACGTCAGACGCATACTGCGTGACCAAAACAACCGAATATGGGTTGGCACCGATGGCGGTCTGGCACTATTTCATCCCGTCAGCGGTACGTTCACTATAGTAGAAGGCAAGCAACATGACAACGTATATGACATCTGCCAGATGCACGACGGCACGATATGGATAGCTACTGACCAGAGAGGTATTAGGGTGCTTAATCCCGAGCTGATAGACACGCATGGCACGCTGACGTATGACGATACCGAGATACAATCGTCATCAGTAAGCACCCGAGCAGTCACACAAGACATCTACGGCAATGTATGGATAGGCAACCATGGCACAGGAGTAGATTTCATAAGTAGTCGTAAGGCTGAGTTTTCTGTATTTCATGACGGTTTGAAAAATCATGCTATATACTCTACCACACGAGGAAACAATGGTATGCTTTGGACTGCCGGAGCAGACGGATTGTCATTATGGAAAGACAACAGCATAGCTGACACATGGAAGATAGTCAGTAGCGGACGTGGAAGCAGCACATACACACGTTGTATGATACAGACGCACGACGGAACTGTTTGGCTCGGCATTGACGACTGCGGTGTAATGCGTTTCAATCCACAGACGAGACGTTTCACTGGTTTGCCTCTGCCAGGAGGCTTCATGCGCGACATTCACTCACTTTCCGAGGACAGCAACGGTCGGATATGGATAGGTTCGGAGCTGGGTGTATATTCCTATGCAGAAGGAGAAGGCGTGAGAAGGGAAGAAATAATAAACAAGGTCACTGGCAATGCCATTGTAACATCCTTTTTATGGATTAAGAACGACAAACTGCTTCTTACAACCTACGGCCTTGGAGCCTTTGTCATCGATATGAATAGCGGCAAGAGCGTGAGTCTGACAATAGCCGACAGTATTCCTTCACAACGCATAAACAAAGCTGTATCTGACGGTAAAGGCGGGCTATGGCTTGCTACGCACATGGGGCTCGTACACGTTGACAATGCCCTTAAATTACGAGGCATAAAAGTTTACAGTGCTGCACAGGGACTGGCTGACAACTACATCTGTGCCATAGCCACTGATGAAAATGGAAGGGTATGGATGAGTACATTCTCTGGAGTATCATGCCTTGACAGTAAGACAGAGCGCATATACAACTACGATTATCTGGATTTCAAAGAAGCCTGCGGTTTCTATCCCAACGGTATTGCAAATACCGAAAATGGCATATATCTATGCTCAACGGCTGGACTGGTGCATTTTAACCCTATGACAGTAGGACAAAACGAGCATATTTCTGATGTTCAGATATCAGCCTGTGAGGCCTACTCTCCTGATGGTACCAATACAAAGATAATAGGTCTGTCGCCTGACGATGACGGAATTTACCGTACTGACTACAAACAGAATACTATAAGAATTGCATTCTGTGTAAGTAATCAAGCGCAGTGTCCTCACGTAGAGTATTCCTATCTCATGAAAGGTATGGATGACAAGTGGTATTACATCAGCGATGACTACGATGTAGTGTTCCGCGGCCTACCACCTGGCAAATATACTTTCTGCCTGCGTGCGAAACTAAAGAGTCAGGATTGGACTGATGCCACTTGCTGCGAGATTAAGATTGAAATAAAACCACCTTTGTGGCAAACATGGTGGGCTTACACTCTATATGCTTTGACGCTGGCCATGATTACATGGCTTATAGTAAGAACGTATAAGAGCCGACTGAAACTGCGCAACCGTCTTGAACTAAAGCAGAAAGAAAGCCTGCAACAACAACAAGCCAATGAAGAACGACTGCATTTCTTCACTAACATAACCCACGAACTACGCACTCCTCTGACACTTATCCTCGGTCCTCTCGATGATTTGATTGACGACAAGCGCATACCCAACGATAGCAAGCAGCGTGTAGGCATAATCAAGAAAAATGCAGAGACGCTGCATGGCCTCATCAATGAATTACTTGAGTTTCGCAAGACTGAGACGCACAACAGGAGGTTGAGCGTAGCACGCAGCAACATCGGATTATTTATTGAAGAGATATGCATGAACTTCAAAGCTCTATACAATAATCCGCAGGTTGACTTCTCATACTATATATCTGACAATCTGCCCTGTATATACTTTGACTCTGAGGTCATTACAACGATTTTCAACAACTTACTGTCTAATGCAATGAAATATACTGAACGTGGGCGCATCACGGTGTCAGTACATCATGACGAGATTTCCCACAAGATTGTCATTGAAGTGAAAGACACTGGCTATGGCATCAGTCAAAAGGACCTGCCTCACGTATTTGACAGATATTATCAAGCCAGCAATACCCATCAGGCTTCAGGCACGGGAATTGGACTGGCTCTGGTAAAATCCCTTGCAGAACTTCACAAGGCTGACATTCTTGCAGAGAGTACGGAAGGACAGGGAAGCACCTTTACTCTGAGACTAAATATTGATGAAACATATACCGAAGCCTTGCACAAAGAGGATAATGTCTCTACCCTACCCTCCACCCTCCATGATGCTAATACCAGAACAATGAAACGACAAGATGAAATACCAGAGGATGAGACGAAGATGTCACTGCTCGTTGTAGAAGACAATGCCGACATCAGAGAATACATAGCAAGTTCGTTTGAAGAAGATTTCACCATACTGCAGGCAGAAAATGGCGAGGAGGGTTTACGCCTGGCTTTAAATCACATACCTGACATAATAGTAAGCGACATAATGATGCCTCGTATGGATGGCACCGCTATGACTAAAGTTTTGAAGGATGACATACGCACAAGCCATATACCGGTGATTATGCTCACGGCAAAAGTCACTGACAATGACAAGGAAGAAGGCTACCTATGCGGTGCTGACTCCTACCTGACGAAACCATTTACCACAAAGTTACTGGCTGCTCGCATAAAAAACCTGCTCACCGCACGACGCAGGCTTGCCGAGCATATCATCAATTCGTCAGTAACTGGCACCCAAGCGTCTGACAACAGTTTAACGAAACAGGAGGTGCCACAACTTAGTCCTTTGGACAAGCGATTTCCCGAACAGCTAAATAATATAATTGAAGACAACATCAGACAGGAAGAACTAAACCTTGCCTTCATTACTGACAAGATGGCTATGAGCCACAGTACTTTCTACCGCAAAGTGAAAGCTCTTACTGGACTTACTGCCAAGGAATACATACGCAAATTCAGACTGCGCTATAGCCGGCAGCTGATAGAGAGTGGCGAATACAATGTCAGCGAAGCAGCCATGATGGCAGGTTTCAACCACATGGCTCACTTCCGGCAGACGTTTAAGAATGAGTTTGGTCTGCTGCCGTCTGAGGTAGCTCGTCGTCGTTAGATAGCGACTGCATGTTTTCAGGTATCTGCTTTGTCGGGGTGACGCCAAATTTCCGCAGTGTTTCCAATCTCTTAGAGAGGTTGCCGCGTCCTTCTCGCAACTGCAACATTCCCGTGTCATAGGTTGAGCGTGCAGTATTTAATTGATTACCCAATTTCACATATTGCTCTGCAAAGATACAGTATTTGTCATACAAATCACCTGCAGCCTTGAGTATCTCACGGTTGTTGCGCTCTTGGCGAGTATTCTGCCAAGTCATAAACATCAGTCTTAGCACTACCATCAGGTTAGTGGGATTTATAATCAGCACTCCTTTTTGATAAGCCTTAGAACCGAGTTGCGGGTCTTTGTTCATGGCCAGAATATAGCTTCCCTCATTTGGCACAAACATCAACACCATGGGTATGGCGCGCTCCACCTCCTTATCATATTTCATGTCAGAGAGTTCCACAACGTGTTGCCATATAGAGTCATAATTTGCCTTTATGGCAGCTGTGCGCTCTTCGTCATTCTCAGCCCCCACATAGTCCGTATAAGCTGTAAGCGACACCTTGGAATCAATAATAATACGCGACCCGTCAGCCCCTTTCACTATCACGTCAGGACGCACATTGGCTCCAGTAGCAGTCTTCACGTTCTCCTGTACGAAATATTCCTCGCCACGACGCAATCCGCTGTCGCGCAGTATATTCTCCAACACCAGTTCTCCCCAGTCGCCCTGCACCTTACCACGGTTTTTCAGTGCTTCCGCAAGGCTTTGCGTGGTTTTGTCGCGCTCTTTGTCGTGTTCAAACACGGCCTTAATGCTTGCTTCCAATGCTGAAGTATTTTTCGATTGCTCAAGTTTGTTGTCATCCACAAGCCTATGCAATTCCTCAAGTTGTTTTTTCAGTGGGTCCACTATCTGCGACATCTGCTGCGTATTCGTTTGCTTCAGCGTCTCCATACGCTCTTCTGCCTCGCGTCTGAGCGCTTCCATGCGTTCGTCCGACTCTTGTTTTAGTCGTTCCATGCGCTCATGCGCCTCATGCTTCAAGGTCTCGGAGCGCTCAGCCATCTCTCGCTCAAACTGTGCTCGCATCTGCTCACGGGCAAGCCTCAGCTCCGTATCAAATTTCTCTTGTCGCTCTCTCTCATCCTTTGCCGCCTGTTCCTGCGCAGCCTTGAGCAACCCTTGTGTAGTTTCAAGACTTGCTTTCAATGCTGTATTCTCATTTATCAATATATCCTTACGCGATTTCTCATCATCACGCTCGCGCTTCGTTTCCCGCAGGTCGCTCTCTGAGCGGTTGCGCAGTTCCTCCATCTGCGCCTGTACATTCTGCTTATACTCCTCCTGCGCATGCTCTGCAGCTGCCTTATATTCTGCAAAAGCACGTGCAGCCTCTGTGCGCAGTTCCGACATACGGTGCTCTGCCTCCGTGCGCTGTTCCTTCATGCGTTGCTCATGCTCGGTCTTCATAACCACGAGCTGATGCTCCCCTTCTGCCTTCAGAGCATTCAACCTACTGTTGCCCTCATTCCTTGCATTATTCACCCTACGCTCCGCAAACACAGCATACGCTATAGCCACAGCTATTACTACGAGAATTATTGTCAGTTCCATTTGTTATATTATGGTTTTCTTATGTTTTCAACGCAAAGTTACGAAACTTTTCCCACTTCTCCAAATCCTGCACTGTTTTTTCTTCATACGTCAGTCACCAAAGTATTCCTATGCAATTGCTACCTGATTACATGCTAATCGCTATCTGATTACACGGTAATAGCTACCTGATTACATGGTAAAAGCAATGAGATTACACAACAGAGGCACAGGAGAAACCTGGAAAGCATTTGGAGATATTGTTTTTTTTTTGTAATTTTGCATGTAATTCTCCAATGTGAGAGATAAAAAATATAGATACGAACCCAAACAACTCTTCAACAAAGATGAAAAAATATACTTTACGTAAGGAAAATCGTGATGCCGTAATATTACTCATTCTGGTGATTGTTGTCATCGTGGTAATAACACCTTTTGTATTACGAGAAAAAGACAATACGGAAGAAGCTCTAAGTCCTGCCAAAACAAATAGGTATTATGCCCAGCCTGGCAAGAATGATGGTAGCAGACCTGCGGATGCAGATTGCGAGTTGTTTGACTTTGACCCCAACACTGCCGACAGCACCACGCTGCTGCGTCTCGGACTACAGCCATGGCAAGTGCGCAACATATATAAGTACCGCAGCATGGGCGGACGTTATCACAAGAAGGAGGATTTTGCAAGACTATACGGACTGACGCTTGAGAAATACCGCCAACTGGAGCCATATATCAAGATTAAAGCCGACGTGATGGCGGCTGACGTGATAAAGTCTGAGGACAAATACGCATACACTGCGCATAACAGAGAAGAGAATGTGGGCAATGCAAGAACGACTGACAATCACGAATACCAGAAGCTACGTCCTGGTCAGACAGTGGACATCAATACCGCTGACACCACGGAACTGAAGAAGATACCGGGCATAGGTTCTTATTTTGCACAGCGCATCGTTGACTTACGCAAGAGAAGGCAAGCATTCGTATCACCGGAAGAATTACTACAGGGCATCAGAAACTTCCCCGAAACCGCCATAGCGTATATGACAGCATCGCAGAATTTCGCCCAGATACACATAAACAGGATAGAACAGAAAGAGTTGTCGCGCCATCCGTTGATAAACTACACGCAGGCACGCGACATAATGACACTGCGCCGAACGACGGGAAAGATACGCAGCATCAACGATATGTCTATGATTGCCTCGTTTACAGAAGAGCAGTTGAAAAGACTGTCTAAATTCATTATTTTCGATTAAAACACACGATGTCAGGAATTTACATACACATACCATTCTGCAAGAGCCGTTGCATATACTGCGATTTCTATTCCACAACGGGCAGGGAGGATATACAAGACAGATACGTAGATGCCTTACTAAAGGAGAGGAAACTACGCAGCAACTTCCTAAACGACAAAGGGATAGAGACACTATATATAGGTGGTGGCACTCCGTCAGTACTCTCACCGCAGAATATCATGCGATTAAGCAGTTTAGTAAGTGGGGAAGACATAAAGGAATACACCGTGGAGTGTAACCCTGACGATGTTACACCTGAATTTGCCTCAACGCTGAAGCAGGCAGGCGTATCGCGGGTATCACTGGGAATACAGACTTTTTCAGATAATAGGCTTTCCTTCATCAACCGCAGACACAACGCTCGACAAGCATACGATGCCGTAGAAACAATGCGTATGGCTGGGATAGAAAACATCAGCATTGACCTGATGTTTGGTTTCCCGGAAGAAACACTCACAGAATGGCGAGATGACCTGAACGCTGCTGTCAGTCTTGGAGTAAACCATATATCAGCCTACTCTCTGATGTATGAGGAAGGCACACCTATCCATCGGTTGCTTACACAAGGAAAAATCAAGGAACTGGATGAGGAGCTTTGCCTAAGCATGTATGACTCGCTAATTGACAAACTGACAATGGCAGGATATGAGCACTACGAAATAAGTAATTTTGCAAAGCCAGGGTTTCGCTCCATACACAATTCCAACTACTGGAATGGAACAGAGTATTTAGGACTGGGAGCAGCAGCCCATTCATACAACACCACAACGCGACAGTGGAACGTAAACGACATAATGGGATATATTACCAGTATAGAACAAGGCACCATGTCAATAGAGACGGAAACGATTGACGACGACACGAGATACAACGACATGATAACCACAGCCTTGCGCAGATGCGAGGGTATTCGACTGGATGCTCTTTCTGACAAGCACAGGCAATATCTGCTCGACAACGCAAAGAGCGGCATCAATGCCGGGCTTTTGAGATTACGTAACGGGAGCATTGCGCTGACCCGAAAGGGGTTATACGTAAACAACGAAGTAATGTCTGAATTGATTTGGATATGAAACAAAAAAGTCCGCATATTACCGAAGTACCTCAGTAATATGCGGACGCATACTATTTATCTGTTTATCAATTACGCTATCTTGTGCGAACCCCGTCCAATCACTACATCATACACCTTGGGTTCGTGGCCATACTTAGCATTGAATTTCTGCTTTGCGGTTGCAATAAAGTTATCATACAATTCATCCTTCACAAGATTGATTGTGCATCCGCCGAAGCCGCCGCCCATTATACGCGAACCCGTAACGCCACATTCCTTGGCAATATCGTTGAGGTAATCGAGTTCTTCACAGCTGACTTCATAATCCTTGGAAAGCCCCTGATGGGTAGCATACATGAGTTCGCCTACCTTTTCGTAGTCACCGGCAACGAGAGCTTCGCACACGCCAAGCACGCGGTCTTTCTCTCCGAGTACGAACGTTGCACGCTGAATGTCCTCTGCACTGACCTCTGACTTCACGTCATCAAGGTCCTGCCAAGTACAGTCGCGCAGGGTCTCAATGTTACGACTGGGGTTCTTTGCAGCAACGGCCTTAGCCACACGCTCGCATGAGTTGCGACGGTCATTGTATGGAGAACCTGCCAATTCGTGTTTCACGCATGAATTGAGTAATACCAGTTTATATCCTTCTGGCTTGAATGGGAAATACTCAAACTCACGACTGTTGCAGTCAAGACGCATCAGTTTACCTTCCTCACCAAATACGCTTGCAAACTGGTCCATGATGCCACAGTTGCAACCGATATACTTATGCTCAGTAGCCTGACCTGCGAGCACGATGTCCCACTTGCTTATCTTGTTATCAGCAAAAAGATCGTTAAGGGCACATCCAAAACAGCTCTCCATCGCAGCACTTGATGACATACCTGCTCCGAGCGGTACATCACCTGCGAAGGCGATATTAAAGCCCTTTACGTCAACTCCGAGCAAACGAAATTCCTGTACCATGCCGTAAATGAAACGAGCCCACGTAGCTTTCGGACCGTCAGGGTCATCAACGGCAAACTCTACACGGTCTTTTAAATCGATAGAGTAAGCCATGACTTTATTAGTTCCGTTAGGACGCACCTCGGCCATAACGCCCTGAGTCACGGCTCCTGGGAATACGAAACCACCGTTATAGTCAGTGTGTTCACCTATAAGATTTATGCGTCCTGGAGAGAAATAGATATTACCTGTCTGTCCATCAAAATGTTTGATAAAACGACTTCTTACAAATTCGATTTCCATAGTTTTATTGTTTAAGAGTTATGTATATTAAATGTCTGCCATATAGCTTCCTTAGGTAAGGGAGCCTCTACGGTAATCATCTGCTTTGAGACGGGATGGATGAATTCCAACTTACGCGCCAACAACGATATACTACCATCGGGATTACTTCGCTCTGCACCGTATTTCAAGTCACCTTTTATCGGACAACCCATTTTGGAAAGCTGACATCGTATCTGATGATGTCGCCCTGTCAACAATTCCACTTCGATAAGAGTGTAACGGTCTGTTGCACCTATCACCTTATAGTTAAGCACTGCTTTCTTAGCATTAGGACGTTCGTTATCGTAAGCATACGATTTATTCTGCTTCTCATTACGTACAAGCCAATGCGTAAGGGTGCCTTCCTCCTGAGCAGGGCGTTTTTTTGTCAAGGCCCAGTATGTCTTGCGTACTTCGTCATGCTTTGCAAACATAGCATTCAGACGCGACAATGCCTTGGATGTCTTGGCAAATACCACAACACCACTTACCGGACGGTCAAGACGGTGCACTACTCCAAGATAGACATTGCCAGGCTTGTTATGATGTAGCTTTATCCAGTCCTTAACAATTTCAGAAAGAGGGACATCGCCGGTTTTGTCACCCTGCACGATCTCCCCACTTTCCTTATTTACTATTATTATGTGATTGTCTTCGTAAAGTACGGTCATGACTTACATGTTCATTCCACCGTCAATCTGTATCACCTGACCACTTACGTAACTTGACATATCAGAAGCAAGGAACAAGCATACGTTTGCTATATCCTCTACCTGACCACCACGACGCAATGGTATCTTCTTCATCCACTCCGCACGTATTTCCTCAGGCAACTGTGCTGTCATCGCTGTCTCGATAAATCCAGGTGCCACAGCATTTGCACGAATACCCTTAGGACCAAGCTCCTGAGCAATAGACTTTGCCAAACCAATCATGCCAGCCTTAGAAGCAGAGTAGTTACACTGACCAGCGTTGCCATGTACACCTACAACTGACGACATATTTATGATTGAACCACCACGCTGACGAAGCATGATAGGAGCACAAGCATGTATGAAGTTAAAGGCTGACTTCAGGTTTACGTTCAATACCGCATCCCACTGCTGCTCACTCATGCGAAGCATCAGACCGTCCTTTGTAATACCTGCATTATTTACCAAGACATCAATAGAACCGAAATCGTCCTTAATCTGCTTAACTACCTTGTCTGTCTCTTCAAAGTCAGCGGCATTACCTGCATAAGCCTTACATGTTACTCCTAGTGCTTCTATCTCCTTGCGAGTAGCCTCAAGGCCTGCAGCCATATCATCATTAAGTACAAGATCTGTAAATGCAATGTTTGCTCCCTCCTGAGCAAACTTCATGGCAACAGCCTTACCAATACCGCGTGCAGCACCTGTGATAAGTGCTGTCTTTCCTGTTAATAATCCCATTTTTATTATTTATTCCGTTAAAATTATTATTACAATTTAATTAAAGTCTCATGTTTATAGTCCACCTTTACGCAATGCGCCATATACGAACTTTGCCACAAGTGGCCTACTTGTATCATCAGTTAATCCATGACCTAATCGACCGTAAATATATGGTACTTCTAAGCCTTTTATACAATAATGAGTGATATCAGCGATAATTTCTATATTCTCAATATCAAACTCTCCCACTTCATTACCTTCTGAATAGACCTTACGAAATATGGCTATTTCATCTGCATCAAACTTCTTGCGTACCTTCTCCACCATCCAGATGTTTCTGAAGAACTCAGCTCTTAAGTTACCATTTCTGACTACCGTTTCGCGTATCTGAGAGAGATGCGTGTATATCAATTCAACAATTTTTTCCTGAGGACGCATCTTCATCGCTGCCACTTCATCAAGTTTGTCTGACAAGCGTTCCAACTCACTTTCTATAACAGCTGAGTATATGTCCTCTTTCCTATTGAAATATGTATATAGTGTACGTCTTCCTTTTCCTGAAGCCGTAGCTATATCATTCATCGTCGTCCCTTCTAATCCGTTCTTTGCAAACAATTGTCGGGCAACGTCCACCAGCGTTTGTCTTGTTTTTGATATTGACATCGAAAATAATCATCTAATAGTTAACTGATATTCAATCCGTTTGTTTTGCACACGCATTGTTATATGTGCAAATTTAATTATTTTCTTTGAAATAGCCAAGTTTTTTTACAATAATTAACCTTATTCATTCATTCCCATAAGGAATTCCATATGATTACGCGAACGTTTCATAACGTTCGTTATCGTCGTCATAGCCTCCTGAGCATTCATATCTGCTATATTCACTCGGAGTACACCCATCTTCTCTGCAATGAAGCTGTCAAGCAGCAGATCATCACGTCGTGTACTTGACTGGATAAGATTAACGGCAGGGAATATACGTTTATTTGCCAACTGTCTGTCAAGTTGTAACTCAGAGTTACCCGTGCCCTTGAACTCCTCGAATATTACTTCATCCATCTTTGACCCTGTATCAGTAAGTGCAGTTGCTATTATCGTAAGCGACCCACCACCCTCTATATTACGAGCAGCGCCGAAGAACCTCTTCGGTTTCTGCAGTGCATTTGCATCCACACCACCAGTAAGGACTTTTCCACTCGCTGGTGCCACCGTGTTATATGCGCGAGCCAAACGTGTTATCGAATCAAGGAATATCACTACATCATGACCACATTCCACAAGACGTTTTGCCTTTTCAAGCACAAGACCTGCTATCTTGACATGTCTGTCTGCAGGTTCGTCAAACGTAGATGCTATCACTTCTGCATTTACGGTACGTGCCATATCTGTTACTTCCTCTGGTCGCTCGTCAATCAACAACATCATGATATAAGCTTCGGGATGATTTGCTGCAATAGCATTCGCTATATCCTTCATAAGCATAGTCTTACCCGTCTTTGGCTGTGCAACTATCAACGAACGCTGTCCCTTACCTATAGGAGAAAACAAATCAACGATACGCGTAGAAAGATTAGTCGTCTGAGGGTCGCCACACAAATTAAAACGTTCCTCAGGAAATAGCGGTGTCAGATTTTCAAATGAGATACGGTCTCTGACATCTATAGGAGAACGACCATTAACCTTTACGATGGAACTCATTGTAAAATATTTCTCCCCCGTATGTGGCGGACGTATCTTACATTCAACGACATCGCCTGTCTTCAGAGAATATTGCCTTATCTGTTGTACGGTCAGATGCACATCGTCGGGTGAAGAAAGATAGTTATAGTCACTTGACCTCAAAAAGCCATAACCATCAGGCATAATTTCAAGCAAACCTATAGCAGAAACGATATCATTAAAATTAAATGTTATACTGTCATTATCTTCTTTTTCTTCTGAAATTGCATCTACATCGTCTAACTGCTGAGACTGCGGATTATCAAACATATCATAATAAGGTATAGCAGAATTATCCTCCACAGGAATATCGTTTACAATAATAAAATCCGTTCCATCACCTGGGTCGCCTTCCCATACACCTTCATTATGCGTAGCATTTACCTTATTCTGCAGTTGTTTCAACAAGTCTGACTTTTCACTTTCATCATCGTCATTAGCAGCAAAGGTTTCTTCTGGCACAACATTATCTATTGCATTCTCTTGAACACCGAATTCATCAAAATTCAGTTCCTGCTGCGTTGCAGTTTTACTTTCTTTCTCTCCCATTACAGGCTGTGCAACGATACTTTCGTCTCCTTCTCCCCTTTCTTCTACCTGCACATCCTGCGATTTCATAGCCAATGCGGCAGCAGCGGCAGCAGCGGCAGCCATTATTTCCTCTTTAGTCTTACGACCACGTTTACGTTTCACTACTGGTTCCGTAGTTTCAGAACTGTCTTCCGCAGTTTCAGTGGTGTCTTCCGTAGTTTCTACTTTATCATTAACCGTGTCTGCAGCAGATTTCTTAGCTATGGCAACCTTTTGTGGCTTCTCATCTTCAGTATCAACTACTGCTTTTTCATCTTGAGGTTCTACTGCATTTGCACTCTGCATAGCAGCCTCTTCAGCCTCTTTCTCTGCCTTTGTCTTACGGGTACGACGTTTCTTAGGTTGATCCAGGTTTTCGCCTTTTTCACCCGTCACGCTATATACATGATCCGATGCATCTTTCTTAGATATACGTGTTCTTTTCTTCTGTGGCTCTGCAACTGCATTTTCCGCCATCAGTTCTTCATTATTTTCCATAAAATAATATTTGTGGTAATAGTGTTTCACCGCACATACGCAGATAACGTATAACACCTCGGGAAACACCTTATGATAAATTTCATTTGCAAAGTTAATACATTTTTTTCTTTCAGCAATACAATGAGGCTTTACATATCTTTATTTTAAAGTTATTTAACCAAAGTTTTATATCTATTTTTGCAAAATTGCGGAAATAATCGTAACTTTGCAGTTTGAATGACACATAATGTTGTTTATCCTTATCAATGGCAAAACGTAAATCAAACAAGAAAGCTTCAACTGTGACCTACAAAAAAGCGATAGGTCTTGATTCCCTTATCGCAAATGAGAAAACGAACTTCTCTGTTGGTTTCACTATTTTGGTGCTGGCTATATTTATAATAATCTGTTTTTGTTCTTACTTCAACACTGCTGCTGATGACCAGAGTTTGGTAATGCATCCGCTTTCTGGCGATTTAACGAACAAAAGCCGTGAGTTCCACAACTATTGTGGTTCATACGGAGCATACCTGTCAAGTTTCTTCATTTACACTTGTTTCGGCTTCCCCGCATTTATGATACCTATATTCCTATTATGTTGCGCAATGAGCTTAATGGGGATATATCGTCTGAACCTATGGAAGTGGTTCTTTTCGACCATGTTGGTAATGATATGGTGCAGCGTTGCATTTGCAAAATTTCTTGCCCCATTACTTCCTGATCTTGTATTCAATGCAGGTGGTGGTCATGGTTCATTCATTTGCCAATCATTAGAGAACATGATTGGTCCTCCTGGTCTCACAGCTATTCTCGGTCTTACAGCTGTATTTTTTCTAACATTCCTATCGTATGACACCATAATAATCATACGCAAGTTGCTTGACCCTATAGGTTATCTTACGGGCAAGGTGAAGATTTCTTTTTCCAATGTCAGCGATGACGGTAAAGTGATGCAGCCCGACCAGTCAGCAAACCTTAAGCCGGAAGACAACCTCGTATCTGTAGAACTCTCTGTTCCTGAGCAAGAGTTTGTCACAAACAGTGGCGAACAGACCACAGAAACACCTGCCGCAACCACACCTGTCACAAACTCTGAAAACACTGAATCAGAGGGTGAAGGAGAGATAGACCTTGAAATAGAACAAGGAATTAAAGAAGAAAGTGCAGGAGGAAGCACTATGGCAGATAACCACATTTCGTCTCCTTATGATCCCAAAGCTACGCTGTCTCACTACCAATATCCTACATTGGGGCTGTTACGCAAGTCTGAGAACGACAACGTGTCTATAGACATGGAGGAACAGACTGCCAACAAGAACCGAATTGTCGAGGTGCTTGGCAATTTCGGTGTACAGGTTTCAAGCATAAAGGCAACAGTAGGACCTACGATTACTCTATATGAGATAACACTTGCCCCTGGAATAAAGATAAGCAAAGTCCGCTCACTTGAAGACGATATCGCACTATCACTGGCCGCACTTGGTATTCGAATCATTGCTCCTATACCAGGCAAGGGTACTATCGGCATAGAAGTACCGAATGCCAATCCTCAGATAGTCAGTATGGAATCCATCCTCAACTCAAAGAAATTCAAGGAGTCGAAGATGGCTCTGCCACTTGCCTTGGGTAAGACTATCTCCAACGAAATATATATGGTTGACTTAGCCAAGATACCACATTTGCTTGTGGCTGGTGCAACAGGTCAAGGTAAGTCTGTTGGACTTAATGCCATTATAACCTCCCTATTATATAAGAAGCATCCGGCAGAACTGAAATTCGTGCTTGTAGATCCAAAGATGGTTGAGTTCTCCATATACAAGCCTTTAATCAATCACTTCCTCGCACAGATACCGCCAGAGAGTGATGCTGATGAACCCATCATCACTGATGTAACTAAGGTTGTAAAGACTCTTACGTCTGTATGTCAAGAGATGGACGACCGTTATAACCTATTGAAATTTGCCAACGTGCGCAAACTTGAGGAATATAATGAAAAATTCATCAATCATCAACTAAATCCTGAGAATGGACACCGTTACTTACCATATATAGTAGTGATAATTGACGAGTATGGTGACCTTATAATGACAGCAGGCAAGGAAATCGAAACACCTATAGCACGTATCGCACAGAAGGCACGTGCCGTAGGCATACACATGATTATTGCCACACAGCGACCTACCACCAATATTATCACTGGTACCATAAAAGCAAACTTCCCAGGACGTATGGCTTTCAAGGTAATGTCGCAGATTGATTCCCGAACTATACTTGATGGTAGTGGTGCCAACCAGCTCGTGGGCAAAGGCGACATGCTCATCCTTGACAAAGGAACGCCTGTGCGCGTACAATGTGCCTTTGTTGACACTCCTGAGGTTATAGCAATAAACGAATTTATAGCCAAGCAACAAGGTTATGATGGACCTTTTGAATTGCCAGAACCTATAACTGAAGACGCTGGAGGCTCTGGTAGCAGCGAAGGTCTTGATAATCTCGATGCCCTTTTCTCTGAAGCGGCACGCCTTATGGTATCTACACAGCAGGGTTCGACATCACTAATACAGCGTAAATTCTCCATCGGCTACAACCGCGCAGGAAAACTTATGGACCAATTGGAGAAAGCCAAAATAGTAGGTCCACCACGAGGCTCAAAACCACGCGACGTACTCATACAAGACGAGAACACATTGCAGTCTTTACTAAACACCTTGGGTACAGTATAATTATCTGATACACTCATATTTTTTATACAAAACATTTTTTTCATGAAAAAGTTATTATCATTTATTATATTCATATTTACGACACTGACCACATTTGCAGGCAACGCAGCAGAAGCACGCCGAGCTCTTGACAAAGCAGCAGCCAAAGTCAGTATAAAATCTGGAGCTACAGCAAACTTCAGCATAACAGGCTCAAAGATTGGAACACAAAGTGGAACCATAGCCATAAAGGGCAATAAATTCTGTGCACGCACAGGCAATGCCACTATATGGTATAACGGTAAAACGCAATGGATGTACAACAAGAAGAATGACGAAGTACACGTTTCCACGCCTACCTCAGCACAACAACACCAGATGAACCCTTACACATTCCTTTCTTTATACAAGTCGGGATATGCCATGTCACTTACGAACGTTGCCAGCGGACAGCAGATACACCTGACCGGCAAAGGGAAATCTATCAGCGAAATGTACATACTTCTTGACAAGTCATACACCATCAAACAGGTGAAGATGAAACAAAGAAACGGTTGGGTAACTATCAACATTACCAACTTCAAGGCTTCAAGTCTTGCCGACTCTTCTTTTTCTTTCAATGCCAAGGAGCACCCTAAAGCAGAAATCATCGACCTTAGATAATCAAGAATTCACGAGATTGCAACCATTCAAAGTACACATACTCGGGTGTGGCTCTGCCCTACCCTCAAAGCGTCACAGTCTATCATCACAAGTAGTAGAAATACGCGGTAAGATGTTTATGATTGACTGTGGCGAGGGTACCCAAGCCCAAGTCAGACGCTCACGCATAAATTTCTCCAAGATTTATGCTGTTTTCATCTCCCACCTGCATGGCGACCACGTATTAGGTCTTGTAGGCATGATAAGCACCTTTGGCCTACAGGGGCGCACTGCGCCTCTCCATGTCTATGCTCCAGAAGCATACGAGCAATTATTCAAAATGGAGATGCAGATGTTTTGCTCCAACCTTGACTACGAAATCATCTTTCACCCCATTGACACACGCATACGCAAGGTTGTATATGAAGACCGTTCTCTCACCATTGAGACCATACCCCTACACCATCGTATGCCGTGTGCCGGCTATTTATTTAAGGAGAAACAAGGCGAGCGCCATATCAACCCCGAGATGTTACGCTTCTACGATGTACCGCGCTCACAGATAAACAATCTACACTTAGGCATGGATTGGATATCCCCCTCTGGCGAAATCATTCCCAATGACCGCCTCACCACTCCGCCAGACCCCGTACGCTCGTATGCTTACTGTTCTGACACACGCTACATACCCGCCCTTGGTCAGCAACTCAAGGGAGTAACTACGCTGTATCACGAAGCCACATACTGCGAAGACATGAAGGACAATGCAATTAAATACCTTCATTCCACCGCCCGAGAAGCAGCCCTTACAGCCAAAGCCGCTGAAGCGAAACAGTTACTGATAGGACATTACAGCCAACGCTATAATGATGAAACACCTTTATTAAATGAAGCTAAAACTGTTTTTGAAAACACAATACTGACAAACGAGCAACTCACATTTGACATTTAGCATAAATAGGTGTGCACAAGGTGGGTTCTATAATTACCACCATAATTATTTTATAATGTTTGTATTGCATGATAACGTCGGTCCTGTGCATGATATTAGGACATGTAGTGACTTCTACTTAATCATTAGCAGGTGCTGAAGATGCATTATCAGATGATGCAAGGATTATATAAATAATTATGTACAGCTACATTACATATTATATTTAAGACACATAAAAAAGGGCTCCGCTGAGCCCCAATCTTTGTTAACCTTAAATCTAATACTATGAAAAACACAATGCAAAGTTACAATATTTTCTAACCGTATGCAACTTTTCATTGTGTTTTTTGTGTGCGCGCACATGATTTTTTGATAAAAATCAAGCAGACAAAAATATCTTCGTACAATTATTGTATAAATTTTTCTTAGCCTTTATACTTCTCAGCTTGCTGTGCGATAAGCTCTTTATCATCAAAATAGTTGATCTGCATGGCCTTTTTCACCTCTTCAAGCGTACGTATGCCACGCTCACGAGCGACTTGAGTTCCTTTCTTCAGTATGTCATACACTTCTGGAATACGCTGTTCCCAGTAGGCTCTACGCTCACGAATTGGTTCGAAACGAGAATTAAGCACATTATATAGGAACTTCTTGCAAGTACCGTCGCCCAGACCGCCACGGGTATAGTGTGCTTTCATCTCATCCAAATTCTTATAATCAGGCAAGAACTGAGCGAAGTCATCATCTGTGCAGAATGCATCGAGATAAGTAAACACGGTATTTCCTTCAAGATGCCCAGGATCTTCTATTTGCAGATGCTGCGGGTCAGTGAACATAGAGTTCACTTTCTTTTTCAATTCCTTAGCCGTATCTGAGAGATAGATGCAGTTACCAAGCGACTTCGACATTTTCGCCTTGCCATCAGTGCCTGGCAGACGTAGGCAGGCAGCATTGTCAGGCAGAAGTATCTGAGGCTCAATAAGCACATCACCACCATATATATGGTTGAAGCGTCGAACAATCTCATTTGTAAGTTCGAGCATTGGCTTCTGATCCTCACCCACTGGCACCGTAGTAGCTTTGAAAAGAGTAATATCTGCTGCCTGTGAAATCGGATAACAGAAGAAACCTGTCGGTGTGCCTCCTTCAAACTTACGCATCTCAAGCTCCGTCTTCACCGTAGGGTTACGCTGCAGGCGCTGTACGCTTACAAGATTCATATAGTAGAACGACAATTCCGTAAGTTCTGGTACAGCAGACTGAACAAAGATGTTTGATTTCTCTGGGTCGATGCCCACCGAGAGGTAATCGAGTGCTACCTCTATGATATTCTGGCGTACCTTCTCAGGATTTGCAAAATTATCAGTCAAAGCCTGTGCATCGGCTATCATGATGAATATCTTGTCAAACTCACCCGAGTTCTGAAGTTCAACACGACGACGCAACGATCCCACGTAGTGTCCAATATGCAGACGCCCCGTAGGACGGTCGCCAGTAAGTATTACTTTTTCCATTTATGTTTGCTCTTTTGTTGTTATTTGCTATTGAAATGCAAAATTACAAAAAAAAAACGAGATAACATGAAAAATAGAATGATTTTGCAGAAATAATTTTGCAGTATGAAATAGTTTTATTATTTTTGCAAAGAATTAGAAAACTCACGAAGGCAATGGCACTGAATACAGACAAAGACCTTAAGGCTTATTATTCGATAAAGGAAGTGGCCGACATGTTCGGACTGACTGCATCTACGTTGCGTTACTGGGAGAAGGAGTTTCCGCACCTTAAGCCCCAGACTACCGGTAACAACGTCAGGCAATACACAAAGGCCGACGTAGAGGAGTTGCGCCTTATTCACAATCTGGTAAAGGTACGTGGTTTCAAGCTTGCTGCTGCCCGAAAGATGATACATGCCAACCGCAATGGCGTAGATAAGAGTGCCACAATACTTGAAAAACTCAACACGGTTAAGCAGCAGCTTGAGGAACTGAAAACCGCACTCAACACGATACGATAACGAACGTTCTAAACTCATAAATTTAAATTTTATATAGATAATGTATAGCGATCCTAAAGACTGTCTGTATTGCACAAACAATCAGACCCAGAAAGACCTCATGATAGAGATCTGCCATCTGCGAGTATCACGTCTTTTCCTATTCAAGGAGCAGACTTACCACGGCCGTTGCCTCGTAGCATACGATCGTCACGTAAACGATCTCAACGAGCTTAACGACCAACAGCGCAACGACTTCATGGCTGATGTGGCTCAGGCTACACGTGCAATGCAACGCGCATTTAATCCTGAGAAGATAAACTACGGAGCATTCTCCGACACTCTGTCTCACCTGCACTTCCATCTCGCCCCAAAGTATGTGGGCGGTCCTGACTACCCAGGCCTGTTCCGCATGAACCCAGGCGAGGTATATCTCAGCGATGAAGAGTACAAGGAGATGATAGAGAAAATTAAAGCCAATCTGTAAATGAGGCAATTGTATCACAGCGCATTGGCTTGTATGGTACTTGTTTGCTCCTGCGAAAAGGTGGACTTCTCACTGGTAAACCAAGAAAAGGCCTCGTCAACAAACGAGACAACCGCAAGTCAACAGCAGACCACTGGCAAGACTTTGAGTGATGAGCATATCATCCTGCTGGCAGATACAACAGACGAAGATAAGGTGGAAATCATGTATGTGTCACTCGTAGAGTGGCACAACATGGGTTCCTCCTTCTCAACTACGGGCGAACAGGCCATTGCTGACATTGCAGCCTCGTATGCTGAAGGCGATATTACAGGCTGGAGAGTACCGTCATACGATGATGCAATACGCATAAAAGCCCATTATGACGCACATACGGACTTGTTTAATGAATTGTCCGAGCGATTAGACCACGCTGGAGCAGCGCCAATCTACGTCACGACATACGACAACAAAACATACAGATACCTATGTGCAGGGGGCGACTCCACTTTCTCTTTCCGCACGGGCTATGCCACGCTGAAAGCTGGAGCAACGGTAAAGTACAACCTGAGATTAGTAAAAGACACATCATTATACATCATCCCCGAAAAGATTAACTTTGATTACTGACAACACGAAACCATATCCGCTACTGTTTCGTCCGAACCTACACGTCATTGTATGGGGCGGACACAAGTTACAATCCTACAAGGGGTTGCCCGAAACCAACGACCCTATAGGCGAGAGTTGGGAGGTTTCTGCCGTTGAGAGCAGTCCGTGTACCGTAGCTAACGGTTCCTTGGCTGGCGAAAATCTGATAAGTGTGGTTGATAAATGGGGAGCAGACTTGCTGGGCAGAGCCGTATATAAACAATACAGTGGAAAACTACCTCTGCTTGTAAAGTTTATTGACGCGCAGAAAGACCTGAGCATACAAGTACACCCCAACGATAAACTGGCTGCCGAAAGGCATGGGAAGTTCGGTAAGACTGAGATGTGGTATATTATCGATGCCGAGCCGGGAGCAGCACTATATGCAGGCTTCAAGCAGGAGATAAGCAAGGAAGAATATCGCAGGCGCGTAGAAGACGGCACAATATGCGACGTTCTGGCACGTCACGAGGTACACGCCGGAGATGTGTTTTACATACCTGCCGGACGAGTACACGCCATCTGTGGCGGCATACTGCTTGCAGAAGTGCAGCAGTCAAGTGATGTGACATACCGCATATTCGATTACAACCGCCCAGGACTCGACGGCAAGCCACGCCAGCTCCACACCGAACTGGCACAGGATGCCATAGACTTCAACGTAGCCAAGGATTACCGCACGCATTATGGCAACACGCTAGAGACAGCCGCACAGGTGATTGATACTCCATATTTCGACGTGCGAGTGATGGACATTACGGAGCGTTTCCATCGCAATTTGGTGAAGTATGACTCTTTTGTCATATCTATGTGCATCAAGGGACGATGCCGCATCATACTTAACGGCTACACAGGAGAAGAACGAGAGATTGAAGTGGCAGAAGGCAACTCATGCCTTATACCTGCAGCGATTGCTGACTATGACATCGTACCGCTCGTGCGCGGCACGCGAGTGCTTGAGACTCACATTGACAAAAAAAACCGCTCTCTAATGAGGAAGATACTGAGATTCATCAAACTGAGCAAGAAATAAGATCAAGGTAAGTTCTATTACTATGAAGAAACTGGTTATTTTACTGGCATCGGTGCTAACGCTGGCATCATGCGGAACAACAGGCAGCGGAGCACTGACAGGTGCTTCATTTGGAGGAGTGATTGGCTCTGCTATCGGTGGCATAATCGGAGGGCCGCGAGGCAGTGACATAGGTACGCTGATTGGCATGGGCACCGGTGCTGCCGTGGGAGGTGCCGCAGCTTCTGCTGCCACCAAGAGCAGTAATGCGGGAACATACGACAACTACGATGATGCTGTGTATTATGACCCCACAGCCAACAGCAGCACACAGAGTTCTTCGATAGAATATCCTACGCAAGACGGTGATTACGCACAAGCCATTCAGATAACCAACGCACGCTTCTGCAATAGCGACAATACCGTACACATAGCCAAGGGCGAGACTACAAAGATTGTATTCGAAATCCACAACCTCACCAACGAGATACAGATGAACCTCGTACCCTCGGTTAATGAAACCACAGGCAACAAGCGTCTGTCTGTATCACCCGCCATACTCTTGGAGACTCTCGGAGCAAAGAAAGCAGTCAGGTACACTGCATTCATTACCGCAGCCGACAATCTGAAAACTGGCAACGCTCACTTCGTAATCAACATACAGAATAACGGCAACATCGTGAGCAATACTATAGAACTTGACGTACCACTGAACTGACATCATAATACAAAGCACAAATATTAACACGAAAGATGATAGAACTTATTCCTGCCATCGACCTCATTGATGGCAAGTGCGTACGCCTGACGAAAGGCGAATATGACAGCAAGAAGATATACAACGAAGACCCCGTAAGCCAGGCCAGGGAGTTTGAGCGTCTCGGTTTCAAACGCCTGCACATGGTAGATCTTGACGGTGCGAAGTCAAAACACATAGTAAACGATGCCGTACTGCGTGCGGTAACGGAGGCTACAAGCCTCATCGTTGACTTTGGCGGTGGCATAAAGACAGAAGAAGACATAGAGAAGGCTTTCAGTGCCGGAGCCTCGATGGTGACACTCGGCAGTGTAGCCGTGACCAATCCGACTCTGTGTGAGGAGTGGATAAAGAAGTACGGAGCAGACCGCATAATCCTCGGTGCAGACGTAAGAAACGGGAAAATCAGCATCAACGGCTGGAAGGAAGATTCTGCCGAAGACCTCGTGCCTTTCCTTGAGAAATACGTCAAACTCGGCATCAAGAATGTGCTCTGCACTGAAATATCAAAGGACGGTACGCTTGCAGGTCCTGCGGTTGACCTGTATGTACACATAATGCAGAACTATCCGCATCTGCATCTCATTGCCAGCGGAGGAGTGAGCAGCAACGACGACATTCGTCAACTTGATACGAAAGGCATACCAGCAGTAGTGTTTGGCAAGGCTTACTATGAGGGCAAGATTAAAGTAGAAGAACTGATGTAAAGCCCGCGAATGTAATTTAGGTGGTTTCTGTTAATTACCTCCTTTATTTTCTGATTTTGATTAAGTATGTTAGCAAAAAGAATAATCCCATGTCTTGACGTAAAGAACGGCGAGACTGTAAAAGGTACGAACTTCGTTAACCTGCGCTCGGCAGGAGACCCCGTAGAACTCGGCAAGGCCTATAGCGAACAGGGCGCTGATGAATTGGTATATCTCGACATCACGGCATCACATGAGGGCAGGAAGACATTCACCGACATGGTGACACGCGTAGCCCGCGAGATAAACATTCCATTTACAGTAGGTGGCGGTATCAACGCCATAGAGGACGTAGAGCGTATGCTCGCAGCTGGCGCTGACAAGGTCAGCGTAAACAGTGCTGCGCTGCGTCGCCCCGAGTTTATTGACGAAATAGCCCACCGTTTCGGCTCGCAGGTGTGCGTTTGCGCCATTGACGCACGTCTTGACGACGATGGATGGTACTGCTATGTGAACGGCGGACGCATACGCGTAGAGCGCACGCTACTCGACTGGGCGCGCGAGGTTGCCGACCGAGGAGCAGGCGAGATACTCTTCACTTCGATGAACCACGACGGAGTGAAGCAGGGATTTGCCAACGAAGCACTGGCTATGCTGGCTGATGCCCTGCCAATACCCATAATCGCTTCGGGTGGAGCAGGAAAGAAGGAACACTTCCGCGATGTATTCATCGAAGGAAAGGCCGATGCCGCACTCGCTGCCAGTGTGTTCCATTTCGGAGAAATCCCTGTGCCAGAACTGAAACAGTGGCTTAGAAACGAAGGAATACCCGTAAGAATATAAAAGTCACTCATTATCAACGTTATACAATCGCATTGCTATTACACTGTAATCGCAATGCGATTGCGTTATAATAAGATAGCGATTACAGTGTAATAGCAATGCGATTAGGATACGCCCCGTATCAACAAAAAAATGACAGACCATTCTGCTATAAATCATCTGCAATTTGACAAAAAAACATAAAAAAAGAGCATTTCCTTGGATATGTCAGGCTTTTTAAGTAACTTTGTAATCTTAATGACAAAGCTAACATGGATTTCAGTGAAGTAATAGGACAGGAAGAAATGGCACAGCGATTGCGCTCGCTGGCAGATGCAGAGCGTCTGCCACACGCCATGATGCTGTGCGGTCCCGACGGATGCGGAAAAATGGCAATGGCAATCGCACTGGCTACTTACCTGCTCAATAAGGGTACGTTCCAAGTCAGGGGCATAAGCCATCCTGACCTGCATTTCACCTACCCTACCATAAAACTGAAGAAATGGAGCAGCGAATATAAGCCCGTCAGCAACGATTTCATTGAGCCTTGGCGCGAATTACTGCAAAATGGGGCTTACTTCTCACTCGCGCAGTGGCTCGAAGCAATGGGGGCAGAAAATCAGCAGGCAATAATAACAGTGGGCGAAGCTGGCGAACTGCTCAAGCGCATGATGATGAAGGCCAACCAAGGTGGTTGGAAGGTGAGCATAATATGGCTGCCGGAGAAAATGAATCTGGAGTGTGCCAACAAAATGTTGAAACTAATAGAGGAACCGCCTCAGCACACTATATTCATCATGGTATGCCGCGAACCTGACGAGTTACTTGACACAATACGTTCGCGAGTACAACGCTTTGACATGAAGCGTATTAAGACTGAGGATATAGCAACGGCACTGATAGAAAAGCGAGGGCTGCAACCAGAAGACGCCAACCGCGTAGCACGACTTTCAGGCGGCAACTGGCTGAAAGCTCTGGATGAACTCAATGCAGCAAGCGAAAACAAACTGTTCTTCGACTACTTTGTCACACTGATGAGACAGGCCTATATGAAAGACCTGCGCGAGCTGAAAAGATGGAGTGAGAGCGTGGCTACAATGGGACGCGAACAACAAAAGAGTCTGCTGGAGTACTTCATGAGAATGGCAAGGGAGGCTTTCATATATAATTTCCACAATGACGAGCTGACATACATGACCACTGACGAGGAGCAGTTCTGCAAGAAGTTCGCACGCTTCGTACATGAAGGCAACATAATAGGCTTTCAACAACTATACCAACGAGCACTGCGCGACATAGGACAAAATGCTAATGCCAAAATGGTTTTTTTTGACATAACAATGCAAGTGGCAGTATTGCTACATACTACATAACACAACACTCATTCAATAATAATGGAAGAAATAAAAAAAGACATACAAACCGAAAATCCTACGCAAAACAGCAATTCTTCAGCCAAGCCTCAACAATCGACTGAGCCTGACTGGGGGGCTATGCACTTTACGCTCGGACCTCTGTGTGAGCGTGGCCTGTGCGCACGCGGTGTGTCACGGAGTGACCACCAACTGAATGCCTACGACTGGTTGGCTGACGTGCCAGGCAACGCCGAGAGTACCGACCTCGTAGAGGTACAGTTTAAAAATACCCGTAAGGGATACTATCATAACACCCATGGTCTGGACCTGAAGAAAGGCGACTGGGTAGCCGTAGAGTCTTCACCTGGACACGACATCGGCGTGGTAAGTATGACAGGACGCCTCGTGACCTTGCAGATTAAGAAGGCAAACCTACGCTCTGCTGATGACATCAAGACTGTTTACCGTCTTGCAAAAGACACCGATATGGAGCGCTACTACGAGGCGAAAAGTCGTGAAGACGAGACTATGATTAAGAGCCGACAGATAGCTAAAGACCTTGGGCTCGACATGAAGATAGGCGACGTAGAGTATCAAGGCGACGGCAACAAGGCCATATTCTACTACATTGCCGATGAGCGCGTGGATTTCCGACAGCTTATCAAGGTGCTTGCAGAGGAGTTTCATGTGCGCATTGAGATGAAACAGATTGGTGCAAGACAGGAGGCTGGTCGCATTGGTGGTACTGGTCCATGCGGCAGAGAGCTGTGTTGCGCAACGTGGATGAAGGCTTTCTCAAGCGTAGGAACTACGGCGGCTCGACTGCAGGACATATCTCCCAATCCACAGAAACTGGCTGGCATGTGTGCAAAACTGAAGTGCTGTCTGAATTACGAGGTAGATTGCTACATGGATGCAGCTAAGGATTTTCCGCCACTCAACGAAATGCTGCAAACGCAGGATGCCGACTATTATCACTTCAAGCACGACTATCTTGCAGGCACCATAACCTACAGCACCGACAAACGCAAGCCCGTAAATCTCGAACTGATAAGCTATAAGCGTGCTAACGAGGTGCTTGCAATGAATAAGGAGGGCAAGAAACCACTATCATTGCAGGAAGACAGCCGACAGAAGGAGCCTGAGAAACCGAAGGATATGCTCGACGATTCTGACTTGACCCGCTTCGATAGCAAACTGAAAAAGAAGAAAAAGAAGAAAAAGAAGTCGAAGAGCGAACAGAAAACGAAAGATGAATAGACTACGATGCACAACAGCATAAGAGCTATACATATTATAACAAGTCTGCTACTTGCAACAATGTTTGTTGCCTGCGACACTGCCAACACGGCTTATCACAAGTATATAGGTATTAACACTGATGGATGGCAGAATAAAGACACGCTGACGTTTAAGGTCGATACACTACGACGTTTCGGCGACTACACCTCATATCTCTGCCTACGCATACAGCCTGACTTCCCCTACCGTTTCCTTACGCTGGAGGTTGAACAGAGTAATATGCCTAAGGGAAAGGTGCAGCGGCGGAAGGTAACCATCGAGGTTGTCAATAAAGAAGGCGAGCGGCAAGGCACAGGAATAACTTATCATACACATGAGGTGCCGCTGTTTACCAATTGGATGGGACCTGGCGACTCTGTAAGTTTTAAGGTAAATCACGCTATGGCGCGTGAAACAATGCCAAGTATAATGGATGTAGGCATAAAACTAAAGCGATGAATACCAGCATACTTTGGGTTGACGACGAGATAGAACTCCTACGAGCCCATATTATCTTCCTTGAGAAAAAGGGGTATAGCGTAAAGACTGCCACTGGCGGACTTGACGCTATAGAGCAGTGTCAGCAAGAGACTTTTGACTTGGTACTGCTTGATGAGATGATGCCCGGACTTACTGGACTTGAGACTTTGCAGAAGATAAAAGACCTACAGCCACAAACACCTGTGGTGATGGTTACAAAAAGCGAAGAGGAGGACATAATGGATCAGGCCATTGGCTCAAAAATTGCCGATTATCTGATAAAGCCTGTAAACCCTATGCAAATACTGCTCGCGCTGAAAAAGCACGTGCATCAGCGAGAAATCGTAACAGAGGTAACACAACACGGCTACCAACAGCAGTTTGCCGATATTTCAAGCCAAATCGCATCATGCTCAACATTCGACGAATGGCGTGAGGCATACCGACGTATCGTCCGCTGGGAACTGGAGTTGGCAGAGGCAGCCTCGCCAGCAATTACTGATATGCTCCGAATGCAAAAAGAGGAGGCAAACAACGGTTTTGCGAAGTTCGTCAAGAAAAACTACCAACTCTGGATGGAGAGCAACAGTCCGAAAGCATCCAGAAAAGATGTCGATGTGCCACTCATGTCTAACCGCATCATGCCCGATGTAGTATTCCCCTGCCTTAACAAGGGTGAGAAGGTGTTTCTCATTGTCATAGACAATTTGCGCTACGACCAGTGGAGGATGTTGGCTGGAGAAATAGGCGATATGTTTGACATTGACGAAAATCTGTACTGCAGTATATTGCCTACGGCTACGATGTATGCACGTAATGCCATATTCTCTGGTTTAATGCCGCATCAGATAGAAAAGATGTTTCCGGAATTGTGGGTGGATGAAGAATCTGACGAGGGAAAGAACCTAAATGAATCCCCACTCATCCAAACACTGCTTGAGCGCTATCGACGCAAAGAAACGTTTACATACAATAAGGTAAACGACTCGCAAGGTGCTGAGAAACTTATGCAACAGATGGGCGACATGAAGAAGCACGACCTCAACGTCATAGTAATCAACTTCATTGACATGCTCTCACACGCAAGAACAGAGTCGCGTATGGTGCGCGAGCTTGCTAACAATGAGGCTGCCTATCGTAGCATCACGTTATCATGGGTGCGTCACAGCGTACTGAGTGAGTTGTTTGCTGCATTGGCACAGACTGACTACCGCATAATCCTGACTACAGACCATGGTTCCATCAGATGTGATAAACCAGTGAAAATAATAGGCGACCGCAACACGAATACCAACCTGCGCTACAAGACAGGCCGCAAGCTCACATGCCAATCAAAGGACGTATTCGAAGTCAACGAACCACAAAACATCTGTCTGCCAGCACCAAACCTGACGTCAACATATGTTTTTGCTACTGGTAGCACTTTCTTCGCCTACCCCAACAACTACAATCACTACGTGCAGTATTACAAAGACACCTTCCAGCACGGTGGCATCTCCATGGAAGAGATGATGGTACCACTAATATCATTGAAAGGCAGAAAAAGATAACGAGCTAAGCAATACAACAAAGAAAATGAACAACAAAATAACTATTCCCGACACTGAACATTTGCACAAGGCAGCACAGCAGTTCATCAAGCATTTTAACCTTGACACCATATCGGGTTCCGATGCTCCCACATGCTTTGCTTTTTATGCCCCAATGGGTGCTGGCAAGACGACTTTTATTAAAGCAATATGTGAAGAACTCGGTGTGGAAGATGTTATAACTTCGCCTACATTCGCAATAGTAAACGAATACACAGATGCCAATGGTGCGCCTATCTACCACTTTGATTTCTACCGTATCAAACGTCAGGAGGAACTGTTTGACATGGGTGCAGACGAATATTTCTATTCAGGCAACCTCTGTTTCATGGAATGGCCAGAACTTGTAGAAGATGCCCTGCCCGATGATGTACTGCGCATAAGCATCACCCCACAATCTGACGGCTCACGCATCGTTGAGTGGTAAAAGACGTATATCAGACATAACACAATTTTTTCCATATTATATCAAGGTGGCATATTATCACCTTGATATTTTTTTTGAATATCTTGTTCAATTAAAAAAAATATATTACCTTTGCATCTGGAATGACTCAGATAGCCCTCTGACGTGGGCGTGTGGGTCTGATATTTTTTATTGGAAAAAGGACGTTACCATAACGTTATCTTCAACTTGCTAATCTCGCAAATTACGCATTTCCACTGAAGATACGCAACCGGAACGTCCACTTTGGGTGTATTGTATGCGGTGCATCCCTATGCAGTTAGCATAGGGAGTGTCGTGTTGCAATATCGCACGACGTGGGCTATCTCGAGTTGCTTATCCTGTGGAAAGGGCAATGCGAGAGCCTGCAAGTGGGATAAGCGGTAAGTAGAGCAACCCACGTCTTTTCATTATTCACCTTTTTTGATTTGCCAATTACGGGTGGCTGTAGGCAAAAGTATAATTCAAACTTGTTATGAATATCTTTTATTTAGTTTTTGGAACTGACATTAGCTATCATCTGGAAGCATACATGTCCATACGCTCAATTCAGAAACAACTAACACCGGAAGACAGAATTTTTGTGCAAACCACAAATCCTGAGTTCTACAAGCATGCCTCAGTAGAGATATTACCATTATCTGCACAACAGATAGAGAAATGGAAAGGAACGCATGATTATATCTTTCGTGTAAAAACACTTGCAATAAAAGAATTTGCACAAGAGCATCCTGAAGAAGATCTGTTATATCTTGATACAGACACATTTCTTTATGGACAATTGGATGAACTGAGACTTCGTTTGCAAAACGGACAAGGGCTTATGCATAAACTTGAAGGTCATCCAGAAAGCATGAAGGGGGGAACACATAAGATGTGGAAAATCGTTAAAGGCCGTTCTTACAGAGGAATCACCTTGGGTGAACGTCATAATATGTGGAATTCGGGAGTCCTTGGCATTCCTGCATCTAAAGCTGAGCAGGTTTTAGAAACATCCTTATCTATTTGTGACATGATGCTTGATGAGGGCATAAAAGTTCATATCATAGAACAATATTGCACTTCTGTAGCTATGGAAGTGTTAACAAACCTTCGTCTCGCATGCGACCATATCGGTCATTACTGGGGTAATAAAAGAGAATGGCATCATCTATCTGCTACCATCTTTCTCAGTTCGCTTATGCGGGGAGCGGACATAGAAGAAGAGAAGATGGCATTGACCCATGATATAATGACCAGACTACCAGTTTCTATCCACAGACCTACTACTGCCGTAAAGATTAAGAAAGTCATAGACAAGTTGTTTCCTAACAACAACTATCAGTATGTTGGAAAAGAATAATAAAAGAAGCCTGCGAGGTAACAAGGTTTAATTTATCAAAACAAATCGTTTCCCAAAAGTAATGAATATAGTAGATTTGTGGGATTATGGCTATCCATTATAGTTGAATAATATTGCTTTGTTTTAAGTTAATTTTTCTTTTCTCCACAAAAAACGCCTCTGAATACTTGCACAATCAAATAATTATTATTACTTTTGCATCCGAAATCGAAAAAGGAGAGGTGCTCGAGTGGTTGAAGAGGCACGCCTGGAAAGCGTGTAACCGGCAAAACCGGTTCGCAGGTTCGAATCCTGTTCT
>OCVV012849232.1_pt1 | contig 39009 bp, 35 predicted proteins | sample 1539721 | NCBI WGS metagenome assembly OCVV01 (sample SAMN02144230, study PRJEB22623) | gut metagenome | biome: sheep rumen | host: Ovis aries | place: New Zealand | reverse complement strand
TTATTTGTTTTTACTTGTTTTTTTCTGTTTTTTCTTCGTCCGCCGAAGGCGTATCATTAAAACTTCTCTTATACCGAACTCACGTTAATTGTTAATTATTAATTGCCAATTGCCAATTGCTAATTACTCAAAAGGTTGATTCACCCACTGGATGATGGGCACTCCCTCGGCATCAAACCCGATAGGCAGCCACAGGTGAAGCGACTGTGAGAGATGGCGCGGATTCCAGATGTCGGCCATGAAGACGGGACGGCCATTCATCTGGAAAATGTAAGTGCCTTGTGCCCCAAAGGTCTTGTTGGCCGGCATGTTGCGATAGCCCGTTGCTGTGCCGACAAAGGGCGATGGATACTGGGTCCACGGCCCCCAGATGCTCTTGGCCGAGAACATGCGCGCCTCGTTGGGGTCCCAACCCGTGCAGCCCGAACAGATGAGCCAGTAGGTGCCGTCGTGCTTCACGATGCAGGGAGCCTCGTTCTGTCCGCCCGGAGCCACCATATTATACTTGCCCGTGAAGTCGAGCCAGTCGTCCGTCAGTTCGCTCACCAGCAGGGTCAGGTTTTCCTGCGAGGAGGTGATGTGGTAAGCCTTGCCGTCGTCGTCGATGAAGACTGTCATGTCGCGGCTCATCTGTCCACCCTCGAAGTCGCGCCACAGGTACATCCCTTTCTCCACCTCCCGTCGCCATTCCGGTGTCCACCAACCGTCCTTCCACTTCCGTGCATCGGTCTGCTGGGCTGCCTGCTGCGCCTTCTTGTCCATGTCGAAGGGCCAGATGCCAGCGTTCACTCGGGTGCTGCGGATGAAGCGGAACGGCCCTGTGGGCGTGTCGCTCTCGGCAAAGGCCACACGTGCGGCCTCATAGCCACGTCCCTTTAGTTCCAGATGGAAGAGCATGACGAACTTCCGGGTCTTTGGGTTATAGACCACTTTCGGACGCTCCATGATGCAGCCCCGTTCGATGTCGTGGCCTGGCTCTTCACTCACAGCCAGTGCCACACCTTCGTCCTTCCATGTCCTGAGGTCTTTCGATGAATAGACTTCCACGCCCACCTCAGTGGTGAAACCGCGATAAGGTCGGTTCTCCCCATACCAGTAGTAGGTGCCTTCATGCTCAATGATGTTGCCACCATGAGCATTGATGTGATGGCCGTCGGTGTCCATCCAGAGTTGGCCGTTCACGAGTTCCTGTGCTTGTGTTTGTGCGGATGCGAGAAGGGTCATGCAGCACAGAGCCAGACCTGTCATCCATCGGGTTTTCTTCATGCGGTTTGTGAGGTTTTATGGTTTATAAGGTTAGGAAGACCTAGGAGAGCCTAGGAAAGCCTAGGAGAACCCAGGAAGACCTAAAAAAACCTATAACTCGTAGTCGAGGCAGGCGCGCTGCACGGTGTAGGGGCGCACCTTCGTGTTCGCCACAGCCACGTGTTCGGGGTGAGTGGCGTAGGCTTTCAGTGCGGCCTCCGATTCCAAGGTGCTGTCGAGCATCACGTCGGCATTGGACGAGGCGAGACGGCCTTCGATGTGTACTTTCACGTCGATGAGTCCTGGCACCTTGTCTACGAGTCCTTCCAGACCCTGCTTGATGCCTTGCTTCACCGCTTGTTTTTCTTCTTCAGAGAGTTCTGGACGCAGTGTCCAGAGGATGATATGCTTGACCATAAAATGATGGATTGAAGTTTAAGCAAAAAAGAATCTCATGCGAATCTGTGGGAGAGAGAGAACATCACTTGTTCTTGAAATAGAAGGAGCGGGCAAAGCCTTCCAGCATGGGGAATTTGTAGTCATAGCGCACCAGGTCGGGAGCCTGCTTTTTCACGTAATCGACAATCATCCCTATCTGTTCTTCGCTCAACTTGTTGGGGTCGAGTTTCATCAGGAAACCATCTGCATCCATACAACCCATCGACTCGGGAAAGATGAGGCGGACAAACCCGGTCGTGTCATCGATTTTCAGTTCCTTCTCCTCCTGGTTCAGTTCGCAACTGAGCGTGTAGTTGCAGGGATAGCCCACGTAGCCATCCATCATGACACCCACCTGCAGATTGGGGCCATCCAACTCGTCGCCGCCCGAGGTGAGCACCAAACCTTTATATTTTCCTTCTTCCACCACACGCGTCACATTCAGTCCCATCTCGCCTTCGGCCTCTTCAAACCACTGTTTGAACCACTCTGCCGTCAGGGGCTCGGTGCTCACTTCCGAAGCACTGGACTTGAGGATGTAGCCATACTCCTGGTCGCTATACAGGCCGAGCAGTCCCACTTTGTAGAAGTCGCCTTCCTCGCCCAGCACCGCAAAGGCCATGCCAGCATAGGCATTTTCGGGGTAACTGACATAGCCGCTCTTCACGGGCACATCCGACCATTCGTACAGCCTGTCGGCCATGTCAGACTCGATGTCCTCTATCCACCACACGCGAGTGGGGCTGCTCGTGTCTGGCTCCTTATAGATGGGAGCATCATCGACCGACACCGCCACAAACTTCTGCACCGTTGGTGCGTTCACGTGCAACAGATTGTCTGTCTCCTCCACGTTGGAGGTTGATGTGCCTTTGCAGTTGGCACAAAGCAGGGGAATGAGCATCCCCAGCAGCAGAAAAGATAACTTTTTCATTTGGAATAACAGGTTTTAAGTTGAGGGTACAAAACTACATAAAAAAAATGAGTTACCAACTACTCTTGCTAAAAAATTTTTAGTTTAACGTCAGTTCGATATAAGAGAACTCAACTTCGGAAGTTCTTTTTACCGCTTTGCGGGCTTTAGAAAAACAAGAAAAAATAAAAAAATACAAGAAAAAAAGCGTCTCACTTTCTCTATTTTTTCTTATTTTCTTTTGTTTTTTCTTGTTTTTCTCAAGCCGCCGAAGGCGTAATTCTTACATCGAACTCACGTTTATTTCCGAAAAGGGGCGAGAGGAGGGCGGACAGTCGTCCGTACCGCAGTCGGACAAGTGTCCGCCCCTCAGTCGGACAGTTGTCCGAACGCCGTTCGGACGGTTGTCCGGCTGGAATATAGGGAAGACGGACGGCGAAAGGGCTTACACCGATACTTCGGAAGAAGGGGGAAAGGGCCTGGCTGTGAGCATTGGGTGGTAGGGTTGCGGCTCATCAAAAAAACATTTGTAACGTGAGAGCAAGTGGGAGTGAAACTTTTTTCGTAGTTTTGCACCCACATTATATGTTTTGATATGAAACAGAAACAAACTCCATTTGATATGCTGACAAAACGTTTTTTCCTGGCGCTGATGGGCTGCACAATGAGCGTGATGGCACTGGCTGTGAACCTGAAAGAATGTGTGATTGTGTCCGACAAGACAGACGCTCCGCTGGTCGGAAAGATGGCCACGACGCTGAGCGAGGACATAGAGCGGGTGACGGGTGTGCGGCCTAAGGTCAGCGGAAAAATGAAGAAAGGGCCTGTGGTGGTGCTGGCCACGGCGGAACGGATTGTGGGGCTCTGTCCCGATGTGGATGCAGAGGACATCCGTGGCTCATGGGAACGTTTCAAGATTGTGACCCAGGGGGAGCGGCTCATCATTGTGGGCAGCGATGCGCGGGGATTGGCCTACGGGGTGCTACATGTGAGTGAGCGCATCGGGGTGAGTCCGTGGTACTGGTGGGCTGACGTGCCGGTGGAAAAGAAAGCGAAGTTGGACTATCGGGAGAACTTCACTTCGGCTTCGCCCACGGTGAAGTATCGGGGGTTCTTCATCAACGACGAAGACTGGGGACTGAAGACTTGGGCTGCGGAGAACTATGAGAAGGAACTGGGCGACATAGGGCCGAAGACGTATGACAGGGTGTGCGAACTGATTCTGAGACTGAGGGGCAACATGCTGGCTCCTGCCATGCACACCTGCACGGGGGCTTTCTACAGCCACCCCGAGAGCCAGCGGAGGGCCGACGAGTGGGGCATCATGATTACGACCAGCCACTGCGAACCGCTGCTCTTCAACAATGCCGCCCCCTCGGAGTGGACAAAGGAGCGGGATGGCGAGTGGAACTATGTGACGAACCGAGAGACTATCTGGCAGAAACTCGACAACCGCATAGCCGAGACGAAGCAGTTTGACAACATCTACACAATGGGCATGCGTGGCCTGCACGACGAAGCCATGAAGGGAGCGACTGACCCGCGCGAACGGGCCAAAACGCTGGAGAAGGTGTTTGCCGACCAGCGCGAAATCTTGCAGCGTTACAAAGGGCGAAGGGCCGAGGAGATTCCGCAAATCTTTGTGCCTTACAAGGAGACGCTGGACATCTACGATGCCGGACTCAAGGTGCCAGAGGACATCACGCTGGTGTGGCCCGACGACAACTATGGCTACATGAAGCGGGTGAGCAATGCTGCTGAGCGGCAACGGAGCGGTGGGGCTGGTGTGTATTACCACATGAGTTATCTGGGCACTCCCCACGACAACATCTGGCTCCCGACCACGGCCCCGGCACTGATGTATGAGGAACTGAAGAAGGCTTACGACACGGGGGCTACACGCTACTGGCTGCTGAACGTGGGCGACATCAAGCCGATGGAGGTGGAGACACAGATGTTTTTCGACATGGCGTGGAACTTCGAGGCATTCAGTTATGAGAATGCCAACCGCTATCAGGCGGAGTGGCTCGGAAAGGTGTTTGGCCAGCAATGGAAAGGCGATTTCCAGCAGGTGCTGGACACGTACTACCGACTGGCCTGGGAGCGCAAGCCAGAGTATATGGGCTATGAGATTCAGTGGGATTCGCCCCAGAATGAGCGGTTGCACGACAGCGACTTCTCTTTTGCCGACGGCACTGCCCAGCAGCGGCTGAAGGACTATGCCGCCATTGCCAACGAGATGGAGCGCATCAGTGTCTCGGTGTCTGAAGCCTACCGCCCTGCCCTGTTCGAGATGCTGGGCTATGGGGTCAAGTCGGCTGAGCAGATGAACCGCAAGTTCCTGATGGCACAGCGCAACCACGAAACGGGCAGCAAAGAGGCCGCTGAGGAGGCACAAGCGGCCTACGACAGTCTGCAGGTGCTGCTCAACGAGTATAATCACCTGCTGGACGACAAGTGGAGGGGCATGATGTCGGAAATTCCCCCTGGGTTTGTGTCGCAATACCAACGGATGCCAGAATTGGTGACAGAGCCGACCGACCGTTTCAGACTGCCGCAGGAGCAGCACTACACGACCTATCGGCAGAGGATTCCGCTGAAAGAGGTAAAAACAAAGGCTCCCTTCCGCCTCATCAAGGGGATGGGAGCCGAATGGATAGTGCTGCAACTGGGCGAACCGCTGGACGAAGTGCAGAACCCCGCCAGTCTTGAGTCGGAACATATCGACCTGACTTTCAAGATGGAGGAGTCGGATGAGGAATCGAGACTGAGGAATGAAACGGGTGACTCCATCCGCCTCTGCATTTCTGCCGTGCCGCTCTGGCCAGTCACACTGGAACGGAGCAACCGTTTCGGCGTGAGTGTAGATGGTGGCACTCCAGTGGTGTGTGAGAACCTGTTCACCGAGTGGTCTGCACCATGGAAACTACAGGTGCTGGAGAACCGCAAGGATTTTTTGCTCACATTGCCCATCAATCGTGACCGCAGAGAACATGTGTTGTCGCTGATTGTGGGAGACCCAGGACAGTTGATACAGCGAATCAGTTATCGTTTCTAACAACAACTTTTGCCGTCATTTCCCAGCCACAAAGGCTTTCACGTCTTCGGCAGTAGCATCGTTCATGCGCTTACCGGCCAAGATGTTCAGGTCGGGGTAGGCCTCTTTCAGTTTGGCCACCGAGTTGTCGATGGTGCTGCTGCCCGATGTGGCAAAGGGGATGATGACCTTGCCTGTGAAGTCTTGCGACTCGATGAAGGTCTGGATGATGGTGGGCACACGGTCCCACCAGATGGGATAGCCGATGTAGATGGTGTCGTAGGGAGCCACGTCGATAGACTGTCCGCCCAGAGGCTCGCGGAAACCTTCGGTGCCCATCTCGACAGAAGAGCGGGATTTCTCATTGCGCCAGTCGAGGTCTTCCTCGGTGTAGGGCTTGGTAGGCTCAATCTGGTAGAGGTCGGCAGCGGCAGCCTCCTGAATCTGCTTGGCAAAGCCTTCGGTAGTGCCAGTAGCGGAGAAATAGGCTACGAGAGTCTTGTTTGGGTCTCCTTCTTCTGCCGATGCTTCTGGGGCCGCAGTCTTGTTGTTGCACGAACTCAGACCCAGTGCCATCAGTGTGATGGCAAGAAATGATGTCATTTTTTTCATGAGTGGTTTTATCAATTGGTGAATAGTTGAGGGTTAAAGTTAGGAGTTAGAAGTTAGGAGTTAGGAGTTGGGGTTATAAACACATGAAAAGTTGGTCGGGATGGTCGATGATGGTCTTGGCTCCACACTCGATGAGCCAGGCTTTGCCACGGAATCCCCAACTGACGGCTATGCAGGGCAGTTGGGCATTCTGGGCTGTGAGCAAATCCACCTCGCTGTCGCCGATGTAGAAACACCGTTCCTTGCTGATTTCCTGCCCATGCATCAGGGAGAGTTGCCGGATGGCTTCGTTCACCATGTCGGGTGCGGGTTTGCGCCTCACCTGAGGTGTTTCTCCTATGGCCACGTCAATGGTGTCGGCAAAGAAGGCTCGGTGCAGGTCTTTCACTGCAGGGTCGAGTTTGTTGCTCACGATGGCAGTGAAGTAACCTCTTTTCTTGCACTGGCGAAGCACCTGGGGAATGCCTTCGTAGGGGGCAGTTTTGTCCATCGAGTGTGCCACATAGTGTGTGCGGAAAGTCTCAAACACACGTTCCCTCAGTGTCGGGTCGGCTTCGGGACATGACTGTGTCACACTCTGCTCCACCAGCCGCCTCACTCCATTGCCCAGATAGCGTCGTGTGTCTTGCTTCGGTATGGGCTGAAGTCCAGCCTCTTGCAAGGCATAGGAGACACTGTCGTGCAGGTCGTCCAGCGTGTTCATCAGGGTGCCGTCAAGGTCAAAAATCAGTGTTGTCGTTCCCACACACTTCCTCTCCTCTCTCACAGGTTAAACTTTCTCTTGATGCTCTTGGCCAGAAACTCGGCCACGGCATCGATGGGGATGTTGGTCACATTGATGACAAGGTCGTAGTTGCGGGCATCGTAGCGTGAGCAGCCAGCAAAAGTCTTGGTGTAAGTCTCGCGCGAGGAGTCAATCTTCTCCACCAGTTTCTCTGCTTCATTTTCGGTCAGTTGCTGCTTTCTCATCAGCCGCTCTATGCGCGCTTCCTTCTTGGCTGTGATGAGTATCTTCACTGCCGATGGGTCATCGCGGAAAATGAAGAAGCCGGAACGACCCACGATGATGCAGGACTGCTCGGCAGCAGCCTCTTTCAGAATGGTCGATTCCACCTTATACACTTTTTCCGAAGTGACCACCTCTTCATCCTGCTTGGGCAGGGACGTGTCGGCCATCGAACCGAACTGGCGGTAGAATCGGCAGAAGTCGTCCCACCAGTGCCGCTTGTTTGCCTTGATTTCTTCCAGTTCCGACTCCGTAAGGTTGTACTTGTTCTCCAGTTCCTTCAGAGCCAACTTGTTGAAAACGGGCACACCGAGCAGTTTGCCCAACTGTTTAGCAATCGTGCCGCCACCCGAACCGCACTCGCGGTTGATGGCAATGACAAATCTTTTGTTTTCCATCTCTATACTTTTTTTAGTTATAAATATTCTTTTTTTCACTCACCTCAAAACCGTTTAACCTCAAAACCGCACAACCGCAATCCGCTGTGTGCCTGCCTCTATCTGGTCGCCATCGCGGAGCAATGCCCCCTCGGTGTCGAGTTCCTGGCCGTTCAGTCGTGTAGGCTTCTGAGGCAACCGCCACTGATAAGTGGGACGGGCAGGATGGGTGTTGACACATCGGCCCATGCAGAGCGAGCAGGCGTGTTGGAGGCGTGAGAGGATGCCTTTGGGGCAATCGGTGCGCCACTGGCCGTTCTGCAGTTTCCAGTCTTCCTCGGCTGTGCGCGAGAACTGGCATTGGAACACGTCCATCGCCTCATCTTGCAGGGCTATCACGTTATGGGCCACTTCGGGCAGGTCGCGCCCCAGGGTGATGAGGGTGCGCGACTTGGACAGATGGGCTTCCAAATCTATTTTTTGACCGCCTATGTCGAGGTATGTTTTGGGCATGAAAGGGGTTGATAGTTGAGAGTTAAGAGTTGAGAATCAGGGTTAGGGTTAGGGTTAAAGTCAATCCATTGTCACCTTCAGCGGACTGCGCACGGCTTTGGCAGCGTCGCTGAGGAAGGCTTCCCAGTCGGTCAGGGAATGGAAGCCTGTGGAGGAGTTCTTGTCCCAGCCTGAGCCGAAGTAGTAGGTGTAGGAAGTGGCAGGTTTGAGCGTTGTGGTGGCCAAGATGTGTCCGGTGGCGATGCCGTTCTCTCGCTGCTGATACGCCACTTTGATGCTACGGTCGGGGAAGAGGAGTCCGATGTAGATTTTGCCCATCTGACGGGCGAGTTCTTCCTTGTATTTGGCATTATAGACCGAGGCATCGCCCAGGTCTTCGTAGCCCATGTATCCGCTTTCCTGCGAGAGGACATAGGCCGTGGGATTGCTCTTGTGAACCACGGTTCCGGCTGCCATCTGAACGGGCTTAGCCAGTCCCTGATAGGTGATGCTGACACGGTTGAAGTGGCTGCCTGCATCGAGGCTGATGACACGTGTTTCGGTCACTTGCTGCCCCTCGAACTCCTGAGTGGGATAGGTGAAGCGGACTGTGAAGCGGAGTGGCCCCTGGTCGAGAATTTCAAAGGACTTGTAGCACTTGGGCATGAAGAGGCTTCCGTCGGCATTGAGCAGTGCGTTGGCCCCGCCTCCGAGCGTAGGTCCTACGGTGTAGCAGTCCATCCCCTTGCCATGGTCAATGTGGTAGCAGAAGGCGTTATACACCTGGTCGGCCAGGTCGTGATAGCCGCGCTCATGGAGTTGCTTGCTCACAGAGCGCATTTCCTGGTTCTGCTCGGAAGCATACCAGTAGTCGAGCATCAGTTGTGGAGTATTCTTGTTGAAGAGGTCATAGCCCACGGCACCTCCGTGGCCATACACACGGTAGGCTACACGGTCGTTTTCCCATCCGAACTCGTCCTGACGTTCTGTAAAGAGGCGACCTTTGGCCTTCACTTCATACGCCTGTGGGGTGCCTTTCTTTGCATGATAGACCGATTTGCCTTTGCCGGCCACTCCAGCCTGGAAGATAAGTTTTCCGTCCCACGTCTGCTGCGAGGGTATTTCCCTGCCGTCAGCATCGGTCACGATGATATTCTTCGTTTCTCCCAGTTTTTGCTGAATCTTTTTCAGGTCAGCCTCCACCATTTCCACCCTTGCAGCCTTTGTGGGGTTGCTCACAGTGAGGGTCACTCGCTCGGCAGCACTCACTGCCGCAGCCATCAACAGGGACAAAAACAATACAATGGTCTTTTTCATTAGTCAGTCTATTTTGGAGTTCTTTAGATTGTTGTCAATAATTCAATTCAATAAACACTATATCAACTACATAGAGTGCTCGTGTTGTGTACCAATACTTGATGATACATTTACGGTGTGACACAAAAGAACGGTACTCATGCCTGCCCTTCATTGCGACAACCTTGCCGATGGTGGGAGTTTGGCACAATGCATCCAAATCATCGAAGAGATTGGCCATCAGAGTTGCCACAAAAGAGCCATCACGATGTTTGCGATACCACATTGCCTGTGCCAGCAATTTGCCACTGGCCCGCTTGGCCATCTCTAACCTACGCTTTTCCATACGCTGCGAAGGTGTTCCACTTCTTCTCTGCTCACATAGCCTTCTGCATCGGCAGCGTCCAAATCGGCTACCATCTCGCCTTCTGTCAGGAACTGCTGACTTTCAGGAACTGTGTGTTGATAGAATCCATGTGCTTTCAGGTTCTCAAACTCCTCATCGCTGAAGCAGATTTTCCGTGCATATTCTTCGGTTGTCAAGTGCCTCTGAGGTGTTGTTCTTTTATGTCTCAGGGCTGATGGCCGTTCTGCATAACAACTCATCCCAACAGGTTCTTCCACCCGCTGAGCCTCTTCTTCTATGTCAACCTTATATTCTTTCATGGCCACAAAGATAGGGAGAATCAACCACATGGCCAAGTTTTTGGATGTTTTATTTGGAATGAAGGAAAAAATGTTGTTACTTTGCAACAATGTTTGAGAGGGAAATAGAAGATTATGAGAGGCTCCGCAACGTGTATCAGAACTCGCTGCCCATGCTGTTTTTTTAACAAAAAAAGAGACCCCAACGCAAGTGCATTGAGGTCTCTTTCTTTTTTATCTAAGTTTACTTCCTTTCCGCATGGAGAAAGTCGCCAAGCGCGTGGGCTTGCTACATCATGCCGCCCATGCCGGGGTTGCCCATTGGCATTTCGGGCTTATCCTCCTTAGCGTCGCAGATGACACACTCGGTGGTGAGGAACATGCCAGCGATGGAAGCAGCGTTCTCAAGAGCCACACGGCACACCTTGGCAGGGTCGATGATGCCCGACTCGCGCAGGTTCTCATAAGTGTCCTTACGAGCGTTGTAGCCGAAGTCGCCCTTCTGGTTGCGAACTTTCTCCACCACCACAGAACCTTCCAGACCAGCGTTCTCCACAATCTGACGGAGAGGCTCCTCGATGGCGCGTTTCACAATGTTGATACCCGTGGTCTCGTCGGCGTTGTCACCCTCCAGACCTTCGAGGCTTTCGAGCGAACGGATGAAGGCTACACCACCACCAGGCACAATACCCTCTTCGATGGCAGCACGAGTGGCGCAGAGAGCGTCATCCACACGGTCCTTCTTCTCCTTCATCTCCACCTCCGATGCAGCACCCACATAGAGCACAGCCACACCGCCAGAGAGTTTAGCCAGACGCTCCTGGAGTTTCTCCTTGTCGTAGTCAGAAGTAGTGTTCTTGATTTCGTTCTTAATCTGGTTCACACGGTCCTGGATATTCTGCTTGTCACCCTTACCGCCCACAATAGTGGTGTTGTCCTTCGTGATGGTCACCTTCTCAGCCGAACCCAACATCTCGATGGTAGCCTGTTCCAGTTTCAGACCCTTCTCCTCAGAAATAACCACACCACCAGTCAGCACAGCGATGTCTTCCAACATAGCCTTGCGGCGGTCGCCAAAGCCAGGAGCCTTCACAGCACAAATCTTCAACTGGGCGCGCAGACGGTTCACCACCAGTGTGGTCAGTGCCTCGCTCTCCACATCCTCGGCAATCACAAGGATAGGACGGCCTGTCTGAGCAGCAGGGTTCAAGATAGGCAGGAACTCCTGCAAGTTGCTGATTTTCTTGTCGTAGATGAGGATGAGCGGGTTCTCCATCTCACACTCCATCTTCTCTGTGTTGGTCACGAAGTAAGGAGACAAGTAGCCACGGTCGAACTGCATGCCCTCGACCACACCGATGGTGGTCTCACGGCTCTTGGCCTCTTCGATGGTGATGACACCGTCCTTTGAAACCTTCTTCATGGCATCGGCAATCAGTTTGCCAATCTCCTGGTCGTTGTTGGCGCTGACAGTAGCCACCTGCTCAATCTTGTCGTAGTTGTCGCCCACCTGCTCGCTCTGAGCCTTAATGTGCTCCACCACCTTCGCAACAGCCTTGTCAATACCCCTCTTCAAGTCCATCGGGTTAGCACCTGCAGCCACATTCTTCAGACCTGTAGCCACGATGCTCTGAGCCAGCACAGTAGCCGTTGTGGTGCCGTCGCCAGCGTCATCGCCAGTCTTCGATGCCACACTCTTCACCAACTGCGCACCCGTGTTCTGGAAAGCGTCAGCCAGTTCAATCTCCTTGGCCACTGTCACACCATCCTTCGTGATGTGAGGAGCACCAAACTTCTTCTCAATGATGACATTACGTCCCTTAGGACCCAGGGTGACCTTCACGGCATTAGCCAGTTCATCCACACCCTTCTTCAGTTGCTCACGAGCCTCAATATTGAATTTTAATTCTTTAGCCATAATCTTTGTAAGTTAAAAGTTAAAAACTAAAAGTGAAAAATATAAGTTACTTACTATCTGATTGAAAGTCATCTACTATCCGAAGGAGGTAACTTTTACTTTTAGTTTTTAGTTGTTAGTTTTTTAGTTTTATTTCAAGATTGCCAGCACATCGCTCTGACGCATCATGAGGTACTTCACGCCCTCATATTCGAGTTCTGTGCCTGAGTATTTACCGTAGAGCACCTGGTCGCCCACTTTCACGACCATTTCCTCGTCCTTCGTACCGTTGCCGCAAGCGACAACCTCGCCCTGCAGGGGCTTCTCCTTCGCAGTGTCGGGAATGATGATTCCGCCCACCGTCTTTTCTTCCGCAGGCTTGGGGAGCACGAGCACCCTGTCTGCCAATGGTTGAATGTTCATAGTTGTTTTGTTTTTAGAGTTTATTATTAAATATGTATATCGTTTCAATACCACAAAAAACTATCCACAAAGACGATGCCACCCCGACTGGCAGCATGACAAGATGACAAAGTGGCATGAAAAAGTGACAAAAAGGAGGGGAGAGGACGAAATGGGTACAGATGTGCGTTCATAGTGAGTGTGAAACAAGGGTAAAACACATCCTTTTTTGACCCTTTCGAGACTGCACCAAATTGGTCAAAATGTACTTGCCCGTAGCCTCAAAACAGATATGACTCACACCTATGGCAGGGGTGTGACTCACATCTATGGGATAGGTGTGACTCACACCTGTTTTGAGGCATTTTCGGTTAGCCAATTTGTACGATTCGCCTTCAACTCAAGTCAGCCATTAAAAACATTCACGAACATTCATGGGCATTATATGGGCATTCATGTTAAATATAAAAACACAAGACTTTCTATTTTTTACGTATAATACCCATATAATGACCATGAATGACCATCAATTTTTGTAAGAGTTTCTAACAATCGCTCACTTAGGAATGTCTTTTACGAACACCCTTCCGCATCTTCTCACATTCCCCTTTCATGTCTTCACGCTTCTGTCAGTCATCATCTCTCGCATCTGTTAGTCGTTTCTTCTCGGTTCTGGCAGGCATCTCGTTGAGGGATAACACGAGTGCCAGACGGAGGGTGATACGAGTGCGAGACTGGGGGTGATACGGGTGCGAGAGGGGGGGTGATACGGGTGCGAGAGGGGGGAAGATACAGGTGCGAAAGCGAGGTTGATACGGGTGAGAGGTTGGGGAAGATGCAGGTGAGAGGGGGAGGAGGAAACAGGTGCAAGATGGAGGCGATGACGAGTGGACGACGGTGGTAGATGCGGGTGCGCGATGGCGGTGGATGCAGGTGTGCGTTCACTAAAGAGGTGAAAGGGGGATGAACAATTAACAATTAACAATGAATATAATTCATGAGGCCTCATCTTCCACACCTTCCGATGAGTCTCTTCCACACCTTCTGGGGAGTCTCTTCCACAGAGTCACGAGGGGCAGTGGAAGAGAGTCACGTGACTCTGTGGAGTAGAGTCACAAGAGATAACAACAAAGCCCCTATGGAAACTCTTAATAATATGTGAGTTCGGTATAAGAATTACGCCTTCGGCGGATGTGTAAAATGACATTTAGTTACTTTACACATCCGCCGAAGGCGTATAATAAAACTTTTATGATTATCCGCAATCGTACCACCAATTGCTTATTTCAGACATGCGTTCATTTCAACACGAACCTTTACTCGGCGTAGCCAATGACACGAAATTTCACCAAGCCATGCGGAAAAAGAGAACACAAAGCCGCAAGCGGCGACCAACAAGTTTGACAATTAACAATTAATAATTAACAATTAAGCCATGCGGCTTGTTTTTCGACGGCCAACATCGCGCCAGCAAATTGTTAATTGTTAATTGTTAATTGTGTAATGTTTTCTGGTTGCATAGTTTGAGAATATTCATGTCATTCGTGTTAAAATGAGCAGTTGGTGGTATGTTTACGGATAGTCGTAAAACTTTTTTTATACCGAACTGACGTTATTTTATATCATGTACAACTCCTCCTCCCTGGCCGTTTCACGCTCACCTTGTTCACCGCCTCCATCTTGTGGTTGACATTGTTGACCACGGCATCAATGAAATGGAGGTTGTGGTCTTCTATCCTCTCAATCCATGTCCCAAGGCTTTTAGTTCGCTGAACGACATGCCTAAGTAGGGATTCTCGATTCCTAAAGACTGGTTGAGCCGTCGTTGGGTCTGAATTCTCGTTGCCGAATCCACAGGTCTGTTCCAACGTGGCTTTGATGCGTGGATTGCCTCCAAATAGTCGTTCCAGTTCTTGCTGTTCATTGCTGTTCATTTTTTAGAGGTGAGCATTTTAAGTTTCTCGCCACAAAGGTACAATCTTTTTCTTTCCTCCACAACTTTTTCGCAGGAAAAAGAGGTTTCACCGAAAAGGGATGTATCGCCGAAAAAGGTGGGCAGAACTTTATTTCCACTCTCCTTCCACCATGCGTCCCACCACGAGTTTGTCGCCCGAGAGGTCAACCTCGAAGAGGTGGGGAACACGGACGTAGCGGCCATGGACACTCTTGTGGCTGTGGACTGACATGAGCCAGCGACCGTCGAGAGTGCGGAAGAGCATGCCGTGGCCGAAGTTGGGAGGGGTGATGGGCTGTTCCTCCTGCACCCAAGGACCATCGAGGGTGCCGCTCTCTGAATAGGCCACGCCTTGGGTGTAGATGTCGTCTATCCACGAGGTCCAGAGCATGCCCAGACGACCTGTGGCTGTGCGGAAGAGGTAGGGGCCATCGGTCACTTTGTTGGGGCGGTCCTTGCCATCTTCCACTTCGTGGCTCCAAGGGGAGGCGGATGCCCGAAAGAGGATTTTGCCTTCTCCCACGGAGCCGCTAAGATCGGGCTTGAGTTCTATCTTCTCAATGGTGCCGTCCCAGTTCTGCAACCATTCGCCGCAATACACCATGTAGGGCTTGCCGTCGGTGTCGAGCCAGAAGGTGCCGTCGAGCGTGGGCTGTGTGGCTGGCAAGTAGGTGGCATCGGCCATCGGGCGGTAGGGGCCGCAGGGCTGGTCGCTCATGAGCACATGGGAGGCGCGGCGGGGGATGATGTTGCCCCGCACGGTGTCTATCTTGATGGCTTCGTTGGTGAAGGTGGCGAAGTAGTAGTATTTGCCTTTGTAGGGATGGAGTTCGGCTGCCCAGATTTGCGGACGATGGCCCATCCATGAGGTGGAGTCGGTCTCTGCCACACGATAAGGTCCTGCCCAGCGGTTGAGGTCGCGGCTGGTCCAGAGTTGTCCGCCTGTGCCTGTCATGTAGTAGGTCTGAGTGAGCGAATCGGCCAGGATGCAAGGGTCGGAAAGGATGATGGAGTCGCGCGGTGTGAGCCGCTGATAGACGCGCACATAGTCTATCTCATAGCGCATGGGGAAGGCATGAGGGTCTATCTCGCCTCCGTTGTCGCCCCCGAGAGCCAGATTGAGCAGCAGGTATTGCGGACGGCGGAAGGGGTTGAGGTGCTGCCCCTGGGTGCCGTTGACGGTCTGGCTCAGGGGGATGTCGTTGAGGAGTTCGTCGTCCAGATAGATGCGGATGGACTGTGGTGTCCAGTCCATGCGCCACGAGTGGAACTTATCGGCCCACTGTGGGTCGCGTTCGGTGAAGTGGGTGAAGGGGATTTTCTTCGAGTTCCACTCTGCCGAATGAGGACGGTCGTTGCCCCATGCGGCATTGGCCAGAATGTGGGGAACGCCACCTATGCGGTAGTATTCCATCACGTCTATCTCTCCGCAGGATGGCCAAGACATGCCCTTGCCAAGCAGCCAGATGGCTGGCCATGCTCCCCCTGCCGTGGGGATTTTGGCGCGCACTTCGAGCCGTCCGAAGAGGAAGGAGAAGGAACGGCGGGTGGTGAGCGAGGCGGCTGTGTAGTCGATGTGTGACCGTTCGCTCCTCCAGTCTTTTCTGCCTTCAGGCCGATAGAGCGGATTCTCGCGCTGCTCCTTTCTGCCTTCGATGACGAGGCATCCGTCTTTCTGATAGGCATTTTCGCCCTGATACCACTGGGCCTCATGATTGCGCACAAAGCCGCGTTCGGGTTCCCACACGTTGGGGTCATAAGCACCGTCGGTGTTGAACTCTTCGCTCCACACGAGCGACCATTCTCCTCGCTGTGCCTGCAGGGGCTGGCTGAGCACCAAGAGGCAGAGGCTTGTCCATTGTAGAATTTTTCTTTTCATGTCTTCTTTGTGTTGATTCATTTCTTTTCTGAAGTTGCAAACGATTGGGGCAAATACCATCATTTATATATATTCTCTTTTTTCTTTTATTTAAGAAAAACTTATATGATGATATTGATAGGTTGTGGATGATGTGGATAAGTTTTACAGGTGGTTTGTTTTCAGTAGGTTAGTGTGTGGAAAACGAGTGGAAAATGTATTGAAAAGAGGGTTGAAAAAAAAGAACAACTTTTTTTGGAAGTTTCGTGAGAGTGGCGGTATATAAAAGCGGTTAAGAAATGCAAGAAAAGTTATTAGAAGTTGTGAGTGAGTTGTTAATCACTTTTGAACAAGGATGTAAACAGGTTTATGAACATTTGACCTTAACTCTAACCTTAACCTTAACCCTAACTCTATACCATTAACCCTCAACTCTCAACTATTTCCTTAGTAGTTCCATAAACCGTTCTTTCATGGCCTGTTTCAGTTCTCCCTCGTTGAGAATGAAGTCGTTGACCACTTCGTCGAAGGCACGTTCAGCCTTCTGGCGCATCTGTGCTTTGCCTGCCCGCAGTCCTGAAGAGAGGTCTGTTTTGGGCAGTAGTTGTCTGTTGAAGTTTCCGTCGCTCATGTTTTCCCTGTGTAAAGTGATGAATGGGTGTGGATAAATCTGTTCAGTGAGAGTGTGGACAAAGTATTGAAAACTCTGTTCACAAACGTTTGGAAGTGTGGCAAAGTTACGGTTTTTTGCTGAGATTGCAAACGTTTGAGAATGAAAATGGTGCGGATAGTTTTGTTTTTGCCGAAGAATGAGTAATTTTGCAGTTGTTAATAGTGTGTAAATAATGTGGATAAATAGTATTGATAAGTTATGAATAGTGTGTTGACAACTGATGAGATGTACATGCGCCGTTGTCTGCAGTTGGCAAGCAATGGCAGGCAGAATGCGCAGCCCAATCCGATGGTGGGGGCTGTGATTGTGTGTGATGGGAGAATCATTGGCGAAGGGTATCATGTGCGCTGTGGCGAGGGACATGCAGAGGTAAATGCCTGTGCGTCAGTCAGGAAAGAGGATGAACATCTGTTGAAGGAAAGCACTATCTATGTGAGTCTGGAGCCTTGTAGTCATTATGGCAAAACACCTCCTTGTGCCGACCTGTTGATAAGTAAGGGTTTCAAGCGTTGTGTCATCGGTTGTCAAGACCCCTTTGCCAAGGTGCAAGGTCGTGGCATACAGAAACTTAGAGATGCTGGCATGGAAGTGACGATGGGGGTGTTGAAAACTGAATGTGAACGCCTGAACAAACGCTTCATGACTTTTCATGGCAAACATCGCCCTTACGTGACCTTGAAATGGGCTGAGTCGGCTGATGGCTTTATAGATGGTCATATATCAAACACTTACACCCAAATGCTTTGCCACAAACGGAGGGCAGAGCATCAGGCCATTCTGGTGGGCAGAAGAACGTGGGAGATTGACCGCCCTTCGCTCACCACTCGCGAGTGGGTTGGTCCTTCGCCCCGACGCTATGTAGTATCGTCACAAGCATTGACCTTGCCGGAAGGTTATCATCTTTTGCCATCAACAAGTGTTGACAACATCCTCCATCAGTTGTGGGAAGAAGGCATCCAGACTGTGTTGGTGGAAGGTGGGGCCATGCTGCTCCAGTCATTCATCGACAGTGGTCTGTGGGACGAATGTTATGTGGAGAAAGGCACTCAGCCAATCTGTGGAAAAGTGAAAGCCCCTGTGCTTTCCAACGCTGTTCTGAAAGGTGTGAATACAGATTTTGGGCAATCTATAGAATGCTATGTAAATGGGGTATGAGGAGTTAGGGATGCGGAATGGAATGTTGCTGTTCAGATGAAGAATTAAGTCCTCATTTCTCATTCTTCAAGACTGCCCACCACCTGGATGATGTCGTCCATTTGGAAACCTCTTCCCAAAGCAAAGCGAATCAGTTTACCTTTGATTTCATAGTCGTTCCTTCCCTTCACCGAGGGGCGTTTCTTCGCAATCATCTCACGTAGTGTTTCCAGATTGTCCTTCTCGTCAATTTCTTCCAATGCCTCCTCAATGTGTCGTTCGGCTATTTTTCGTTTTTTCAGTTCCTGAGCAATCCTCACCCTGCCCCAATGGTTGTAGCGGAATTTATCTCTCACAAAAGCCTTGGCAAACCGTTCTTCGTCGATGAAGCGTTCCTTCACCAGCCGCGCCACTACCCTCTCTGCCACTGCATCTGCCACCTCCCAGCGTTTCATCTTTGCCATCACATCGTGGCAACACTGTTCGCTCGCAGCACACAGAGCCGAAAGTTTCTGATAAGCCTCCAGTTCTGTGTAGATATGTTTTTTCTTTTCCATCATTCACTTAGAGGCAGTAACCTCACGCATCCAAAATCAACATTCTGAAACAACTTACGCATCCAAAATCTGCTGCGCATGTTCTTTGGTCTTCACCTGCTTGCCAGCCAGGATGTTCTCAATGATACCCTCTTCATTGATGATGAAGGTGGTGCGGATGGTGCCCATTGTCTTTCTTCCATACATATTTTTCTCGCCCCAAGCACCCATCGCTTCCATCAGCGTCTTATCTACATCGGCAATCAACGGGAAGGGCAGCGAATACTTCTCCTTGAACTTCTGGTGCGATACAGCCGAATCCTTGCTTACACCCACCACTTCATAGCCAGCCCCCTGCAACTCCGCATAACGGTCGCGCAGACTGCAAGCCTCGCTGGTGCATCCGCTCGTGTTGTCCTTCGGATAGAAGTACAGCACCAACTTCCTTCCCTTGTAGTCACTCAGACGGATGTCCCGTCCCTGTTCGTCCTTGCCCAATACCTCGGGCGCACGGTCTCCAATGTTCATCATGTTCACATCTATTTTTTTAGTGCTACAAAGGTAACTAAAGTTCATCGTTTCAACAAGAAAGTACCGAAGATTTTGTGTTAGAAAAAGATTTAGTGTGTTTTCTCACCCTTTTCTTATATTTGCGAAAAATTTCGCAACGAAAAACTTCGCAATATAGGGAACCTTTTCAAATTGTTGATAGTCAGTACTTCACAGACAAGAATTCTAAAAGGTGAAGGAAATTAACAGAATGACATTAAATATTTATTTGTCCTCTCCCAACAATGAGGAAACTTCTTTTCTCAATAAAGGGAGATGGTTGATGATGATGCTCCAAAGGATGTCAGAAGAAAGACTGTCATACCCATGAATGATGTAATTGCGGGTATCTACTATTTTGCGTGCATTGGTGATGGGAATATCGGGCATTTCCTTCAAAATACGGTTCATTGCCTCACCCATGATTTCAACATTTCGTTCTACTGCACGTCTCAACATGAGGTCAAGATTAAAAACCTCAAATAATTTCGGATGTCCTTCAAAATATCCATTGATTTCATCTATGGCATTGAGTACATCATAGAGATATTTTTGTATTTTCTCATCCATAGATTTTCATCTTTGTTTTATCTATATTCCGTTTGAAAACAGGGTTACGAATGGCTTTTTCTTCCACAAGGTCAACATCACGCCCCATGGCATCTTCTAACCCATATTTCAAATCAAAATAGTTGGTGAAATAGTCGGAAATCTCGTTTGTTTTGAATGCTACAAGGAAGTCAACATCACTCTTTTCGGAGAAGTGTGGAGTCAATACTGAACCAAAAACATATAAATCCTTCACCCTATGTTTTCTACACAGGGTTACAATGTATGGTTGTGCTTGTTTGAGTATTTCGTTCATATCTCTGACAGAATGAAAAAGGTTTACATTCCATGTTGCAAAGATAACAACTCTTTTCGATACCAACAAAAAGAATGCCGCAGATTTTTCGTCTGCGGCACTTCTTTTATTTGTTTTTTAATTGAAACTCCATCACATCCACACCCTCTTTCTTGATGTAGTCAATATGAGAGTCACGGAAATTGATACATAACTTTTTGAAAGCACCTAATATAGGTGCGCCCAAAATCCCCATGGAGTCGGAATAGGGGGTGAAAGCATGACTGCTGGAGTGTCTAAAACAGAATGTTTGGCCACCTATTTTTGCCTGCACTTCGTCAGGGTTGCTGGCGTATTGAGATGGTAGAATGACCCCATCACAACCAGTATCCAACAGGAATGAGAAAGGATGTGTGTCTAACGTGCAGGACAGTATCATGCAGCGGTCGCCTCGGCCGCCTGCGTTCATTCTGAAATTCACGTCGTCTGTTTGGTCGGCTACTGGATGGCGGAAGGTGAGGCTGTCTGACGATAACTCCATGTATTCTAACCGGGAGAGGTCGGGAGTGCCGATGAATCCGTCTGCATCGTAGCGAACTTCTTCGTCTGATACCCACACAGGTAGATTGTACAATGTAATGTCTCCTATTTGAAGGCTATCCAACACTCCCATTTGCATGGAAAACTCTACATCGGGGGCACTTCCAGAGCAGGAGATGACACAGTCGGGAAGCATTTTCACTCCCATCTCATTTGCTGCATGGCGATATAGAATCATACTTGACATGACCCCTGTATCAACGATGAATCGGCCATTTTTTGTTTGGTTGACATCGGCATGTATATTGATGAAATGCCGATATTTTTCTTGTCTATACAGTTCCAAAGTGGTGACATTCTTTCTACGGTTGATTTTCACTGGCTGAATATTCTTTCCTGCTTCTGCCAATCGGTGCCAATGTTCGGATTTCTTTTTCAGTTCAGGATTATCTGGCCAGCGTCTATCTATGTAGCAAGCCATCTTTTCAATCTCATCAAATCGATTTTGGCTAATCATCATCGTGTATTTGGTCTGCAACAGATAATTCACCACTCCCTTAATTCGATTATTCGTTCCTTCTTCAAGAACGTAATCTACCCAGACTAATGCCGTGCTGTCGGCTCCTATGGATTTATTGTATTCGATGACCACCAAACATTTTATGAGCGCATCTACGTCTTTGTTCAAAAGGGCGGTGTCCATCATGGCTTCGTAATCTACTTGTCGCCAATCTCTTACGGCTTCGAGTCTATCCATGAGCCACGTGTTGACATCATGTTGTGCTGCTGCATGGAGGACTCCCATGCTTAGCATGAGCATGACCATCCATCGCTTTGTCCAATATGTGAGAAGTCTATTCAAATAAGTGGCGATTCGTGAGAACCGCCACTTAAATATAAATAATGTGTAAATCATTTAGTCAGTTAGGTTACTTATGGTGAACTTAACTTCGTTTGTATAGTTCAAGTGAGTATTATTCTACACTCACTAATCGTTAAGTTTTGCCTTGATGAACTCGCGGTTGAGGCGGGCAATGTTGGCGATGGTTTCGCATTTTGGACATACGGCTTCGCAAGCGCGGGTGTTGGTGCAGTTGCCGAAGCCGAGTTCGTCCATCTTGGCCACCATTGCCTTGGCACGACGGGCTGCCTCTACGCGACCTTGTGGAAGGAGGGCGAGTTGCGACACCTTCGAGGAGACGAAGAGCATGGCAGAGCCGTTCTTGCAGGCTGCCACGCAGGCACCGCATCCGATGCAGGAGGCGCAGTCCATGGCCTCGTCGGCATCTTCCTTGGGGATGAGGATGGCGTTGGCATCCTGTGGAGCACCTGTGCGGACGGTGGTGTAGCCACCTGCCTGGATGATTTTGTCGAAGGCAGAGCGATCGACCATGCAGTCCTTGATGACAGGGAAACCAGCCGAACGCCAAGGCTCGATGGTGATGACGTCGCCCTCGTTGAATTTGCGCATGTAGAGTTGGCAAGTGGTGGCTCCACGCTCGGTCTTGCCGTGAGGCGTACCGTTGATGTAGAGCGAGCACATGCCGCAGATGCCCTCGCGGCAGTCGTGGTCGAACACGAAAGGCTCCTTGCCTTCCTCAATCAACTGCTCGTTGAGGATGTCGAGCATCTCAAGGAATGAAGTATCGCCTGGGATGTCCTTCATTACCTTCTCTTCAAAATGACCCGCATCTTTCGGACCATTCTGCTTCCAGTATTTTACTGTGAATGATTTTAATACTTTTTCAGCCATAGTTCCTTAGTTCTTATAGTTACGGGTTTGTACTTTGATTGCTTCATATTCGAGAGGCTCCTTGATGAGTTCAGGTGCCGTTGCGTCGTTGCCCTGATACTTCCAGCAGCCCACATAGAAGAAGTTCTTGTCGTCGCGCTTGGCTTCGCCTTCTTCGGTCTGGTGCTCCTCACGGAAGTGTCCACCGCAGGACTCTTCGCGAGAGAGTGCGTCGTAGGCAATGAGTTTACCCATCGTGATGAAGTCGTCGAGGTGGATGGCCTTGTCAAGTTCCACATTCAGACCCTCGCGGCTGCCCGGAATGAAGAGGTTGGTGTCAAATTCCTTGCGGAGTTCGTCGATGAGTTTGATACCCTTCTCAAGACCTTCCTTCGTGCGACCCATGCCGATGTACTCCCAGCAGATGTGGCCGAGTTCCTTGTGGATAGAATCGACAGAACGCTTACCCTTGATGTTCATGAGTTTCTGGATGCGCTCCTCGGTAGCCTTCTCCACCTCAGCAAACTCAGGTGCATCGGTCGAGATGCGTGGCCAGATAGACTGGTCGGCGAGGTAGTTCTGGATGGTGTAAGGCAGCACGAAGTAACCGTCGGCGAGACCCTGCATGAGGGCAGAAGCACCGAGGCGGTTGGCACCGTGGTCGGAGAAGTTACATTCACCGATGGCGAAGAGGCCAGGGATGGAAGTCTGGAGTTCGTAGTCAACCCAGATGCCGCCCATCGTGTAGTGAATGGCTGGGAAAATCATCATCGGGTTGTAGTAGTCCATGCCGTTCACAGTGGTGCGCTTTTCGCCGGGGTTCACGTCGGTAATCTCCTCATACATGTCGAAGAGGTTGCCATAACGCTGGCGAATCACGTCGATGCCCAGACGCTGGATAGACTCGGAGAAGTCGAGGAACACAGCCAAACCTGTGTTGTTCACGCCAAAGCCCTTGTCACAACGCTCCTTGGCAGCACGTGAAGCCACGTCGCGAGGAACGAGGTTTCCGAAGGCAGGATAGCGACGCTCCAAGTAGTAGTCGCGGTCTTCCTCTGGAATCTCCCAACCCTCCTTGGTGCCAGCCTGAAGAGCCTTAGCATCTTCCAGTTTCTTAGGCACCCAGATACGGCCATCGTTACGCAGAGACTCTGACATCAAGGTCAGTTTCGACTGCTTGTCGCCGTGAACAGGAATACAAGTGGGGTGAATCTGCACGTAGCAGGGGTTAGCGAAGTAAGCACCCTTGCGGTAGCAAGACATGGCAGCGGTACAGTTGCAACCCATTGCGTTGGTAGAGAGGAAGTAAGTGTTGCCATAACCACCCGTAGCGATGACCACAGCATTGGCAGAGAAACGCTCCAACTTACCAGTCACGAGGTTCTTGGCGATGATACCACGAGCCTTGCCGTCGATGATGACCACATCGAGCATTTCATAGCGGGTGTAGAGTTTCACCTTGCCAGCATTTACCTGTGCAGAGAGTGCTGAGTAGGCACCGAGCAGCAACTGCTGACCTGTCTGACCCTTAGCATAGAAAGTACGAGACACCTGTGCACCACCGAAAGAACGGTTGGCAAGTGTGCCACCATACTCGCGAGCGAACGGAACGCCCTGAGCCACACACTGGTCGATGATGGAGTTGGACACCTCAGCCAGACGATACACGTTGGCCTCACGGGCGCGGTAGTCGCCACCCTTCACGGTGTCGTAGAACAGACGATAGACCGAGTCGCCGTCGTTCTGATAATTCTTGGCTGCATTGATACCGCCCTGTGCAGCGATGGAGTGTGCACGACGGGGCGAGTCCTGAATGCAGAAATTGAGCACGTTGAAACCCATCTCACCGAGAGATGCGGCAGCCGAAGCACCTGCCAAACCCGTACCAACCACGATGACATCGAGTTTCAGTTTATTTTTTGGATTGACCAGGCGCTGGTGAGCCTTATAGTTCGACCACTTCTCCGCCACTGGTCCCTCAGGTATCTTTGAATCGATATTTATTGCCATAACTTTATTTGGGTGAAAAGTGAAAAGTGAAAAGTGAAAAATCTAAATTTCCTTTAGACCAACACCTGCTTCTCACTATGAATTACTTTTTTCTTTTTGATTATGCGGTGAAGAGTGTCCAGCAGAACAAGCGAGCAATCAGTTACTTAGATTTTTCACTTTTCACTTTTCACTTTTCACTTTGCTAATAATTACATCCAGAAAGGAACGACTTTTCCGTCCATGCCGCCAAGCATGTCGGGACAGAGGGTGAAAGCGAGGGCTACGATGGCAAACATGGCCATCACGACGGTTGACCAGATGTAGCCGATGCACTTCCAGCGCAGCAGCCACGTGTGACCGCTCCAGCCGAGTGTCTGCATGGCCGACCAGAAGCCGTGGGTGAGGTGCATCCAGATGGCCACAATCCAAATGAGGTAGAGCACCGTGAAGATGGGGTTCTGGAACGTGTACTTAATCCAGCCGAAGCCATCCGTGGGAGCAATGTTGTATTCAGCACCGATGATTTCAGCCCACATCATGTTGGCCCAGAAGTCGTGGAGGTGCAGGATGAGTCCCAGGCACACGATGATGCCGAGCACCAGCATGTTCTGGCTGGCCCATTCCACCAGTTTGGGTTTGTCGGTGATGGCATACTTGTTGTTGCCACGTGCCTTCCGGTTCTGGAAGGTGAGGATGAAGGCGAAGACGATGTGAACAACCATGAGGGCTGCCAGGACGCAGGTGGCCGCAATGGCATACCAGTTGCTGCCCAGCAGTTCACAAATCTGGTTGTACGCCTCCGCACTGAAGAGTGCCACGACGTTCATGCAGGCATGAAACGTCAGGAAGAGGATAAGCGCCAAGCCAGACACCGACATGATCACTTTCCTTCCGATTGAAGAGTTTGTTAACCACATAAAATGTTAAAGAATTTAAGTTATTAAATTGAGTTATTTTTGTTTTTCGCAAAAGAATAAATGCAAAAATACCTTTAATTTCCGAAACTCCCAAGCCTTTTCGGGAAAATGTTTGTTTTTACCGCACATTTTTCTCTCCTCCACCCCCTTTCTTGCCTCAAAAGTCAGTTGGATTTGATAAAATGCACCACTTTATTTTATATATAATGTATGCTCTCTTCTTTCTACTTTCCCAAGGACTGTGTACGCACACAAAAAACTGTGCTTTTTGCTTGTGTGCGTACACATATCTTGATATACGTCAACAAAACACCCTGTTTTTGTCAAAAAGTGCTGCTTTTTGTTGGTTACACTCGCAAAAGGCCGTACCTTTGCATCGTCAAAAGGAAACAGGGGGTCGCAAGCGAGTGACAGACAACCTTCCTGAGACACACAAAACAAAAGTGAGAAAAAATTAGTTTTTCTATCATATAGGTTTTGGTAAAGGTATTAGATTTAGGTTAGTAAAAGATTGTTATTTAGGAGCCAGGTCTTCGTGAGAAGCCCTACTCCAGTTTTTGAAAGTTCCAGCCGCAAGGCTACAATATATATAAGGTAAGAAGATAAAAGTTCTCGATAAGAAAGGTAAAAGATTGCCCCAACAAGCAAAAGGCAAAAGAGAATAGAGTAAGAATTGGTTTAGTTAAACATTTAACATTATTATTCATTAAATTAAGAAAGGAGATTGTTTTATGGAAACTATGACAATGATCGCAGTGGCTATCGTGGCTGTAGCAGCCATCGTAAGCAATGTCTCAATCTTCAAATAATCGAAAGAAGAGACATCTCTGCAAAAAATCCGACAAGACTCAGTGCAATACGGCACTTGAGTTTCGACGGAGAGAGAGAAAAAAAGTATTAACAAATAATTAAATGAGCGACGATTCCGACACCTCGGTCTCGTCGCTTTCTTTTTGCCCTTTTCCCTGCCGCTGCTTTTGGTCTGATGCCTCATGCCGGATTCTGCAGTTTCCGGTGGCCCATTTCCCCATCTTTTTCCGACTCGCTTCCACTGCCTCAAAACAGGTGTGACTCACACCCCTATGACAGGTGTGACTCACACCTATGGGACAGGTCTGACTCACACCTGTTTTGAGGCTCTGAAAGCCCCATGTTGAGGGACTTTTCAGAAATGCTGTTTCGCTACCCCTTTTCGGGGTGGTTGGGGAATGGTTTTTGAGGTGGTTCAAGGGCTGTTTTTTCCTTGTTCTTGTGTTGAAATTTCTTCGTCCGTGTTGTCGGCTTACTGGCTGTGCCATGTTCCAAAAGTGCAGGTCTTGTTAAAAAAAACATTAAAAAAAGTAGATTTTTGCTGTGAGAGGCTGTCTGTCAGCAAAATAAACGTTATCTTTGCATGTTTTTGTACCCATGTGCATGCATGGGTAAGAAATGTTGTGTGGCATTGTTTGGTCAAAGTAGTGTGGCACAGTTGCATGAGAGCGATGTGGCACGGTGTTGGACAGAGGATGTGGCACAGAGAACGGAAGTAAAGAACAATTTTAACTCAAATCAAAAAATAAGAAAAGAACAATGAAAAAGATTTCTCTGATGGCAGCAGTTGTTGCAATGGCTGCCATGACAATGGTTTCTTGCGATGGTGGCAACAGTGCCTCTCTCAAGGATGGTGTGGATTCGCTGGCCTACAATCTGGGTGTGGCTCAGTCAGAAGGTTTGAAGCAGTATATGACCATGCAGTTGGGCATTGACTCCACCTACATGGACGATTTTATCAAGGGTATGAAAGAAGGTGCCGTGAACGAGACTGACCCCAAGAAGGAGGCCTATCTGAAGGGTTTGGAAGTGGGAAAGCAGGTGCAGCAGATGTCGAAGGGTCTGAGCCAGGAAGTGTATGCCGGCGATTCGACCAAGAGTGTGAACGTGAAGACCATCATTGCCGGTCTGGTGGCTGGATTGAAAGGCACCGAGACGATGAAGGCTGAGGAGGCATTCAACAAGTTCAACGAGCAGTTGGAGCCCATCCGCAAGGCCAACACAGAGAAGCAGTTTGCCGACAACAAGGCTGCTGGCGAGAAGTATCTGGCCGAGAACAAGAAGAAGGACGGCGTGAAGGTGACCAAGAGCGGTTTGCAGTATAAGGTGCTCGTTGAGGGCACTGGTGCGCTGCCTACTGACACGACAAAGGTGAAGGTGAACTATGAAGGCAAGTTGATTGACGGTACGGTGTTCGACAGCAGTTACGAGCGCAACCAGCCCTTCACGGTTGATATGGCTGCTCCCCACGTGATTGAGGGTTGGGTTGAGGCTCTGAAGATGATGCCTGCCGGCTCCAAGTGGGAAGTGACCATTCCTCAAGAACTGGGTTATGGCGACCAGAATCAGGGCATGATTAAGCCTTTCTCCACGCTTGTCTTCACGATTGAGGTGCTGAAGTAATTGATTAATTGACAATTTGAAAATGAAGAAGATACTCACATTGACCATAGCAGCGTTTGCCATTGCAAACGCTGTTTTCGCACAGACAGAAACGAAGGATTCTATCTGGGCAGCCAAAGAGGCTGCCAAAGCAAAGAAAGTGAAGGATGCAGCCGATCTCAAAGCCTTCAAGGCAAAGCAGAAAGCAGACTTGGCGGCTTTTATCGAGGCGCAGAAAAAGGGCAAGCCTGCTTTCAAGGTGGAAAAGCCCGTTCTGGCCAACGCCGGCGACTCGCTGGGCTATATTTTTGGTGTGATGCAGTCCAACGGTCTGAAGCAGTATGCGCAGAACCAGTTGGGTGTGGACGAAGCCCATCTGTCCCGCTTTGCCGAAGGCATCATCGACCGTGCCAATGCCGACCCCGCCGACAAGGATTTGGCGGCCTACAGTGCTGGTGGCCAGATTGGCAGCCAAATCCTCAACATGACCCAATCGTTCTCGAAAGACTACTATGCGGCTGACGAGGGCATGAGCGTGAGTCCTGTCATCGTGGCCAGCGCCATTGTGGCAGGTCTGATGGGTCAGAGCGAGATGGCTCCCGACAGCGCAAACCGTGTTTTTCAGGAGAAGATGACCGCGCGTCAGGCTGCCAACAAGGAACGTCTCTATGGCCCCAACCGCTTGGCTGGCGAGAAGTTCCTCGAAGAGAACAAGACCAAGGAAGGAGTGCAGACCACGGCCAGCGGCTTGCAGTATAAGGTCATCAAGATGGGCAACGGCGAGAAGCCCACTGCCCGTCAGAAGGTGAAAGTCGATTATGAAGGCAAACTCATCGACGGCACCGTGTTCGACAGCAGTTACAAGCGCGGACAACCTGCCACCTTCCAGGTGAATCAGGTCATCAAGGGATGGACCGAAGCCCTGGAGATGATGCCTGTGGGTTCGGAATGGGAACTCTACATCCCCTATCAGTTGGCCTACGGCGACCGCGAGACAGGCAAGGAAATCAAGCCCTATTCAGCCCTGATTTTCAAGGTGGAACTGCACGAGATTGAGAAATAAAAAAAACAAACTTGACATGAAGCAATACAAGTTAGTCAACAACATTGTGGGCTGGGCAGTCTTTGCCATTGCGGCATTCACCTACTGCTCCACCATCGAACCCACGGCCAGTTTCTGGGACTGCCCTGAGTTCATCACCACCGCAGCCAAACTGGAGGTGGGCCACCCCCCCGGGGCACCTTTCTTCATGCTCTTCGGCAATTTCTTCTCGCTCTTTGCCAGCGACCCTTCGCAGATTGCCAAGATGATTAACATGATGAACGCCTTGCTCAGTGCAGGCTGCATCCTGTTCCTCTTCTGGAGCATCACCCACTTGGCCAAGAAACTGCTGGTCGAGGGCGAAGAGGCTCCGTCGGTGGGCCAGTTGCTCGCCATCATGGGCAGCGGCATCGCAGGTGCCCTCATCTACACTTGGTCTGACACGTTCTGGTTCTCAGCCGTCGAAGGTGAGGTCTATGCCTTCTCCAGTTTCTTCACCGCACTGGTCTTCTGGCTCATTCTGAAGTGGGAAGACAATGCCGACCGGCCTCACTCCGACCGTTGGATTGTGTTCATTGCCTATCTGGTGGGTCTTTCCATTGGTGTGCACCTGCTGAACCTCCTTTGTATTCCTGCCATCGTGCTTGTCTATTATTATAAGATGAGCAAGGCTCCTACAGGCAAAGGCTCACTGATGGTGCTGGGCGTTTCTGTTGTCATCGTGGCCGCTGTGCTCTATGGCATTGTGCCAGGCATCCTGAAAGTGGGCGGATGGTTCGAACTGTTGTTTGTCAACTCCTTCGGAATGCCTTATAATATAGGTCTTTACATCTATCTGACCCTGCTGGTCGCTGCTCTTGTGTGGGGACTCTGGGAGACGACCAAGGCGGTGGACAATACACGCATGTATGTCTCATTCATCGTCTGCACCGCCCTGCTTGGCATCCCGTTCTATGGACATGGAACAGCCTCTATCATCATCGGCATCATCGTGTTGGGCATCCTTGCAGGTGTGCTTTTCTTCACTAAGAAAGCCACTCCGCGCATTCTCAACACCGCCATTCTCTGCATGACCATGATGACGGTGGGTTACAGTTCATACGCCGTCATCGTCATCCGTTCCACGGCCAACCCGATGATGGACCAGAACTCGCCAGAGGATGTGTTCACGCTGGGCGAATATCTGGGACGTGAGCAGTATGGCGACCGTCCGCTCTTCTTCGGACAGACCTACAAGTCGCAGCCAGCCATCAAGGAAAACAGTGATGGTTACCTGACCTACGATACTGAACAAGGCGCACCCGTCTATCAGCGCAAGGCCAAGGAGAACGAAAGCGAGAAAGATGAGTATGTGAAGATTCGCGACAAGTTCACCCTCAAGTATCCCTCCAACCAGTGCATCCTCTTCCCTCGCATCTACAGCGACGAACCCATGCACGTGAGGGCCTACGAGTCGTGGCTGGGCAACGTGTCTTATCATTCGGTTGAATACAGAATACCTGGCCGGGAATCGCGCACCGTGGAGATTCCGGGTCAGATAGACAACATCCGCTTCTTCCTTTCCTATCAGATGAACTGGATGTACTGGCGCTACTTCATGTGGAACTTTGCAGGTCGCCAGAACGACATTCAAGGTAATGGCGAACTGGAGCATGGCAACTGGCTCTCTGGTTTCGATTGGCTTGACAACATGCGACTGGGCAACCAAGACCTCCTGCCTTCTGACCTGAAAGAAAACAAGGGACGCAACGTCTTCTTCTGCCTGCCACTCATTCTCGGTCTGATAGGCTTCTTCTGGCAAGCCTTCCGCGACAAGAAAGGCATTCAGCAGTTCTGGGTGGTGTTCTTCCTCTTCTTCATGACAGGCATCGCCATCGTCATCTACCTGAACCAGACTCCGCTTCAGCCTCGTGAGCGTGACTACGCCTATGCGGGGTCGTTCTATGCGTTTGCCATCTGGTGCGGTCTGGGCATCGCAGCCATCTATGAACTCTTGGGCAAGTGGCTTGGCACGAAGATGGAACGCCGCATGGCTGCCATCGTGGCTGGTGTAGCGGGTCTTGTGCCTGCTCTGGCAGTGCCTTTGCAGATGGTCAGCCAGACGTGGGACGACCACGACCGCTCCGGACGTTATGTGTGCCGCGACTTCGGCCTGAACTATCTGGAGACCATCCCTCACAATGGTGTCATCTACACCAATGGCGACAACGACACCTTCCCGCTCTGGTATAACGAAGACACTGAGGGCAAGCGCACCGATGTGCGTGTGTGCAACCTCTCCTATCTGCAGACAGACTGGTACATCGACCAGATGAAGCGTCCGGCCTTCGAGGGTGAAGGGCAGTCAAGCCCGTTGCCCATCTTGTGGGAACGCTACCAATACACGGCAGGCAAGAACGAAATGATTGACGTGAACCCCGACTTCAACGAAAGCATGACCATTAAGGAAATCGTTCGTTATGTCATGGAGCAAGATTCGGCTCTCGCCCGTCGCTTGTGGGGCGACAACCCCTTCGAACTGAAGACTGCCATCCATAAGTTCGTCTTGAAGGACTATGAAGGTTTGAGCGCAGAAGATATGGCGGTGGTGAATGACCTTCCCTCCTGTCTGCCCAGCGACACGCTCTACGTCACCGTTGACAAGGAGGCTGTGAAGCGTTCGGGCATGATGATTCCGACCGACTCTTTGGGCAATGCCGTCATTCCCGACCAGATGGTCATCAGTCTTGCCGGGCAGGGCCGTGTGTCCAAGAGTTTCATCATGATGCTGGAGATGATTGCCCAAAGCAACTTCTCACGCCCGCTCTACATGTCCACCACCGTAGGTTCGAGCAACTATGGCAACCTGTGGCGACACTTCATCCAGGAAGGCATGGCATGGCGCATCAGCCCCTTCACTTTCGAGGAGAACGAGATGTCTTACGGCATGCCTCATACGGTCATTGACACCGACAAGGCCTATGAGAACATGATGAACAAGTATCAGTATGGCAATCTCCGTCAGCCTGACCTCTACATCGACGAGACGACCATGCGCATGTGCTTCACGCACCGCCGCTGGTTTGCCAACCTCATCACCAATCTGGTGAAGGAGCATAAGATGGACAAGGCACTGAAGGCATTGGAGAAGTGTGAGCAGGAAATCCCCTCCTACAATGTACCCCACAGCATCGACTGTGCATCGCTCGATTTGGCCAATGCCTACATCGCTTGTGGCAAGCCTGAAAAAGCGGTGAACATTTTGGAGCAGTTGGAGAAACGCTCGAAGGAATACGCTGTGTGGTATCTGTCGCTCAACAACACCTATTTTGTCAACAGTACCCGCGATTGCCATCAGGAACTGTTAGTGCTGGCAACAGTGCAGGACACCTACAACAAACTGATTGAGATGAAAGCCCCCAAGGCTGCAGCCTACGAGAAGAAGTCGCAGCAACTCGACACCGACATTGAGCGGTTGTACAATGCCTTTATCGGCAGATGCGATGAGGCGGGCATCAAACTTCAGTAGGGCCGATGATAATAGAACAACCCAGCAAGTGGCTTCGCTGGCTCTATCCGAGCGCGATTTGGCGGATGGACCCCAACGAGAAGGCTGTCTATCTGACCTTCGACGATGGGCCTATCCCCGAATCGACCCCGTGGCTGATAGAGACACTTGACCGCTATGGGGTGAAGGCCACTTTCTTCATGGTGGGCGACAATGTGCGCAAGTATCCTGAACTCTTCGAACTGATACGTTCGCACGGCCATCGCTTGGGCAACCACACCTTCAACCATCTGGGTGGATTCACCGTTTCCAGCGGCCACTTTCTGCGCAATGCCAACGAGGCTGACCGGCTCATCCATTCTAACCTCTTCCGTCCGCCCCGTGGCTGGATGAAGAATCAGCAGTACATCCGCATTCGTCGCCACTACACCATCATCATGTGGGACCTTGTCACACGCGACTACTCAAAGCATCTGACGGCGGAGGATGTATATAATAATGTACGCAGATACACGCGTAACGGCTCCATCATCACCTTCCACGACTCCCTGCGCAGCATCGACAAACTGAAGACGGCCCTGCCGCGCTGCATCGAGTGGTTGCAACGGGAAGGCTACGAGTTCAAGGTCTTCGATGATAACCTACACCACTCGCGGCACTTGAAGTGAGAGGGCGGAAGTCTAATGAACCCACAAACCCACAAAAAGAAACGGGGGATATACCAAAACTGGTACATCCCCTGTTTATAGTTTTAGTGCATCCCCGTTTCTTTTTGCGGGTTTGTGGGCAAATCTATTCGTCTTCAGCAAGAATAATCTTCGCTTTTCCGCCTTTCTGAAATTTCTCTTCAGGCTTGTCGGTCACACAGATGGGCACTTCCTTCTTGATGCTCTGGTCAAGGGAGATAAGGGTCTCAGTGGAATCGACACCAGTGATGCCTTGAATCTTGCGGTTGAGAAGATCCATGAGTTGTTCGTTGTCGCGGGCATAGAGTTTCACGAGCATGGTGTAGGGGCCTGTGGTGTAGTGGCATTCCACAATTTCGGGAATCTTGTTGAGTTCGCTCACCACACGCTCATACATGGAGCCTTTCTCCAGGCGGATGCCCACGTAGGTGCAGGTCTTGTAGCCGAGGCTCTTGGGGTTGATGACATAGCCAGAGCCGACAATCACGTTGGTGTCGATGAGACGCTGAACACGCTGGTGGATGGCGGCGCGCGACACACCACATACGGCTGCTACATCTTTGAAAGGAATGCGCGCATTGGTGGAGATAATCTCCATGATTTGCTTGTCAAGTTTATCAATCTTTTCCATGAGTGGATGATTTTTTCTATTATTGTTTTTGACTTTCTTTTTAGGGTCTTACAGAACAAACTGTAAACAAAAGTAGGTGTTTTTTTTCTATTTGTCAAAATAAAAGTGAAAAAAACAGACAAAGTCGTTAAAAACATTGGAAAAGTGACACAAAAAACAAAGAAAAGCACTAATTTTACAACTCGTAATGACAATTCTAACAAAAGAAAAAGGAAAATGAAGACATTAGTGTTTGCCAGCAACAATGCGCACAAGTTGGAAGAGATACGTGCCATTTTGGGCGATAAGTATGAAGTGAAAAGTTTGAAAGACATCGGTTGTGAGGTGGACATCCCCGAAACAGGCACGACCTTTCGGGAAAATGCCTTGCAGAAGGCTCGTTATGTGAAGAAGCATTTTGGCTTCGATTGTTTTGCCGACGATTCGGGTTTGCAGGTGGAGGCACTGGGCGGTGAGCCAGGTGTCTATTCAGCGCGTTTTGCCATGAAGAATGGCCGTCAGGTGACGGCTGACAGTAAGGATGATGTCAACATGGATGTACTGCTGGAGAAACTGGCGGGAAAGGAAAACCGCAAAGCCTGTTTCCGCACCAGTGTTGCGCTGATATATGAAGGCGAGGAACATTTCTTCGATGGAATCGTGAATGGCCGCATCATTGATGAGAAGCGAGGCAATGGCGGTTTTGGCTATGACCCTCTCTTTGTGCCTGAGGGCTACGATAAGACCTTTGCCGAATTAGGTAACGAAGTGAAGAATGGCATCAGCCATCGGGCAAGAGCGGTTGCACAGTTGGCAGCGTTTCTGAAAGCAGAAAGTGGGAAGTGAAAAGCAGATTTTTCCCTTTCCACTCTTCACTTTTCACTCAAAATGCCTACCTTTGCACCTGTTAATCCATCAACAATGAGAAAATTACTCTATCTGGTCCTCTTTCCCTTGCTGCTGTTGGGCTGTAAGGAAAAGCAGAACGTGGACACCAGTTATGTGTCGCCTGCACCTTCATTCAACGAGGATTCGGCCTATCAGTATGTGGCTGAGCAATGTGCTTTCGGTCCCCGTGTGATGAACTCTGCGGCTCATGATTCGTGTGGTAACTACATTGCCCGTAAGTTCAAAACCTTCGGAGCCACGGTCTATGACCAATATGCCGATTCAAAACTCTACGATGGCACCCCTGTCAAGATGCGCAACATCATTGCAGCCTTCAATCCAGATGCTCCGGCACGTATCATCATCTGCGGCCACTGGGATAGTCGTCCGTGGGCTGACCATGATCGTGACGAGGAAAATCACCACACCCCGATAGATGGGGCTAACGATGGCGGCAGTTCCATCGGCGTGATGCTCGAATTGGCGCGTCAGTTACAGAAAGACTTAGCCGAGAAAGATGACTCATCTCTTTTTGCCCTCCATCCCTCGTTAGGGATTGACTTCATCTGTTGGGATGCTGAAGACTGTGGCACTCCATCATGGGCCAACGATGGCGAAGACCACGAGAGCACCTGGTGTCTGGGCAGTCAATACTGGTCAGGCAAGCGTCATCTCGACGGCTACACGGCTCGTTATGGCATCAACCTCGACATGGTGGGCAATGCCAACACCATCTTCTACCGCGAACGCATCTCAATGGCATACGCTCCCACCATCGTCGATAAGGTGTGGGCGGCAGCCAACCGCATCGGTTATGGCAAATACTTCAGTTATGACGATGAAGGTGGTGGTGTGACAGATGACCACTTACAGGTCAATCGCGGTGGCATTCCTTGCATCGACGTGATAGGTACCGACACCCAAGAAGGCGGTTTTCCAGCCACTTGGCACACGATGGACGACAACATCAACCATATTGACAAAGAAACCCTCAAGGCTGTGGGACAGACCATGCTGGAGGTGATTTGGACAGAAGAATAAATGCCCTCTCCACTACTCTCTCCCTGTGGGGCGAGAGAGGTCCGTGCGGGATGGGGAGGTATGATAAAAAACAATTGACGTTTATGACAATAGAAGAAACACAACAAGAAGTGATTGAGGAGTTTGAGGGCTTCGACGACTGGATGGACAAGTATCAGATGCTCATCGACTTGGGCAGTGAGCAGGAGCCGCTGCCCGCAGAGTATAAAGTAGAGAGTAACCTTATCGACGGTTGTCAGAGCCGTGTGTGGCTGCAAGCCGACCTCACACCCGAAGGGAAGATACACTTTCAGGCAGAGAGTGATGCCCTCATTGTGAAGGGGCTTGTCACCCTGCTCATTCGAGTGTTCAACGACCACACCCCCGACGAAATACTTGCCGCCAACCTTCATTTTATTGAGGATATTGGTCTGAAAGAACACCTCTCTCCCACACGCAGCAACGGACTCTTGGCTATGGTGAAGCAAATGAGGCTTTATGCTTTGGCTTTCAAGGCGAAGGGAGAGAAGCAATAGAAAAGAGACGATAGATGCTAAAGACACTACAGAATATAGGAAAGTATAGGACACGCCAATGAGGGAATTTTTCAGTCAGATGGGCGGTTATTTCGCCCGCTACAAGGGGTACATTGCCGGAACGTTAGCCATGAACATTTTGGCCGCCTTGTTCAATGTCTTTTCCTTCTCCATCCTGCTGCCCATCTTGCAGATACTCTTCAAAGTCAATTCGGAGACGTATCAGTTCATGGAATGGGGAACAGGCGGCATCAACAACTTGTTGGAAGTGGCCAAGAACAACGGCTACTACTATTCACAGCTGTTGGTGGAGACATACGGTCCTTCCACCACCCTGCTCATGTTGGGCGTGATTCTGGCCTCACTCACCTTGCTCAAGGCAGCCACCTACTTCGGCGGTTCAGCCTTCTTGATGCCCTTGCGTACAGGTATCATCCGCGACATCCGCAACGACATCTACAAGAAGATACTTTCCCTGCCTCTCTCCTTCTTCTCCGAAGAGCGCAAGGGCGACATTCTGGCACGTGTCAGCACCGATGTGGGCGAGATAGACGGCAGTATCACCTCCTCGCTCGACATGATGATTAAAAATCCCATCTTCATCCTCGTCTATGTAGGCACCATGTTTGCCATGAGTTGGCAACTCACGCTCTTCACCCTCCTGGTTGTGCCACTTTTAGCCGGTGGAATAGGCCGTATTGGCAAGAAACTGAAGCAAAATTCGCTGTTGGCCCAGTCGAAATGGAGCGATGGAATCAGCCAGATAGAAGAGACCCTCGGCGGACTCCGCATCATCAAGGCATTCATCGCCGAGCGGAAGATGGAGGCACGTTTCACCAAGATAAACAACGAACACCGCGATGCCGCCGTCAGAGTGGCCATACGCCAGTCGGCAGCCCACCCTGTGAGCGAGTTCTTGGGCACTTGTATGATTGTCATCGTCCTTTGGTTTGGCGGCTACCTTATCTTCTCAGGCAATAGCCCCATCGATGCCAGCGGATTCATCTACTATTTGGTCATCCTCTACACCACCCTACAGCCCATCAAGGACCTTTCAAAGGCTGGCTACAGCATCCAGAAAGGACTTGCCTCACTGGAGCGCATCAACAAGATTCTCATGGCCGAGAACAACATCAAGGAGATAGAGCATCCCAAGAAAATCGACACACTCACCGACAGCATCGAACTGGAACATGTCCACTTCTCCTACAACACAGGGCATGAAATCCTCCACGACATCAACCTCACCATCAAGAAAGGGCAGACCATCGCCTTGGTGGGTCAGTCAGGCTCAGGCAAGAGCACACTGGTTGACCTCATTCCGCGCTATCACGACGTGTCGGCAGGTGCCATCAAGATTGACGGCGAAGACGTGCGCCACCTCTCCCTCCATTCTTTGCGGGGCATCATAGGCAACGTCAACCAAGAAGCCATCCTCTTCAACGACACCATCTTTAACAATATCGCCTTTGGTGTGGATGACGCCACACAGGAGCAGGTGGAGGCAGCCGCAAAAATCGCCAATGCGCACGATTTCATCATGGAGATGGAGAATGGCTACCAGACCAATGTTGGAGACCGTGGCGGGCGTCTTTCGGGCGGACAGAGGCAAAGAATCTCCATAGCCCGTGCCATTCTGAAGAATCCTCCCATCCTCATTCTCGACGAAGCCACCTCGGCACTCGACACGGAGAGCGAACGACTGGTGCAGGATGCACTCGAAAAACTGATGAAATCACGCACCACCATTGCCATTGCCCACCGCCTCTCCACCATCAAAAATGCCGATGAAATCAATGTCTTGCATGAAGGTCGCATCGTGGAACGAGGCACCCATGAAGCACTCATCGCTCAGGATGGCTACTACAAGAAACTAAACGACATGCAGGCGTTGTAGAGTGAAAAGTGAAAAATGAAAAGTGAAAAATCTAAGTTACTTGCCATGCGGAATGTTCCATTTGAACAAAGTAACTTAGATTTTTCACTTTTCACTTTTCACTTATGCACAAGCCTATATCTTGCACCACCCAGCGCCATGACAATCCCCCGCATCTCAAGGTCAAACAGCAACATGCTCACCCGTGAATAAGGTATGTTGGTGTCGATGGCAATCTGGTTCACATGTTTGTCATCCACTTCTTGCAGTGTGTGGACCAAAACACGCTCTTCCTCTGTCAGGTCGGGGAAGAGTTCTTGCTGGATGACCTTTGGCTTTTTTGCTTCGGCCAAAGGGTTCGCCCAGCCCAATCCCTCCAGAAGGCTCTCCGCGTCCGTCAGGAGCGTCGCTTGCTGCCGTCTGATGAGATTGTTGCACCCACGGCTGTTCTCGTCATACACGCGCCCTGGAAAGGCAAAAACATCGCGATTATAGTTCATGGCCAGTTCAGCCGTGATGAGCGAGCCGCCCTTCACGCCGCTCTCCACCACGATGCAGGCATCGCACAAGCCAGCCACGATGCGGTTGCGGCGCACAAAGTTCTGCTTGTCGGGTCGTGTGCCCGAAGGGTATTCCGTCAGCAGTCCCCCACCCTGATGCACCATGTCAGCCGCCGTTTGTCGGTGCAGAGACGGATAGATGATGTCGAGTCCGTGAGCCAACACCCCCACAGTGCGCATGCCGCACTTCAGGGCTGCACGGTGGGCACAAACGTCAATGCCGTATGCCAGACCGCTCACAATGACCGTGTCGGGGTAGTATCGCTTCAGGTCAGCAACAAAGTTCTCGCACACTTCGCGTCCGTATGCCGAGCATTTGCGCGTACCCACAATGTTGATGATGCGCAGTGCGTTCAGGTCAGCGTCGCCATAGTAAAATAGTACCAGAGGCGCATCCTCGCACTCGCGAAGCCGTTGAGGATAATTCTCATCGGTCAGCGTGAACACTCTTAGGTGCTTCCGCTCCACAAACTCCATCTCTCGTTCAGCCTCCCGCATGGCATCATCCACATGAGCCAAAGCCTCCACCAGCCCGTTGCTGGCATCAGGAATCACGCTCATGATGTCGCGTCGGTTGGCAAACACCTCACTGGCCGACCCCATTGTTTCCAACAGTGTGCGGGCATTCAGCAGACTCAGCCCTTTCAGCCTTGTCAAAGCCATTGAGCAGATGATTTCCTGTGTGTTCATGAAAACTTTAACCCTGACTTTAACCTTAATTCAAGTTTCGGATGTTCCGATGTTTTTTATCTAAACACGAATTTCACGAATGAATACGAACCATGCGGATAGTATTCCTATCACTC
>OCVV012852262.1_pt1 | contig 39033 bp, 41 predicted proteins | sample 1539721 | NCBI WGS metagenome assembly OCVV01 (sample SAMN02144230, study PRJEB22623) | gut metagenome | biome: sheep rumen | host: Ovis aries | place: New Zealand | reverse complement strand
TGTTGACTTCTTTCATTCAGAATTTAGGGACTGGAGGAAGTATGCAGATAAGCTTGTATATACAGGTCCTATCGATGAATTCTATGATTATCGCTTTGGAAAGCTCGACTGGAGGACTGTTTCGTTTGAAACAGAGGTGATTGACACACCGAATTACCAAGGAAATGCTGTGGTGAATTACACTGAAAGGGAAATACCTTTCACACGTGTGATAGAGCACAAGCATTTTGAGATGTTCGGACAAGAAGTTTACGATTGTCCAAAGACCGTGATTTCTATAGAATTCTCTACAGAGTATAAGCCTGGCATGGAACCTTATTACCCTGTGAATGATGAAAGAAATAATCGTTTGGCAGAACAGTATCGTGCTCTTGCTCTTCAAGAAAAAGATATCATCTTCGGTGGTCGTTTGGCTGAATACAAGTATTATGACATGGCACCTATAGTGGAGAAAGCGCTAAACATTACCTAAGCAAAGAACAACTAAATGTTATATTTATGAAAGTAGTATTATTAGCAGGAGGCTTTGGTACACGCATTTCTGAAGAATCCCAGTTTAAGCCAAAACCAATGATAGAAATTGGTGGAATGCCAATACTATGGCACATAATGAAAGAGTATTCCTATTACGGGCATAATGAATTCATTATTTGTGCTGGCTATCGTCAAGAATATATCAAAGAATGGTTTGCCAACTATTTTCTACACAACTCAGATGTGACCTTTGATTTTAGAAATGGTAATAATGAAATGACAATTCTTAGAAGTCACCTTGAACCATGGAAGGTTACCATTGTGGACACCGGCTACAACACTATGACAGGAGGACGCATTAAGCGCATACAAAAGTATGTGGGTGAAGAACCTTTTTTCATGACATACGGAGACGGCGTCTGCGATGTAGATATTAACAAGTTGTTGGCATTTCATAAGAGTCATGGAAAGATGGCCACACTTACTGCAGTCAAAATGAAACAGGACAAAGGCGTGCTGAACATAGAGGGCGGTGCAGTGAAATCTTTCCGTGAAAAAAACATTGCTGACGGCGCTCCAATCAATGCAGGCTATATGGTTTTTGAGCCGGCAATCTTCGATTTGCTTGATGGTGATAAATGTATCTTGGAGTATATACCTTTAGAGACTCTAGCTAAACAAGGTGAACTAATGTCTTACATTCACGAAGGATTCTGGCAATGTATGGACAATATCCGTGAGAAAAACATGCTGGAGAGACTGCTTCAAGAAGGAAAAGCACCATGGAAACGGTGGGAGCGTTCGGTACCAAAAGAGAAATAATAATAATAAAGATATGGTGAAAAAAGATGTATTAAAAGCTCAAATTCTTGAACTGACTCGTGAGTATTGTAAGGAAGTGCATGGTCAGCCCCAATTATTCGAACCAGGTAAGACCAAGGTAAACTATGGAGGTCGATACTTTGACGACAAAGAGGTCGTCAATCTTGTTGATGCATCCTTGGACTTCTGGCTTACAGCCGGTCCATGGGCACACAAGTTTGAATCCAGTTTTGCCAAGTGGCTGGGTGTGAAATATTGTTCGCTATGCAACAGTGGCTCCAGTGCAAATCTGCTTGCCTTCAGTGCATTGACAGCACACGAATTAGGAGAGCGACGCATCAAGCGTGGCGACGAAGTCATTACGGTTGCTGCTGGTTTCCCAACAACCGTAGCTTGTATCGTTCAGTATGGTGCAGTACCTGTATTTGTTGACATGAGTGTTGAAGAAGGTAACATTGATACTACTCAATTGGAGGCAGCTCTTTCAGACAAGACAAAAGCAGTGATGATAGCTCATTCTTTAGGTAATCCTTTTAACCTTGAAGCTGTAGTTTCATTCTGTAAGAAATATAACCTCTGGTTGGTTGAGGACAACTGCGATGCATTGGGTTCAGAATACTTCATTGACGGAGAATGGAAGAAAACTGGCACTATTGGTGATATCGGTACCAGTAGTTTCTATCCACCTCACCACATGACGATGGGTGAGGGCGGTGCTGTTTATACTAACAATAAGGAACTGGACAAGTATGTGAAGAGTTTCCGTGACTGGGGACGTGACTGCTGGTGTGTTGGTGGCGTGGACAACACTTGTGGATGCCGCTTCACTGGTCAGTTTGGACTGTTGCCACAAGGATATGATCATAAGTATGTGTATTCTCACCTAGGTTATAATCTTAAGGCAACAGACCTTCAGGCTGCTATTGGTTGTGCACAGTTGGAAAAACTGGATTTCATTGTGAGCCGTCGTCGTGAGAACTATCAGACTTTGTATGATGGTCTGCAAAGGGTGAAGGGAATCCTGCTTCCTGAGCCTCAGAAGAACAGTAAGCCTAGTTGGTTTGGCTTCTTCATTACTGTGGAAGAAAATGCCAATTATACCCGCAACGAGTTGACATCTTATTTGGAAGACCACAAGGTGCAGACTCGTAATCTCTTTGCTGGCAACCTGTTGATGCATCCAGCTTTTGAGGAGTATGAGAAGGGGAAAGACTATCGTACCATTGGTGATCTGCCTGTTACCACAAGCATCATGAAGAACTGTTTCTGGTTAGGTGTCTATCCGGGAATGACTACTGAGAAACTTCATTATATGATTCAGACCATTAAAGACTTTGTTGCTTCCAAGGCCTAATGATATGATAGGATATGATAGATATATTCAATAACTTTTACAAAGGCAAACAAGTCTTAATAACCGGTCATACAGGCTTCAAGGGTTCCTGGCTCAGCATCTGGCTTCATGAATTGGGGGCTGAAGTAGTCGGTGTTGGCATGGAACCATACTCTGAGAAAGACAACTTCGTCCTCTCTGGAATTGGAAAGAAAATCAAAGCTGATATTCGCGCTGACATACGTGACGGACAGAAAATGAAAGACATTTTCGCAGAATACCAGCCAGAGATAGTCTTTCATCTGGCAGCTCAGCCGTTGGTTCGTCTCAGTTACGAAAGGCCTGTTGAAACCTATGAGACAAATGTAATGGGTACTATCAACGTGATGGAAGCCATTCGCAATACCAAAAGTGTAAAGGTCGCCATCATGATAACTACCGACAAGTGCTACGAAAACAAAGAACAACTTCAAGGTTACAAAGAAACTGACCCCTTTGGAGGTTACGATCCATATAGCAGCAGTAAAGGCGCTTGTGAAATAGCAATCCAGAGTTGGCGTAGAAGTTTTTTCAATCCAGATGACTATGGAAAAAAACACACTGTCAGTATAGCCAGTGTACGTGCTGGAAATGTGATTGGTGGTGGCGACTGGGCCAAAGACCGTATTATTCCAGATTGCATCAGAGCATTGGAAGCTGGTAAACCCATTGAGATTCGCAATCCCAAGGCTGTACGCCCGTGGGAACATGTCTTGGAACCACTAAGCGGCTATATGCTTTTGGCACAAAAGATGTGGGAGCATCCTACAGATTATTGTGAAGGTTGGAATTTTGGACCGGAACAGGAAAGCGTTCTTACCGTATGGGAAGTGGCAACAGCCATGATTATGAACTTTGGCTATGGGGAGTTGAAGGATATCTCCGCCCCCAATGAATTACATGAAGCTAACTTGTTGATGCTTGACATCACCAAAGTTAAGACCCGCTTGGGCTGGGAGCCAAGACTGGATGCTAAGCAGACTGCAATTCTAACTTCTGATTGGTACAAACGCTATAAGTTAGAGGATGTATATAAGGTTTGTGCAGACGAGATAGAAAAGTTTCTTAGATGATTAATATTACTGATAGTGTCGCCTCACGCAACAAAAGGTGTGTGGGGGGGGAGAGAATAGAGTACTTAGACTTCGTAGCTGGCTGCATGATGCTTGTTGTTATCTTTCTTCATGCAGGAGTTTTAGAAAGTGTACCATATTCAATAATGCATGTATTTGGTTTTTTTATGCCATGGTTTTTCTTTAAGGCAGGTATGTTTCACATAGAAGATTTATCATATACAAGGTCTTTATTTTTAAAACTCTCGAAACGGTTTGTTATACCGATGTGCTTGTACTTAATATTAAGTAGAGGAGATTCTACCATTTTATGGTTTTTAGAAGCCTTAATTCTTTCAAAATTGGTATTTGTGGCACTTCCAAAATCTAAAGTATTCCTTGTGTTGTTGTCTTTATTCTTATTCATAACTGGTGATGTGATTAATAGGTGTGAACTATCTATCCCACTACTGTTAAAAGAAATGCCTATGGCATTATTTTACTATACGACAGGATTTTTACTTAAAAACCTGAAATATGATTCTAAAATAATTATCTATTTAGTGGTTGCCTATCTTTTAGTTCTATTTATTATTCCGTCAAGAGTTGATATGCGTATGCAAACCATTCTTTTTGGATATTTTGAGATAGCTGTAGTAGGGTGTTTGGTTGGTATTGTTTTGATGAATGCGTTATGTGAAAAATACAAGAATATTCTGCCTTCTCAAGTTATGTTTATAGGGAGAGAGAGTATGGTATATTATATACTTCATATGCCTATTATTATAATCGTGCAATCTGTATTGACAAAATTTGCTAATACAGATTACAATGGTCTGATTTCAGCATTTGTAGTATTATTTGTAGTTCCTATCATTATTATTTTAGCTGAGAGATTGAAATTAAATTGGATTTTAGGTAAGCCATAAAAATGATAAAAGTATCAGATTATATCATAGACTTCCTTGTAAAACAAGGCGTGAAGGACTGCTTCATGCTTGTGGGTGGTGGGGCTATGCACTTGAATGATTCTGTGGGTAAGCACCCAGGCATGAACTATGTCTGCTGCCTTCATGAACAAGCCTGCGCTATGGCAGCAGAAAGCTATGCTCGTTGCAAGCGTGACTTGGGTGTTGCAGTCGTGACTACAGGACCCGGTGTTACTAATACAGTAACCGCTATCGGTGCTGCTTGGATTGAATCTACCCCATTGTTTGTTATTAGCGGTCAAGTAAAAAGAGCTGACTCGTTGGAAAATACAGGAGTACGTTCCATGGGTGTTCAAGAACTAGAGGTTGTCCCCATCGTAGAATCCATCACCAAATATTCAGTGAAATTGAAGGATCCGCAGATGGTGAGGTATGAGATGGAGAAGTGTGTCACTATTGCCAGACAAGGAAGACCTGGTCCGGTGCTACTGGATGTGCCTTTGGATGTGCAGGGAAGTTTAGTTGAGGAAGCATCACTGGTAGGATATACCGATAAATATCAGGAACCAATCATTAAGAAAGAAATCCTTAATAATGTTGTTGAACTGCTAAAAAGTGCCAAACGTCCAGTATTTTATGGTGGGGGTGGGGTTTATATGAGCAAAGCTTCAGATGAATTTATAAAATTGGCTGAGAAGTTTAATGTCCCAGTAATGACCACATGGAATGGCATCGATATTATATGGAATGACCATCCCCTGTATATGGGAAGACCTGGTGCCATTGGTCAACGTGCCGCAAATTTCATCATTCAGAGTTGTGATCTCTTGATAACCTTCGGGACCAGACTGGCTTCTCTCCAAACAGGATTTAATTATGAAGACTATGCACGAGATGCAAAATTGGTCATGATTGACATTGACCCTGCGGAACTGGATAAAGCAAAACTACACCCACATTTGAAAGTGGAATGTGATGTGAAAGTCTTTATCCAAAAATTGCTTAAAGTTGACTTAGATACAGTAGACCATACAGGATGGATTAATACATGTCGAGAAGTGGTAGAACAATTCCCGATTATTGACCCAAGTTGGAGAGAACAAGATGAACCAGCCAATTCATACTTGTTGGTAGAATCGCAATCTAAACAGATGACGGTTGACGATGTTTATTGTGGTGGTCGTGCTGGTACTTGCGTTGATACCATCATTCATGCTTTTGAGGTGAAAAAGGGACAGCGTGTAATAGCTACAAAGGGGCTATCTTCTATGGGATATGGTTTGCCTGCTGCTATCGGTGCGGCGATTGCATATCCTGGGCAAAAGATTGTTACCAATATTGGTGATGGCGGTTTCGTGATGAACATCCAGGAACTTGCCGTTGTAAAGCACTTAAACTTGCCTATCAAGATATTCATACTTGACAATCATGGATATGCTACGATAGTCGCTACCCAGACCAACGTGTTCAAAGGTCATTATGTGGGTTGCGATAGTGATTCCAACCTTGAATTAGGAAATATCATGGCGGTGGCTGAAGCATATGGAATAACAACATTTACGATTAATAAGAATTCAGAGATAGATGGTGTTGTGTCAAAAGTCCTTGCATGCGATGGTCCAGCTCTTTGTGATGTTAATGTTTCTATACGCCAACTCATTCAGCCCCGTCAAGCAAATTTCAAGAACAAGGAAGGGCAGATGCAGAGCCGTCCTCTTGAAGATATGCGCCCATTCTTGGAGAAAGAGGAAATTGTTAGCTTACTTAACAAACTTTCAAGATTATGAAAATTGTTCTTGTTACAGGTGCAGGACCTACTGGCGTGACAGGGCGAGCCATAAAGGAATACCTTCAAGATCATTATGAGATACTAGCACCCAGTAGTAAAGAATTAGACTTGACTAATGATGAGGCCGTTAGTACTTACTTTGAGAAGCATCAGATAGATTATGTGGTTCACTGTGCTACTTATCGAAACAATATCAGCAAAACGGAACATCTAGTTGATGAGGAGTTGGAAAGTAACCTGAGAATGTACTTCTCTTTGGCTGCACAATCAGACAAGTTTGAAAAAATGGTTTATCTTGGTAGCGGTGCGGAATATGATAAGTCAAAACCAATCGTCAATGCTAAAGAAGAAGAGGTTGGACGGAGTATTCCTAAGACGAAATACGGATTAGGGAAATTTATTATGAACCATCATTGCAGATGCAGCAAGAATATCTATAACCTGCGTATGTTTGGAACACTTAACAAGTATGAACGATACACAAAAAATGTCATCTGTAATCTTTGTGCAAAAGTCATAATGGAAATGCCTTTGAACTTGATACAGAACTGTCGGTTTAGTTGGGTTGATATTCATGATGTGTCAAAAGCTATTCGTTATCTGTTTGAGCATGAGGTTGAGAGTCATGATTACAACATTGCAATAAAGACTCCTTATTTGCTGTCTGAGTTGGCAGGAATAATTACTCAGATATCCCAAAGCAATAATGAGATTTCTTTCCAACATACAGGGCTTGGTAATGAATATACATGCTCTTCTGAAAGGTTTGGGAATGATTTCAGTTTCAGAATGAGACCGGTTTATGAATCAATCAAGGAGATATTCGAGTACCTTCTGTCAAATAAAGAAAGTATCCATATTGAAGCTATAGATGGTCGTTGGCAATAAAGAAAGTGCAATGAATACATTGAAAAAGGGTATAGAACTTTTTCACAGATATGTGAAACATAAATATATCCGTTTTATCTTTGTTAGCGGGCTAAATACTGTTTTTGGACCTGGCAATTATTGGTGTGGTTGGGTATGTCATAAATTTGGACTCCTAACCAAGGAGCATCTTTTTGAATATGCACTTATTGCTGACAAACACCTTGGAGATGGGATACGATTAAGTTATCATGCACATAACAATCTACAACAGGCTTTCTCCAATGCCCGAGCAATGTGTGAGGGAAAATTGGAAACATGATATTATGCTCGATGCATCTGTATTTGGGATGGTTCGTGGTGCTGGTAACTTGTGCCTTGAACTGCTGATGAAGTATCTTAATGAAACTCGAGGATGCCATTACTCTATAGACCAACTTTACGAAGTTGCTGACAAATATCTGATGAAATTCTATCAGGAATCTCCTTGGGGATATTCAATGCCTTATTTTCTATCTGCTAAGAATGGTAGGAATCCTAGTTACGTTCATTATCTGGAGCATAAAGGTTTGACAATTCAACAAATATCAAAGGTGTATTCTATCATGAGAGAAAAAATGTGGGGATAACTTTTGACACGAACATGTGTGATAAAATAATAGAACAAGTTTTGAGTTAAAGTGAGCTTAATTTGATGAATACTTATTTATTTACTATTATTATACCGACATACAATCGGCGCAAAATGCTCGACGAAAGTCTGCAAATGGTAATTCCCCAGGCAAGAAAGCTTGAAAGGGATGTGCATGTTTATGTTTAAGACAATGCATCTGCTGATGACACAAAAATGTGTGATGAGTTAATAAATGAGTTCTCTAAGTTTTAAGATATTAACTGAACATGTCAAACTTAAAAGAAAAGACTATTCATAGCGTGAAGTGGGGTTCTATTGGATCCTTTTCAAACACTGCCATATCTTTCATTTTAGGTATTATTTTAGCAAGGCTATTAGATCCTTCGGATTATGGTATTGTGGGGATGACCGCCATATTCTTCGCGATTGCTGGGATATTCATTGATAGCGGTCTTGGCTCCGGACTTATCCATAAAAAAGAGATATCAAATTCTGATACTTCTACGGTTTTCTATTTTAACATCACAGCAAGCGCACTTTTCTGCATCATTCTTTGCCTTTTATCGCCATTAATATCAGATTTCTTACACACACCCGTTTTAACAAATATTGTAAGACTATCAGCAGTTTCAATGTTTATTGGTTCTTTTGGTAGCATACAGTATTGTTTAATGAAAAGAAACCTAGATTTCAAAACACCTGCTATAATAGGAATATATTCGAATATTGTTTCTGGTATTTTGGGAGTTATATTAGCATATCGTGGATTTGGGCCGTGGGCACTTGTTTGGCAGTCATTTTCAAATGCTATTATCAGAACATTATCGGTTTGGTGGGTGTCGAAGTGGAGGCCCATTGCGTCTTTCTCTAAAAAATCATTTAAAAGTTTATTTTCTTATGGGGGGAACATTACCATTAATTCCATTCTTGACACATTATATAATCAAGGAACATCTTTAATTATCGGAAAATATTATTCTCCAGAGAGTCTAGGATACTATTCAAAAGGTCAACAAAATGCCCAAATGCCAAGTACTTTCATTGCTAATATCGTTGGCGGAGTTACTTTCCCTGTATTATCTAAAATTCAAGATGACGAAGAAAGATTAAGAGCAGTATATGGAAGATTTATGCAAGTTCTTTCCCTAATTATTTTTTTTGCAATGATTCTGCTTTTATCTATTGGCAAACCATTCATTTTATTCTTATTTTCAGAGAAATGGCTTCCCGCTGTCATCTTTTTACAGATTTTTTGCTTAAGGTATATGCTTTATCATGTTAATATGGTCAATTGGTATCTACTTTTAGCAAAAGGCCGAACTGATTTAGCTTTAAAAAAAGAAATGGTTTGTAAAACTATTAACTTTTCTGTCTTAATAGCTTCTATTCCATTTGGAGTTATAGCCATAGCTTATTCTCAATTAACATGTAGCATTATTGGTATAATCGTAAATACTTATGTTTCAGGTAAATATTTCAACTATGGACTCAAATTGCAAGTTAAGGATTTTCTTCCCTATTTGATAAAATCATTTATTTCTTGTATACCAGCCTTTTTAATAACAAATACAAATTGGAATCCCATTTTACAGATCGTATTAGCAACAGCAATTTCATCAACCTTATATTTCGGTTATCATTTTATTATAAAAGATGAAAACCTATTAGAATTAATAAAATTATCTCCCTTAAAAAGATTTGCAAAATGAAAAAAGAACTGTCAATTTGTATTCCAACATATAATCGCAAAAAAAATTTAATTCATCAACTTAATTCACTTATTTTTCAAGAAGGAGCGTCATCTGTTAATATTTTTGTAATAGATAATTGCTCTAATTATGATGTTGAAAAAGCAATTAATGAAGCATTTGATAAAGAAAAGATTCACAATATTTCTATAATAAGAAATAAGGCCAATATTGGAGGAAGTGCCAATATTGCATCCACTTTTTTTCATTGCAATACGTCATGGATGTGGCTTTTGGGAGATGATGATGAATCAAGTCCCAACTCTATAAAAAAAATTCTTGAAGATATCAATAGTTATAGGGATACAACGCTGTTGAAGTATTCTATTAAAGGATTTTATCCATATCATAATGAAAGAGTGTCAAATTGGCATGATTTTATAAAAATATACAAAAGTGGCGAACATAGTACAGGTGATATGATTTTCATGTCAAATATGGTATATAATATGGAAAAGTTAAAGCCATATCTGGGGAATGTGTTTATGAGATGTTCTACACGCATTGCACAACTTATGCCTATTTTCGATGCATTAGATAATAATGATGCAACGATTATTTTTAGAGATTTTCCAATTGTAAAATATATATTTCCAGAGCCAAGCCAACATTGGAGTCGAATAAATGTAGAAATGGGACTTTCATCAATTAGCAAATATCATTTTAACTGTTCTGACGAAGATTTTAAATGGTTAAGTTATATTCTTATCAGAAATTTCACTCATGAAGAAATCATCTATAAATGCAAAGAATTGCCTACAAGATTTAAAGCACTTTATTCCTATAGAACCATTTATAACGACACTTTAAGATATTCTCCAAATATGATTGATAAAATTTATTATCACGCATTTTGCTTTCAATTAAAAACTGGAATTAAAACCTATAGTCTTGCATATCTTCTATATCATAAATATTGTAGAATAAGAAAAATATTTCATATTTGATCTGGTTTTCTATGCCATCATTTTTAATAATTGATTTTTGGTTTTTTTTAAAAAATACATTTGAAAGAATTTGTATAGAAACATGAGATTGTCAATTATCACTATAAATTATAACAACCGCAACGGTCTTCAAAAGACTATCGGTTCCGTTGTAAAACAAACCTGGCGAGACTTCGAGTGGATTGTTATTGACGGTGGTTCAACTGATGGCAGTCGTGAATTAATTGAGAAATATCAAAATTATTTTACATATTGGTGTTCTGAGCCAGACAAAGGTGTTTATAATGCCATGAACAAGGGCATAGCCAAGGCAAGGGGGGAATATCTGAATTTTATGAATTCAGGGGATTACTTCGCTTCACCCACAATTCTTGAAGAAATATTTACAGAGCCTCATTCGGCAGACATCTTGTATGGTTACATGATAGAAGGTTCTGTCGAAGGTAATATTTTTAAAAATAGAACTATGAAAAATAGAATAGAGTGGTATGATTTGTATTACAGTACTCTACCTCACCAGTCTACCTTTATCAAAAAGGATTTGTTTTGCAAGATTGGGGGGTACAGGGAAGATTTAAAGATTGTGTCTGATTGGGTATTCTTCGTAAAAGCGATAGTTTATGAGGGTAGTTCTTATGAATTTATACCTAAAAGGATTTCTGTATTTGAAGGGGATGGCATATCGTCTTCTAACGCAATGGAAGAAGAACGTTTAAAAATTAGGCATCAATTATTTCCACGATTAATGGTTGAAGACATACCTAATATAGTTTCAATAAAAACAGTTAGGGAATGTCGTATTACCCGATTATTATATTCTTTGTTATATCGAATTGCTAATTATTGTAATAGAAAGAATAAATAATATCTTTTCTCCATAATTCCTCATTTGCATCATGCAGACTATTGTTAGCATTATTATCCCTGTGTATAATACTGAAAAATACTTGCGTAGATGTTTAGAATCTATTCAGGCCCAAACTTATCCTGATTTTGAAGCAATATTGGTTGATGATGGAAGCACAGACGAGAGTGGAAATATTTGTGATGAATATGCTATAAATGATTCACGGTTTAAGGTTATCCATAAGAAAAACGAAGGAGTATCAAAAGCTAGGATTGATGGATATGCTCAATCCAAAGGTGACTTTATAGTTTTTATTGATTCTGATGATTTCATAGCAGATTCTTTTGTTAAAGTCTTACATTCTACCATTCAGAATGAAAATGTGGATTTTGTATCTTGTTTATGTTCTGATATTGTAAAAGGAGAAATAATACCCGACAAACGAATTCTTAAAGGGAAATATGAAAAAACTGAACTCATACAATTATTATCAGAAAACATCTTTTATGACAAAGATACAAGAAAAGCTGGAATACCCCTATATTTATGCGCTAAAATATTCAAAAAATCATTTTTGGGAAATGCTCTAAATGCTGGACTAAATTCTTGGTACGGTGAAGATCAGTTGATAATTCTCACATTACTATATAATGCTACTTCTGCATATTTTCTAACGGACTATTTGTATTATTATGTCCATTACGAAACTCAAGTCACGAGCAAATATAGAAAAGACAAATGGGACGAGTACTATCATTTGTGGTTGAGACTATTGGAAATAGATAAAAAAGCATATCTCAAGAATCAGCTTCCATATAGAATATGGAATAATTCTGTTGACTTTTATTACAATTCATTCTCATATATTTACTCATATAAGGAGTATTTGGAACTGACAAAACACATTTTTGAATCAAGTTTACTACGTCAATATGTTTTTAGTAAGTATATAGTAGATCTTCCAAAATCTAGATTTGAAAGAATTCTATTTTTTTTGCTAAAACACAAGTTATATCACATCTTATATATTGAAATCAGACGTATAAAAAAGAATTTGTAAAAATATGGCTAATTACGCATTAATCATTGCAGGTGGCAGTGGGAACCGCATGGGACAAGATATTCCAAAGCAGTTCATGCACTTAGATGGATGCCCTATCATTATACACACAATGAAGGCATTTCAATCACATCCTGACATCAACGGCATCGCTGTGGTGTGTCTGGAAGGTTGGGAGACTGTACTTCAGTCTTATGCCAACCAGTTCTCCATTACGAAACTGAAGTGGATTTTTCCAGGAGGCAAGAGCGGTATGGAGTCTATCCACAATGGAATATACGGACTGAAGGATGCTGGATGTGAAGATGAAGACTTGGTGTTGATTCATGACGCTGTACGTCCATTGTTGTCACAGGATATCATTTCGTCAAACATCGCCATTTGCAAGAAATATGGCTATGCCATAACTGGAATCAAATGCCGTGAAGCCATTTTGGAGAGTGAAGACGGGTTTACCACATCAACAAGCATACCACGCGATCGTCTCATACGTACCCAAACCCCTCAGACTTTTCGTCTGAAGAATATCATTGGTGCTCATGAAGAAGCGAAGATGAAAGGTGTTGTGGATTCCGTCGCATCGTGTACCTTAGTTGCAGAACTGGGAGGGCGAGTCATGCATATAGTACCAGGTTCAGAAAAGAACATCAAGATAACAACTGTTGAGGATCTGGAGATTTTGAAGGCTTTAATGCATATTGAAAAGGAGAGTTGGCTGAAGTAATATGGGAATGCGATTCACAGAAGCATATCAGACAGACATTGAGATGGTTTTAAGTCAAGTTCCAAGACTGGAACTGCTTGCCAATCATTCATTGCTTCTTACAGGAGTCACAGGGATGATTGTTTCGACAGTTGCCGACTTGCTGTTATGGTATCATCGCAAGAAGGATGCTAACCTGACACTCTATTTTGCTGGTAGAGACAGACAACGTGTCGTTAATCGTTTTCCTTTGTACAAGGAAGGTGTTGATTATTCTTTTGTGTATTTCGATGCCACTGCATCAGACTCCCTGAATCTGAAGGTTGATTATATCATCAATGGAGCAAGCAATGCTGATCCAAAGTCCTTTGTAGCACAGCCTGTTGAAACCATGCTGGCATCTTTATATGGAGTAAACTCTCTATTGCAAATGGCTAAGAACCATGGAGCAAAACGATTCTTGCAGATTTCGTCCAGTGAAGTCTATGGAAAGAAAGAGACATGTGAACCATACGGAGAGTCTGAATATGGCTATGTTGACATCATGAATCCTCGTGCTTGTTATCCTTGCGCCAAACGAGCTGCTGACACCTTGTGTGTGTCATACGCTGCTGAGTATGGGGTTGACGTGGTGATCATTCGTCCTGGGCACATTTATGGTCCGTCTATTACCTTGTCAGACAGCCGAGTGTCTTCGGAATTCACTCGTCTGGCTGCATCTGGGAAGAATCTGACTATGAAGAGTGCCGGTTTTCAGATGCGATCATATTGTCATACCCTTGACTGTGCTTCCGCGATATTGACAGTCCTGATTAATGGGGACTCTTCGACTGTTTATAACATTTCGAATAAAGATTCGGTTGTCACAATACGGGAAATGGCTGAGTCTTTTGCAGAAGCAGGTAATGTCCGTCTAGAAATTACTGAAAGCACAGAAGCAGAAAAACGGGGATACAATATGATGGATAACTCTTCACTAGATGCCACTCGATTAGAGAACTTAGGATGGAGGGCTATGTTTGGGATGAAAGAAGGTGCAAAAAGAACTTTGGAGGAATACAAAAATGGGGATAATAAGTAGATTTCAAACAATAAGAAATCTTGGCTTTAGTAAAGCCATCATATTAAGCATCAAGAACAAATTAGGAATCTTGGATTTAGAGAAGGAAAGAGACTCCATCTTTTTCTTGCTAAATAACTGTATAGACATTACAAAACTGCCTCCAACCAAGGATCCCGATCTACTAATTCTACAAAAGTGTGATACCTTGTTTCTTGCAATTTTTGACAAATTGTGTAATAAGTATGGTCTAACATATTGGTTAGACTATGGAGCATTATTGGGTGCAGTACGCCATCAGGGATTCATTCCTTGGGATGATGATATTGACATTGTTATGCCAAGAGAAGATTTCGACAAAATCCCCCTATTGCTAAATAATGTCTTTGAAAAATATGGTTTTGAATTATATGATTGTCCGATGCATCCAATTAGAGGAAAAATTGTTTCTTACGACATGGAAAAAACTGGAGTTTGGCTGGACATATTCCCTGTTGACACATTCTATACTATTGATGACGAGGATAAGGCAAAGACATTAATATTTAAGCATATTACAGAATATAGATTTTATTTATGGAGCCATTTGGAAGAAGGTTTGGAAGAAATGGAACGCCATAAAAAGGAGCTTTTAGATAAAATTCCTGGTGGAAAGACTAAATATTTAGTACCTTCTGTAGAAGAATGGCAAGGAAATCACAAATTGGCCGTTCATAAACCAGAAGATATTTATCCATTAAAAAGGGCTGCTTTTGGAGACTTTGAATTCAATGTTCCTGCGCAAACGCATAAATATATTCAGCGCTATATTCCCAATTATATGCAATTTCCACATATCGCTATAAACACTCATGGCAAAGAAGGTGCAGATACTCTTTCTATTTCACAAAGAGCAAAGCATTATGGAATCGATATGACAAACATATATAATCAATTGATGAATATTTATAATAATATATAGCCATGAAAGACATTACAACCGTCATTGTCACCTTTAATAGGAAGGACTTACTGATAAAATGTGTTGAGGCTGTATTGGAGCAATCATGTTTACCTCGCACTATATATATCATCGACAATGCTTCAACAGATGGAACTGAAGAGTTGTTGAAAAAGAAAGGACTTTACCAGGGTCAAGTCAATGGTGTTACGATTCGTTACAAACGGCTTTCAAAGAACAGCGGAGGAGCTGGTGGTTTTCATGTAGGCATAAAATTAGCAAAAGAAGATGGTTGTGATGCAGTATGGGTAATGGATGATGACGGTCTTCCCGATAGAGACTGTTTGAAGAACATGATTCCTTATTTAGATACTCATGACTATATTTCTCCTTTAGTGATAGACATACAGGATGAGAACATGATGGCTTTTGAAGGATGTGCTGTTACCGATTTTCTGAAGCGAGAAAAGGATGGAATAATAGAAGGTTGTGCTAACCCTTTCAATGGTATCTTGTATTCAAAGACACTTATAGATACTATTGGCTACCCTAAAAAAGAAATGTTTATCTGGGGTGACGAGATTAATTATGACTTGCGAGCTAAGAAAGCTGGTTTTCAACCAATCATGGTGGTAAATGCAATTCATCGACATCCGTTGAATCGGCAAAATTATGTAAAATATCTTGGAAATCATTGGATGACAGTTCCAGACAAAGATTGGAAACTGTTTTGCTATTTAAGAAATCGAACATATAACACAAAGATTTTTTCAGGACGTATAGCATGCCTCCGCCAAGCAATGTCTGATCTATTGAAATTCGGCAGTTATTATCTAATTCAAATTCATCAACCCTCCAAACTAAATATTGTTACAAAGGCTCTTTTTAAAGGAATTACTGAAGATTTTTCTGGTCTTAATAAATATTTGAAATAAATGTACAATGTAGATATTGACAAGCTTCAATTACGTGTATTTGATTGGATTAGATTTCCTTTGATAATCTGCATTGTGTTTCTTCATTCTACACCAGGTTATATTGTTGGTCCTGATGCAGATGAGGCAAGTGTTATAGGATTGGAAGTGAACTTCGATTCCTTTTTTATTTATACAAAGATTTTATTACAAGAGGTTCTAACTAAATTTGCAGTACCTGGATTTTTCTTCATTTCAGGATATTTATTCTTTTATTCAAATAAAAAATTTGATTTTTCCATATATAAATACAAACTTTCTCGTAGGATACAATCACTGTTGTTGCCATATCTTATATGGAATACCATTGCGATCTCATATCCCATATCTTTATATTTTTTTCGCAATGTTTCTTTGCCTAATAACATTGTTGATTGGTTATTATATTATTGGGACGCTGATGACATTTATAATCTGCCTATAAACTATCCACTATGGTATATTCGTGATTTAATGGTTGCAACATTATTATCTCCTATCATTTATTTTCTTTGTTATCGAGGAGGATGGTTGTTTATTATTATACTAACAGGTGCTTATGTAAGTAAATTATGTCCATCTTATATTGGATTTGGCAATTACGTTTCATATTTTTTTACTTTAGGAGCTTTTCTCAGCATTAAAGGTTATAATATTTTAAAAGTTTTTGGAAAAATTGAGTATGTCAATTATCTATTCACTTTAGCATTACTTTGTTTAAGAATGGTTTGTTATGGCAAACATCAAGAATTATTCAGTTCTGCTTTACCATTCTATTGCGTTTCATCTTTAATTACGATATTTAATCTTTCTGGACATGTATTTAAACAAGTAAGTGAGAAAGCAGCTCTTTTTATGGATTACCTTAAGGAAAGAGTGTTTTTTATTTATGTCACTCACACACTTGTTTTTATTATTATTTTTGATATTATCGTAAAAAAAATAACGATGAATATACCAAATATTTTTCTTTTCTTGATTTATCTTATTATGCCTTTTATTAAAATATTTATTTGCATTCTTATTTTCAATTACCTAAAAAAAACCACCCCAAAATTACTTCAGATTCTTAATGGGGGAAAATTGTAAAAAAAATGAATACATACCACGTAACTTGCAGCACAGACGATAACTATTTACAGCATTGCGTAGCCATGCTTTGTTCCTTGTACGAGAACAACAAGGGTCTGAAAATGATTGTACATCTTTTAATCGATCATTTATCACAAGAGTCAAAGGATATAATTTCTTCACTTAGTGAGCGATATGGCAATAAAGCCATCTTCTACACTATTGATTCAAAATTGCTAGATGACATTCAATTGAACGACATCCAACTTAATGGCAAGCAAATGTATTCAATTGCCACATATTACCGGATGTTTCTTCCTTCACTATTACCCCAAAATATTGATAGAATCCTGTACCTTGACTGTGATATCATTGTTATGCAAAACGTTTCTGAACTATTCAACCTTAACATGGATGAATTTGGTGTTGCAGCAGTGAAGGATGCTTCACCTTACGATAGTTATCATCGGCATAAAATGGGATTAGGACTACAACATTCAGCTTTTTGCGCAGGCATGATGATGATTAATCTTAAGTATTGGCGTGAGAATAATTCTCAACAGAAGTTGTTAGAATACGCTACTCATCAATGGGAAAAAGTTTATATGCAAGACCAAGATGCACTTAATTATGTTTTCCGTAACCATTGGTTGCAACTATCATACAAATGGGGTAAGACACCTTTATCCATCGTACCTATTGATTACTCACAAAAGTGGTACGATATTTATGACTATGTTGTAAATCCGTGTATCTTTCATTATGCTGCGCATACGAAACCTTGGCTTGATGTGTGGTTTCCTGACAGAAAATACTACTGGAAATACCTTACTCTTTCTGGATTTCCTAATCCTATAGAAACTCACGCCAACAACCAACTACGAAGAATTATTTGGCGAGGTGTCATTCGATACCAAATGAATAAATACATCCGTCCATTTATCCCCAATGTTGTTGAACTGTTGTTGCTTGACATCATTAATTTCATTATGTTTATAATCAACTTGTTCAGACCATCACATCTAAAAGTTCAGATGCTCAAACAATGGTGTCAGAAATATGGTTTTAATTAATGTTATTATCATGCAATATGATACCGAATGCTAATATAGTTTTGGTTTTGACAGGAACAATAACACCTTTTATTCATTTTAAGGTGGTTGCAAAAGATCCTCATTCACGACTTGAGGAATATGTAAAGTCTGTTACATGGTATCTTAAAAACACGCCCTATAAAGTGGTGTTTTGTGAGAACTCAGGTTTTACCAATTTTATGCAGTATATTATTCCCAATTTTGATCATTGTGAACTTGACAAAAGATTCGAATATCTGACATTTGTAAGTAAGGATTATGGTGGCGGTGCAGGAGCTGGCGAGTGTGACATTTTGAGAAGAGTCCAGAAAGAATCACGACTCATTCGTAACGCATCAATCATTGTAAAATGTACTGGGCGACTTATTCTTACAAATCTCACAACAGTTATGCGTCAGTTAAAAAAATCAAATCACAGCTTTTTCGCAGGAGACTATGCAATAGACTTTCGGTCGATGACCACAACTTTTTTTGCATTTACTCCCGACTTATATGACGCATTATTGACTATTCAACCCTTAATTAACAAAGACAACTATATTGAATTAGCCATTATGCACTTTGTTCATTCTCAAATTAGAAAGGATCCTTCTAGTGTGTTGTTTTTTAATCATCCACTACTAATTTCAGGTAGGAGTGGTCATTATGGAACTGTATATGACACACCCTTATGGAAAATTCCCCTGAGATATTTATATAGGCTTATTCGTATTCTAAAATGGCACCAAATAAAAAAAATTTATCAAAAGAGTAATGATTATTCGCAGTAAAGCTCCATTAAGACTAGGATTAGCAGGAGGTGGTTCCGATGTATCTCCCTATAGTGACATTTATGGAGGACTCATTCTTAATGCCACAATTAATCTTTATGCATATTGCACAATAGTGGAGACGTGCAATAACAAAATTGAGATTTGTTCATACGATTCTTATTGTTTTAAAAGCTATGATTCAACAAATCAATTGACTATTGATGGAGAAGCGTCATTGATAAAAGGAGTGTATAATCGTGTGGTGAAGGATTTCGTGCATGGCTCTCTTTCTTTTAAAATCACCACTTACAATGATGCTCCTGCAGGTTCCGGATTGGGAACATCCTCAACAATGGTCGTTTGCATATTAAAAGCATTCGTGGAATGGTTGGGGCTTCCACTTGGAGACTATGAGATATCGCGATTAGCATACGAAATTGAGCGTAAGGATTTAGGGTTGAGCGGTGGAAAGCAAGACCAATACGCTGCTGCCTTTGGAGGATTCAACTACATGGAGTTTTTGCAAAATGACATCGTGATTGTTAATCCATTGAAAATTAAGCGTTGGATTATCGACGAATTGGAAGCTTCCATGGTGCTATTCTTCACAGGTGCTTCACGCAGTAGTGCTGCCATCATTGATGAACAGAAGAAAAATACCTCGACAGGTAATAATGACGCCATTGAAGCTATGCATAAAATCAAACAAAGTGCTATTGACATGAAATTGGCATTGTTGAAAGGAGATATCGATGCGTTTGCAAACATTCTTCGAGAAGGATGGGAGAACAAGAAGAAGATGGCAAACCACATCTCTAATCCAATGATTCAAGAAGCAATGGATACCGCTATAGCCGCTGGTGCCAAAGCAGGAAAAGTTTCAGGTGCTGGCGGCGGAGGATTCATTATGTTCGTCGTGGAACCAACTCGCAAACGCGAAGTGATTGAGGCTCTTGGAAAGCTGAATGGATTCGTAATGCCGTTCCAATTTAGTGATGGTGGTGCACATGGATGGAAAATTTATCCAACAGACAATGTAAAAACATTGGCAGTGAAATAATCGTACTGAATGGGAAAAAGACTTCAGACACATATTGATACGCTGATTGAACGTTATCCCCAATTGGCTGTTTGTGTAAAACAACTTCAAGAAGCTTACGAAATTCTCGAATTAGCATATACAAAAGGACGGAAGCTGCTTGTTTGTGGCAATGGTGGTTCAGCCTCCGACAGCGAACATATCGTTGGTGAGTTAATGAAAGAATTCAAGCTAAAACGGAAAATCTATGCCGACCAAGCAGAACTAATGAAAAGCATTGATACGGAGATGGGGCTTATCCTAGCTGAAAACCTCCAAGGTGCCTTACCTGCTATCACACTAACAGGACACTCTTCATTGACGACAGCCTTCATGAATGATAGTGAGCCCGAACTGGTGTTTGCTCAGCAAGTGAATGGCTATGGCAAACAAAATGATGTGTTTCTTGGCATTTCCACTTCGGGAAATAGCAGAAATGTCATTTATGCAGCTATCACTGCCAAGTCTAAGGGATTAAAAGTCATTGGATTGACTGGAATGAAAAACAGTAAGTTAAAGTCATTGGCAGATGTTTGCATTTGTGTTCCTGAAACAGAGACTTACAAGATTCAAGAACTGCACCTTCCCGTTTATCATTGTCTTTGCATGATGTTAGAAGAACATTTCTTTGGTTAATTTCAACGTAAAACTTATGAAAGTTGTCATTATGGCGGGGGGAATGGGCACACGTATTGCATCCATTGCTAATGATGTTCCCAAACCCATGATCAAAATATGCGGTAAACCTATATTGGAATACCAAATAGAAAATCTGAAATCTTGTGGATTGACTGACATCACTTTGGTCATAGGTCATTTAGGTCATGTCATCCAAAATTATTTTAAAGATGGAAAAGACTTTGGAGTCAGCATTTCTTATTTTGTAGAGACTTCCCCATTAGGAACAGCTGGTGCACTTTTCAAAATGCCCGAATTGACCGAAGATTTTCTGCTACTTTGTGGAGATGTGATGATTGACGTGGATTTCAATCGTTTCATTCGTTTTCATCAAGAACATCAAGCATGGGCAAGCCTCATTTCCCATCCTAACGGACACCCATACGACAGTTCCTTGCTCGTAACAGAAATCGAGCAACCAAAAGTGTTAGGTACTCTGCCCGTTGACACACATCGAGTAGTGAGATGGCTGAACAAGGAAGACGAACGTACCTACTATAAAAACAGGGTGAACGCAGGCATTGAGATTATTTCTCCCCAATTGTTGAAAGAAACTTTGAAACATTTTGTTCCTCGACATCCAGAGAGCCCTGATAAGATAGATTTGGATCGTGATGTGCTGAAACCTAATATTCCAAGTGGAAAAATCTTTGCTTACGACACACCCGAATATATTAAAGACATGGGTACACCCGACCGATTCTACGAGACTGAACGGGACATAGAAACAGGGCGTGTGCAAGCAAGAAATCTAAAGAACAAACAAAAAGCCATTTTCCTTGACAGAGATGGAACCATCAATGTGATGAAAGGTTTTTTGACAAAAGCTGAGGATTTTGAATTGATTGAAGGTGTTATAGACGCCATCAAAATGATTAACAAGTCAGGCTTTCTTGCCATCGTAGTAAGCAATCAACCAGTTATTGCACGCGGAGAATGCACTTTTGAAGAACTAGAAAACATCCACAACAAGATGGAGACAGAATTAGGGAAAGCAGGTGCGTTTGTTGATGCTATTTATTATTGCCCGCATCATCCAGACAAAGGATTTACTGGAGAACGAATAGAATACAAGGGAGAATGTCAATGCAGGAAACCTAAACCAGGATTACTGATTCAAGCTGCAAAAGAATGGAATATAGATTTGTCTCAATCTTATATGATTGGAGACTCGAAAAGAGATGCAGAAGCTGGTAAGAATGCAGGCTTGAAAGCATCATTCATAATCGAGGGAAACAATGCATTCTCTTTATTAAACACCGTGAAAGTTATTTTGAAATGAAAGTTATCTTTATAACACCTGTCACACCCTATAAAGAGAATATGGGAGGTCCATCTGGACATCCTTATGCCTTGATGATAGAACGTGATCCAAGTATTGAAATAGAAATTTACAGTTTTAATAACAATCATTTCTCTTCTACTCAGATTGCTGAAGTTGAAAGGGAATTGAATGTGAAGATTCATTTGTTGAAAAAACCTTCTTGGGTTCAATGGATTCTTAAATTTCACTTGGCATTCATTCGATGTTTTTTGAAATATCCAATTAATTATTATATTCGTATTTCAAAAAATATTGTGAATGAAATTAATATAAAGCACCCTGATTTGCTTTGGGTTTACAGTCAGGAGTTTTCAGGTATCATTAAACAATTTAAAGGAAATAATATCTTGTTTACTGTTCCTGATTGCTATTCACTGCACTGGTATCGAAGCCTAGGTAAACTATACACTTTAAAAAATGTAAAGTTATATGTAAAAAATGTTATTAATTACTACCAGCATTATAGAATGGAAAGTAATTATGAGTGTTCACCCAATATCCGATTTCATTTAGTAGGTGAAGAGGACGTTAAATTTTTAAAAGAAATATGTCCAAAAGCTAATGCTCAATTTTATAGACACCCTCACTATGAAGTATATCAACCTGCAAAAGTCATCAAATTCTCTTCTCCTAAGATTAAATTATTGATAGCTGGGAGATATGACCTGTATTCCTATCAGGCTGCAGATGAAATAATACAAATGTTTTGCTTGCATCCTGAGATTCTAAATGATTATGAGTTAACATTTTTAGGAAAAGGATGGGAACATTCTATTGAACTATTAAAAAGTCATGGCTGTCAAATAAATTTAATTACATTTGTACCCGATTATATTGAAGAGATTGTAAAACATGACATTCAATTGAATCCTCTTTCTTTAGGAACAGGAACTAAAGGGAAAGTCCTCGACGCCATCACTAACGGGCTTTTGGAGATTGGCACCTATTATGCATTAGAAAACATTGCAGTAGAGAACAATGTTTCATGCATTCAATATGACAACATTGAACAGCTTATGAATGTGCTCCATGACATACCTTTGCATCGAGAAAAATATGAATTAATCGCAAATAATGGACGTGAGAATTTACTCAAACTTCATAATAGAGCTGAAATTTCATCCCAATTATTTGGGAATATTATATTATAATTTATATAAAATGTATATTTAACTTTTACAATTTTATCCTATGTGGATATATGTATTAATATTTATAATTGTACTATTTTCATATCTCCAAACAGGCAGTAAAGCTAAAAACATTACTTTTTTAGCAATAGTTCTTGCTTTTTTGGCTATTTTTGTAGGTATTTCAGATATGTTAGGTGGATACGACAGATATATCTATTGCGAGTTGTTTGATAGTATGGCAGATGTGACTAGCATGGGGAATAATCCATGGACAAGTTATGCCTTTCAGTTTTATGGTGGAGAATTTGGTTATGGTACTCTGTGTGCCATATTAACATATATTACTAAAAATCGGTATATTTTTATATTAATTGTTACTATTATCATCTATATATTACTATTTATTTCATTACGAGATTATACAAGTAACTATCCGTTTGCTGTATTGCTTTTTTTGGCACTTTGGTTCTTCTTCACATTCACATATCTTCGACAAGCACTTAGTGCCACCACTGCATGGTTAGCCGTTAGATATATATACAGAAGAGATTTTAAACATTTCATTTTTGTTTGGTTTATTGCCTTTTCCCTACATAATAGTGCCTTAGTTTATTTACCCATGTACTTTGTTCCCATCAAAAAATATTCAGAAAATACTATTCTTTATGTTATGGGAGCAGCATTTCTTATTGGTTTGACACCTATTCCATCCGCCTTATTTCAAGCTTATGGAGAAGTAGATGAGAATCGTAATAATGTTGAAGGTTATGCAGAAGAAGGAACCTTTCGTATAGCCTACTTAATTGAAGCATCATTTTTCCTATATATGGTTTTATCTCAATACAACAAGATTCCTTCTAAGCCCAAAACAATTGTCTTTATGAACATGGCCCTTGTTTTTTGTGCTATGCTATTATTTTTTATACGTTCAGAAAATGGAGGACGATTGGGATGGTTTTATATGATTGGATGTATTTCAGCGATAACAACAGTTTGCCACTTTCGTAACAACAGTCAAAACAAGTTTATCATGCTCTTTGTTGCTTTTTATTTATATTTTCGAATCGTTACCGGATGGGGCATACAATTATCACCATACAAAACTTTTTTCACTGAAGGTTTCAGAACTGGTGATATTATTCATGAAAAATATGAATATGATAGCAACTATGATAAAGACAAAATGTACCGGGAACCTTGGACACTATGGTAATAATCTTTGGTTTTTTCAACGGGTTGATAATGTGTTTCAAGTATAACGAATAGTCTCTATGAATTTGTATTAATTAAACTATTTCAAAAGATATATTAGGATAATAAATCAGTGTCGCAGACATCTAATTACTCCAAATATATTAAAGACAAGCAATTTATTAAGTAAATTGTAATTAAAAAAATGATAATATTCACAAATAGTATTTTTTATTAACAATAAATAATCTTTCATCATTTTTAAATAAATGAAAATTAAAATTTGCATTATTCATCTCCTTTCAATTACATGGATATCTCTTGGTGTTATAGTATTCTTGTTAAGTTGGTGTGAACTTTATATAGGAATTCCACTGTCTATCTGCATTGCATTGCTAAATTGGAAGTTCTACAAAAGTCTTGATAGCACACAATTCATTAATATTACTAAGTCCAAGCTCCTCATATCATTTACCATCGTCATTTTGATTATGTTGCTTGCAGGAATTGGTGGATATGTTGTTCAACCAAATGATCATTTTTATCGGAATGACACATTTTCTTCTCTGATAAAAAGTAATTGGCCGATTGTATATCCAGAATATAACGGAGAGTTTATGTGCGGATACAATGCTTATTATTTTGTGCCAGCACTTATCGGCAAAATTTTTAAATCTATTGACATCGGTTTCTTTGCCCAACTCTTATGGATATCTCTTGGGGCATTGCTCATGTTTCTTGAAATATGCATCAACATAGGTAAAGTTAAACTCGGTGCACTTTTCATTTTTTATTTTTTTGCTGGTTGGAAAATTATAGAATGTTTGTTGTACTTTCCTGTTTTCGGGACAAATACTATTCGCAACACAATTTTAACTTTAGCAGTTAATGAAAGTCCAAGTACTTTTCATGCAAGTCCAATGGTGCAGTTACTTCATGACCCTTTTAATCAAACTATTCCTCTCTTCGTTGTAATGATGCTTCTTCTGAATAACCAAAAAAGTCGGTATGTAGGCTTCATTTACTCTTTACTTTTGCTTTACGCACCATTTCCTTTTATCGGTTTGGCTTTCGTTGTCCTTTATTTAATGTTGAAGAACACAGACATAAGCAACATCGGATCGTTAGTCAAATCATGGGTGAACATCCCTAATGTTATTGCCCTATGTGTGATGTTAGTTTGCGGTTTATATCTTTCATCCAACAAAGTTTCGTCTGCTCAGGAGATAAAAACCCTCGCAAACCCTGCTGAGAGTATTTATGCATTCACGCTCTATATTATATTCGAATTTCTCATTTTCATCATATTGGGGTACCGTGCATGCCACCACAAGGCAATCCTATGGTTACTCTTTATACCAGTCTGTTTTTTCGGATGGATAACCATTGGAGGTGCTAGTCATAATGACTTTTGCTTTAAGTCGAATATACCTCTTATATTTTTCCTTGCTTTACTCTTAATAAGAAGGTATTATATGGAAACATCGAGCAAGAGAATGAAACAGATTATTATAATATGTTTACTTATAGGAGGTATTCCAGCTCAGACTCATTCTATTTTAAGATATATATCCACATATTTCGTTTGGGCAGGAAAAGACCAAGCAATCCTCAATAACTATCAGTCTTTTTATGATGTCACTCAAATGTATATCATGCAGCAGAAGAAAACACGTAACGATAGCTACCAGCCACATCTTGTTAGCGAATGGAGTAAACAAGCTGGCAGAGGTTCAACAGACTCTTTTTTTTATAATTATTTATTAAAAAAATAGCATTCTCTTTTTAGAGCACTTATTAGTTAAGAAGTCATCGTTATTGAAATAGTTAATTCTCGTAACGTCATATTATTATCAATACAAGTGTCTTTTTGTCATAAAAATCTATATTTGTTATATTATTCCTTTCAATGAAAATTGTTGATTGCTTTTGGGAAGACAAGAATCTTGGCGTAAAAACAGCCGAAATAAGTATCAACCAAACATACGCTATTAATCTTTCAGAATTCAAAGAATTAGAAAAACAATGGGATTATATTGTTGTAAAGTGTATTGAGCCTAATATGGAAACATTTCAGCAACTATCTTGCATGTTCTATTCTTTTATTGAAACTCAAATTACTTTAGAAAAAGATTTAGTTATTACTCACATAGATAATTCCATTCAAATTGAATTGGCTCTAACCACAGAAGATATTTTTTTTGTCACAGAAAGAATAAATGAAGGACTTTTCAATACTGACAGAATTGCATTAGATCCCCTATTTGGTATAAGAATAGCAAATACCAGATATATCAATTGGCTGTTAGACGAAATCAAAAGAGGAGCCAAGCTCTTGAATCTTAAGAAAGACGGGGAAAAAGTAGGTTTCATTCTATTGAAAGAAGATAATCAAACTATTGATGTAATACTTCATGGCATATACAAACAATATCAAAAACAACATTTAGGTTCACTTTTAGCCATATGTCCTACCATCTATGTTCAAAAGTTCAACCCAAATATTAAGCATTACCAGACCAAAGTATCTTCAAATAACCCTGGGATACTTCGCATAATGACCAAATATGGTTATATGGTAACGGATATTTCTTATGTTTTTGTAAAACACTCTAAGCGCGAACAATGAAAAGGACATTAAGTGCATCTACTATATTGCTAATGATCATAGCTTTCATGATTTATTCTACAACTGGTATTTTCATGAAACTAGCTTCCATGGAATCTCATCTTTCTTTTTTATTTATCTTATATTACTGCATGGCATTAGGTGTTATTGCTGCTTACGCTGTACTTTGGCAAATCATTTTGAAGAAGATTCCCTTAACCATAGCTTTTATGAGTAAAAGCATCACAATCATCTTTTCTTTGATAATTGCATATCTTGTTTTTTCAGAAAGCATCACAATCAACAATATTATTGGTTCTGTCATTATTATTAGTGGGATTGTTTATTTAGGTTGGGGTAAATGAACATCTATTATCTAATCGTTGTTATAGGTATTTTTGCTTCTGCATGTTCTCAGATACTCTTGAAACAAAGTGCAAATAAGACGCATAGTAACAAGATATTTGAGATTCTAAACTGGAGAGTTATCATAGCTTATGGAATTCTTTTTTGTTCAATGTTAATCAATATCTTTGGACTAAAAAATGGCGTACATCTTAAAGACATACCAATTTTAGAATCATTGGGATATGTCTTTGTCCCTTTACTATCGTTGTTATTTTTGTCAGAGAAGATAACAAAAAGGGTAATTATGTCTATGGTTATTATTCTTATTGGAATATTCATTTTTTATCAGTAAATTATTATCACACATTATGATACCATTTAACAAACCATTCCTTACTGGTAAGGAAGCACATTATATGTATCAAGCAGTTTACACTGGTAAATTGTCTGGAAATGGAGTATTCACAAAAAAATGTCAGAAATTCTTTGAGGATCGTTATGGCTTTCGCAAAGCGATTCTAACCACCTCTGGCACAGATGCCTTGGAAATGGCAGCCATCCTTTGCAATATTAAACCAGGAGATGAGGTAATTGTTCCTTCGTATACATTCGTTTCCTCTGCTCTTGCTTTTGTGCGAGAAGGTGCAAAGATTGTATTTGCAGATAGCTGTGAAAATAATCCTAATATCGATCCAGAGAAATTAGAATCACTGATAACTGAAAAGACTCGAGTTATCGTTCCTGTTCATTATGCAGGCGTCGCATGCGATATGGATAGAATCATGGAAATCGCACATCGTCATGGAATTTTGGTTGTGGAAGATGCTGCCCAAGCCATTGATTCATATTATAAAGGTCGTCCTTTAGGTTCTATCGGTGACTTTGGTTGCTATTCTTTCCACGAAACAAAAAACATCACAGCTGGTGGCGAAGGTGGATTGCTTGTTGTTAATGACGAAAGATTCGTTCGCCGCGCTGAGATTATTTGGGAAAAAGGCACAAATCGTGCAGAATTCTTCCGCGGTATGGTTAATAAATATGGATGGGTTGATACAGGTTCCTCTTTCCTTCCATCTGAAATCAACAGTGCTTTTTTGCTTGCTCAGTTGGAAAACTTAGATGCTATCCAAGATCGCAGAAAAGCTATCTGGAATCAATATCAAGAAGGATTAGCAAGCTTGGAGCAAAAAGGATTAGTTTCTTTACCCGACATGCCAAGCTATGCAACCAATAATGCACACATGTTCTATATGGTTTGCCGTTCTTTGGAAGAACGAACTGCACTGATTTCATATTTGAAAGAAAATGGTGTATTGGCAGTATTCCATTATTTGAGTCTGCATCTTAGTGAGTATTATAAAAATCACAACCAAGATATTCCAACTTTACCAAATTGTGATAAATTTGCTGACAAACTCGTTAGATTGCCTATGTATTATGAATTGACCGACCAAGAAGTTGATAAAGTAATTTCACTAATAAAAGCTTTTTTCAATAAATAAATCCATGTCGAATCCACTTATATCTATTGTATCTCCTGAATACAAGGGAGAGAAGATGGTGCATGAGTTGGTGGAACGCATCAAGAAAAGTGTTTCCACACTCACAGAAGATTTTGAAATCATTCTTGTGAATGATGCTTCACCTGATAACACATGGGAGTGCATCTTAAAAGAAGGTGAGCAAGACAATCGCATAAAAGGCATTAATCTCAGTAGGAATTTCGGACAACACCAAGCTATTACAGCAGGACTTTCCTTTGTCAAAGGAGAATGGGTAATCGTTATGGACTGTGATTTGCAAGACCGTCCAGAGGAAATACCTAATCTTTACCACAAAGCCTTAGAAGGATATGATATTGTTTACGCTCAACGAATCATTAGGCAGGATAAAGGAATAAAGAAACTTTCTTCAAGTATTTTTCATAAAACTTTCAATTGGTTGAGTGGTCAAAAAACAGATAAAAGCATCGCAAACTTTGGAGTCTATAAAAGGGAGGTTATTGACGAATTCAACAAGATGCCAGAAAGGGCTCGCTCTTTTGGTAGTCTTATCAACTTCTTGGGATTCAAGGTGACAGCGATGCCTGTACAGCATGCAGAAAGAGGTGAAGGGTCTTCATCATATACTTTGCACAAATTATTTAAATTGGCATTTGATATTATTATATCCAATAGTAATAAACCTCTTCGAATGATGGTGCAATTTGGATTCTTTTTCTCTCTAATATCGATGCTTTTAGCACTTTACAATGTGATTGCTCATTTTGCTGGTGTCATTCAAGTACCAGGATTCACAACAACGGTGTTCTCAATTTGGTTCGTGGGAGGACTTTTGATGATGCAGCTTGGTATTGTGGGTATTTATATCGGTAAGATTTTTGACCAAGTAAAGGGAAGACCAAATTTTGTGGTGATGGATAAATTAAATATTGAATAGATTTTTATTTATGGACAAACAAGAGAGTCTAATAATAAAAGGAGTTGCTATCTCCATTATGCTTTTCTTCCATCTATTTGTTTCAACTTCAGCTCCACAATATGAGGGGACAATTTGGGGTCTTTTGGCGAGGGGAAACAATCCTGTTCCATTCTTTGTGTTCTTATCCGGCTATGGACTATTCTCTATCTATCAGAAAAAGGGAAAAGATAAAAACCTATTCAACAGAATCTTAAAACTCTATAAAAGATATTGGCTCATCACCATCCTTTTCATACTAATTTCTATCATTTGTGGAAAAAACCACTGTGATTTCTCTTTTCTTCCTGTCATTTCCAATATTACTGCATGGGAAACAACTTTTTATTCAGCAGCCTGGTTTATTTTGCCATATTCTATTTTAACCATTTAATGCCAATCCTCTACAAGGTGCTGAACAATAAATCACTAAGAATGGAACAAGAGAGTGGGGTACTTATTATTTCTTATTTAATATGGATTGCTGCATCATTATTAAGTAGATACGAATGGTTTAGATTAAATGTTTTTCAGTGTTTTTATATACAATTTTCATTCGTTTTGGGCGCTATTTCAGCTAAATGGAGCATCATAGAAAAATGCAAAAATCTTTTGCAATCAACTGCTAAAACCATTCCCGTCATTCTTCTTTTATTATTAATAGCCATTAGGGTGTATTTATATTCTGGAGCCTTCATTTCTTTCTATGTATTAGCATTTATAATTTTGTTTCTATCCATCAAAAGGCCACATAAATTGGATTTGGTCTTAATAGAGTTAGGAAAACATAGCCTAAACATTTGGTTGATTCACGTTTGGATTTTTAGTTATTTATTGAAAGACTTCATATACAGTTTGAAATATCCTGTTTTAATTTGGCTTGTATTATTGACTATAAGTTATCTTTGCTCATTGCTTCTAGAAATAATATTATGCGAGATAAAGAAGAGCCTATTGTTCAGACCTTTTCAAAGTAACTAAGGATACGTGCACCCATTTTTGTTTATCTGTGATTTAGAATGAGAAGATGACAAAGATGTAAGAAAGTTACCGATTCATTTGTATATTTGAGTCAACCTAAATATGTGATGCAAATTTTTGAAATATTCATTTTTAAAGAATCTTTTGTTAGATTACAAAATCTAATAATGGAATCTGTTTTTTATGAACTCTTTATTATCTATTTTTTAATCTAATGCTAATTACTGTTTTTACCCCATTATACAATCGTGCCCATCTGCTTTCAAGGATTTATGAGAGTCTTTGTGAACAAACATACAAGGACTTTGAATGGATAATTGTAGATGATGGAAGTAGTGACAATAGCAAAGAGGTAGTTAAACATTTTAAAGAATCACATCCCACCTTCGATATTCATTATATCTATCAAACGAATGGTGGCAAACACCGAGCTATCAATCATGGAGTGGAAGAAGCTAAAGGCGAATTATTCCTTATATTGGATAGCGATGATTCTCTTCCTAATGATTCATTGGAAACAATTTCACATTATTATGATCAAATAAAGAAAGACAAATCTTTTGGAGGTGTTGCTGGATACATGGCACATCATAATGGATTAGTCATTGGTCATGGTTTCCATTTTAACACTTTCGATGCTAGTCCTGAAGACATACAGCACAAGTACAAATTAAAAGGTGATATGGCTGAAGTCTTTAAGACTTCAGTTCTCAAAGAATTCCCCTTTCCTGAAATTGAAGGTGAAAAATTTTGTCCTGAGGATTTAGTCTGGAATAGAATTTCTAAAAAATACAAACTTAGGTATTTTAATAACGTTATATATTATAGAGACTATTTAGATGGCGGACTAACATCTAAAATAATAAGAATACGTATGGATAGTCCAATCGCCTCAACTATTTGCTATAGTGAATTGGCATCATCTGATGTTCCACTAAAAATAAAAATAAAATCTGCCATCAACTTTTGGAGATTTAGGTTTTGTAAATCTAAGCACTCCTTTCCTCAAATACCTTTTTATTGGTTATGGACTATACCAATTGGTTGGGTTATGCATTTAAATGATAAAAGAAAATGTCAATAAGAACTATTATTAAGTCGTTTTCTGAAGAGCGTTGGAATATTGGATTTCTTGAAAACACGCTTGATAGTGTTATGAAAGGTGATAAGATCCGAGTTAAATGGATGAAGCATCACCTCAATAATAGCTGGTTTGCAGACCCCTTCATTCTTGATGTAACAGATGATGAGATTATCGTTATTGTGGAGGAATTTTATAAGCCTATTCATCGCGGACGTATCTCAAAACTTACTATCGATAAAAAATCTCTTAACTTGAAAAAGCTGGATGTAGTTTTGGAATTGCCCACTCATCTTAGTTTTCCTGTTATTATTCGTCCTCAAGAAAAAAAGGATTTTGTATATTTGATGCCTGAGAATGGGGAATCAGGTGAATTGAATACTTATAAATATTGGCCGAAAGATAATCGTATTGAAAAATTTGAGACAGTTCTAAAAGAAGCTGTGGCAGATGCGATTCCTTTTGAGTTCAATGGTACAACATATCTTTTTGCTACCAATGGAAAAAATGTGAATGGTAACGAATTATCCATCTATCAATTTGATGAAGATACCCATCAATATATATTTGATAGGAAATTGGATTTTGAGGAAAATGTGGCTCGCATGGCTGGCAATTGCTTTATATATCAAGGAGAACTGTATCGTCCGACTCAAGAATGCAATGTGCAATATGGTCATGCTGTAACCATTCAAAAGATAAAAATGGAGAACAACCACTGGAACTTTGAAGAAATCAGAAGAATGTATTCTGTGAATCCAAAGCTGAATATAGGTATGCATACATTCAATATGCACAAAGGGATAATTGTGACGGACGCACTAGGATTTGACAATATGTGGTTCCGTACAATACTAAAAACTTTAAGATTGCTTTAAGATGAAAATTCTTCATGTTATCACATCACTCCGCACAGGCGGAGCAGAGCATCTACTTATCGACTTGTTGCCTCAACTACGCAATTTAGGAAATGAGGTGGAATTATTGATCTTTGATGGGAGACGAACTCCTTTCTATGAAGAGATGCAAAAGACAGGCATCAAGATGCACGCATTGGGAAATAGCATGTATGATTCAAGTGCTTCGATGAAGATGGTGAAATATGTGAAGGAATTCGATATTATCCACACGCATAACACACCTTGTCAGTATGCTGCTGCAATGGCAAAGTTATTGACTTTAGGCAGAGGTGGGAAACTCGTGACTACAGAACATAGTTCAAACAATCGTCGTAGAGGAAAATGGTATTTCAAATTGCTTGACAAATGGGTGTATAGTAAGTATTCGAGTATTATCGTGATTTCTGACCAACCACGAGAGAACTTGGAAAACTACATTGGGAAACTGAAGACAATCACTACCATCTACAATGGTGTTGATTTATCAAAATTCCAACAAGCAAAGCGAACGAGGAAGGAAGATGGAAAGATACTCATCACAATGGTTGCAAGTTTGAGTGCTGCAAAAGATCAAGATACGATTATCAGAGCTCTGGGTGAATTACCGGAGAAATACAGGGTGCAGTTGGTGGGGAAAGGACATAGACAAAAAGAACTGGAATCTTTAGTAGATTCACTTCAGCTGAAAGATCGCGTAGATTTCTTGGGGGTTCGTTCGGATATTCCTCAGATATTGGTGAATTCAGACATCAATGTGATGTCGTCGCATTGGGAGGGACTTTCACTTTCGAGCATTGAAGGTATGTCGTGTGGACGACCATTCATCGCCAGCGATGTGGATGGACTCCGAGAGGTGGTGAAAGGCCATGGAGTCGTATTTCCTCATCAAGACTACCAGACCTTGGCAAAAGAAATCATACGATTGACGGAAGACAAGGATTATGCAGACCAAATCATTCGTCAATGCCAGGCTAAAGCTACGGAATATGATATCAAAGTGATGGCTGAGAAGTATAATGCCGTTTATCAAGAACTGTGCATTAAACGATAGACGAAAAGAGTCAACAAATTAACACAAAAGGACACAAATCGTTTTATTGTCACAAAAGAAGTACGAAAAGCGAAAGACGAAAGATGAGAGGCGATAAACAAAGGGAATCCGTGAATTAACAAAAAGAATTCGAAGAAAAGATTTGAGAAAATATCAATTGTTAATTATTTGTGGACATTTGTTGACTAAAGTTATTATACATGAATTTGGTTGAGAATTTGAAACAATTGGCGGAGAGGGTGTATCGATTGGAGTGGAATATAGCACTGGTGGAAAATACACTGGAAGGATTGTTTCAAGGTGAACAGCTAAATTTGAGGATGTTGAAACATTCTTATACAGATAGATGGTTTGCAGACCCGTTCATTCTTGATGTAAAGGATAAAAAAATATTTCTGTTGGTAGAGGAATGGATGAGGAAAGAGAACAAAAGCAGAATTGCAAAGTTAACCATCAACTTGGAAGATTTCTCGTTGGAATCGACAATTCCTATATTAGAAATGGAGAAAGTGCTAAGTTTTCCTGCTATCTATCGAAAGAACGGAAAGATATATATTTATCCCGAAATGTCTGAAAACGGAGTTTCAAGGATTTTTGAATACGACACTGAACATAATAGTTGCATTTCTTCTGAAATCTTATCTCAACGCAAAGTCATTGATGGAGTGATGACGGATTTATTTGGAGATACCCTATTATTTGGTACCGAAAAGCCAAACTCTAATGGGAAGAACCTCAACGTGTATAGGAAGAATAGCGATGGATTCGAACTTTTCGACCAAATTCATTTCTCCGAGAATATAGCAAGGATGGCTGGAAATTTCTTCTCTTATGAAGGAAATATATATCGACCCACACAGGATTGTAACAAAACTTACGGCAATGGAGTGGTGATACAGCGATGTGATATGCAGGATGGTAAACTAAGAATGGATAATGTACTTAGGCTTTACTCTACTGATGAGAAATATCGTTTCGGATTTCATACTTTCAACATGTATAATAATGTCATCATAGGGGATGCACTCTATTTTAAGCATCCTTGGATAAGAAAAGTTGCAAAAAAAGTATATGACTATTTTAGTTGACGAAAGACGAAGAACGAAAAGACGAAGGCGGAGGGAGTCAACAAATTAACACAAAAGAACACAAAGAGTTTTATTGTCACAAAGTAGAAATAAAGACGGAGTATTATAACCATGACAAAGACAATGGAAAAGAAAAAGTTAATAAGATCCTCTACAATACCAACATCACTGGATACTTTTTGCAAAGGTCAACTAAAGATGTTGTCTGAGCATTTTGAGGTGGTGGCAGTGTCTTCACCTGAAAAAGAACTGAAATGGATTGAAGAACGAGAAGGGGTGAGGACTATAGCTGTTCCGATGGAACGGCATATTTCTATTGTCAATGACTTGAAATCGCTTTTCAAGATGATTCGTGTATTCCATAGAGAGAAGCCTTATATCGTTCATTCCATGACTCCGAAAGCGGGACTGATTTCTATGTTAGCAGCTAAGATTTGTGGAGTTCCTGTGAGAATGCATACTTACACAGGATTGGTATTTCCTACTGCGACAGGTATAAAGCAGAAAATTCTGATCTGGATGGACAAACTGCTTTGTGCTTGTGCTACTTATATCAACCCTGAAGGGCAAGGAGTGGCAAACGACTTGAAACGTTTCAACATCACAAAGAAACCACTGCATATCATTGGCAATGGAAATGTGCGTGGCATTGATGCTGATTTTTGGAAAAAATCTAATGATGAACGAAAGACGAAAGACGAAGGAAATAATTCCTCACCAAACTCTAAGGTCTTTACTTTCGTCTTTGTAGGCAGAATTGTAGGAGACAAAGGAATCAATGAGTTGATTGAGGCGTTTAAGAGATTGGAACCTAATTCTGCAAAATTAATACTTGTAGGTAGATTTGAAGATAAGCTTGATCCCGTAAAGTTGGAAACAAAACAAGAAATTGAAGTAAATCCCAATATAGTATGTACCGGACAACAACCCGATGTGCGTTCTTTTTATGAGCAGGCGGATGCCTTTGTTTTTCCAAGTTATCGAGAGGGATTCCCGAATACAGTGATGGAGGCAGGTGCAATGGAATTACCATGTATCGTTACGAACATTAATGGATCAAATGAGATTATTATTCCTGATAAGAATGGTGTGATTGTTCAGCCCAGAGACTCTTATGCACTTTATGAAGCCATGAAGCGCTTTATAGATCATCCTGAATTCGTTCAAAAACTCTCGGCTAATGCCCGAAAGATGATTATTGACAGGTACGAACAACATTTTATCTGGAATGAATTATTAAAGGTGTATCAATCTTTTTCAAATGATTTTTGATGATGCAATGTGATGTAATCGTTACATACTGCTGGAATCGTGTTGGATATAATATTATCCACAGTTTATACAACCTAGGACTTAAAGTAGTTGTTGGGGACACGTCAAATAAAAATATATGCAGTATGTCAAAATATAGTGTAGATAATTTTGTTTATGCTGATCCATTCACAGATGAATGTCATTTCATTAAAGACATACAAAAGGCTGTTGAACAGTATAAACCAAAAGTTGTTATTCCCACACATGATGAATCTTTAGTTTTAGCTCGAAATATTGATGCTTTTCCAAAGAACGTGATTTTTGCAATGGAAAGTTATGATTTATTAAATCAACTTTCTAACAAATACGAATCAACAATACTTGCCAATTCTGTTGGAGTTCCCTGTCCTGCATTTATTGAAAACTACGAAAATCACTCTTTTCCTATAGTCATCAAAACCCGATATGGCAACTCTGCAAAAGGTGTTTTCTTTCCTAAAACTAAAGAAGAAACTGACCATATATGTAAACAATATTCCAAAGAAGATATTATCATTGAGGAGTTTTTTCCAGGAACCGATTATAGTGTGGACTGTGTAAGGTTTAAAGATTTCTTTAAAGCATCAAGTTACAAAGCCATTGTTACAAAGACTGATGGAGGTGGAACTACCACCCAACGCATCATAGTCAGTATGCCCCAATTAGAAGAGTATTCAAAAAAGATTCTTGATAAAGTCAATTATAATGGTGTTTGTGGACTCGATTTTAAAGTTAATGAAGATACAGGTGAGTCTGCATTTATTGAAGTAAATGCACGATATACAGGTGGATTAGCTACACCTATAGCAGCTGGATTCGACATTCCAGCTATACATTATGAATTAGTAACTACTGGGCATTATGCAAAACCTATACAAATAAAAATAGGAACACATACTAAATGGATCCTTGGAGATATTATTGCATTAGTTACGAAAGTCGTTCAAAGGACATTAAAAAAAGATGAATTAAAACATATAATTAGTTTCAAAGCAGATGCATTTGATGATTTCAAAAAAGATGATAAAAAAGCCATTCTTGGCGAAATGCTCTATTATTTCGAAAAACTGATACAAAACAGAAAACTTAATCCATGATTAAAATTTTAATATATAAATTATTCTCCTCTTGCTATTATTTTTTTTTAAGTCATCGTGGATGGATTCTTGGGAAAAATGTGATAATTTCAATGAGAGGTGTGCAAGTAATAGGTAATAAAAAAATCCATTGTGCAGATAATGTCAACATAAATGCAGGATGCATGTTTATTGTAGATAAAGATATTTTAATCGGAGAAAATAGCACTCTTGCATATCGAGTATTTATAACAACTTCAGCCAATCCTAATTACCCATATAATAAATTATCGAAATTATACCATCCTAAATACGAAAAGGTTGTAATAGGTAAAAATGTTTGGATTGGAGCTTGTAGTGTCATTCTACCTGGTGTTACAATCGGAGATGGAAGTGTAATTGCTGCAGGTAGTGTTGTAACAAAGGATGTTCCTAGTCATGTGATGGTTGCAGGAGTTCCTGCCATAATTAAAAAAGATTTAACCAAAGAAGCATGATTCTCAAATATATCTTTGACAGATTCGTATCTTTGATTGGGTTACTAGTACTGTGGCCTGTACTGATTATTGTGGCAATACTTATTAAGGTGAAAATGCCTGGAGGTCCAGTGCTATTCGTCCAAAAAAGAGTGGGAAGATTTGGGAAACTGTTTAAAGTACATAAGTTCCGTTCGATGACTGTTCGTAAAGATACAGATGCTGTGACAGGAGTTGCAGCTGCCGAAACAGCACGCATCACACCTCTCGGCGAGAAACTACGGAAATACAAGCTTGATGAATTGCCTGAATTGTGGGACGTACTGATTGGAAAGATGAGTTTTGTAGGACCCCGTCCTGACATTCCAGGCTATGCTGACCAATTGCAAGGAGAGGACAGGGAAATCCTCAAGCTCCGACCTGGAATCACAGGACCAGCTTCCCTTAAATACCGAAACGAGGAAGACATTCTAGCATCTGTAGATAATCCTCAGCAATATAATGATGAAATCATATATCCAGACAAAGTACGCCTAAACAGATATTATCTGCATCACTATTCTTTTATAAAGGATATTCAGATGATTTTTTGTACTGTCCTTGGAAAGAAAATGAAATATGCAGGAGAGGAGATATGAAGTATCCTAAAGAAATGAACAAAAAGAACTAAATTTCTGTTTTCACTTCTTATAAAATTTGATAATATGACTATAGATGATCAAATCAAGAAAAACTCCCTTTCGTATCAAATTATAGGTTGTGCAATGGAAGTGTACAAGACACTAGGGCCAGGACTTCTTGAGTCTGTTTATCAAACTGCATTGAAAAAGGAATTGGAAGATAATGGATTCGTTGTTGAAACAGAAGTTCCTCTTCCTCTTAATTATAAAGGCGTGCAAATGGATTGTGGGTACAGAATGGACATGGTTATAAACCATAAAATTATAATAGAACTCAAGTCTGTAAACGAATTTCAACCTGTACATTACAAGCAGCTTCGCACTTATCTCAAATTGTTTAGGTAGGTTCTAAAAATTCTGTTTTTAGTTTTCTACCTATTTATGATAATTTCGTTTCGGTTGCTTTTTGTTTGATTTGAAGTCTTTTTGCCACTTTTCTCGGTTACATAGCTCGCTATGCGCCCTCAAAAACTGACA
>OCVV011231405.1_pt1 | contig 39038 bp, 28 predicted proteins | sample 1539721 | NCBI WGS metagenome assembly OCVV01 (sample SAMN02144230, study PRJEB22623) | gut metagenome | biome: sheep rumen | host: Ovis aries | place: New Zealand | reverse complement strand
TTTATTTTTCTCTTAACGCCACCGCTTCTTCATCTCTCACCCGCATAGCGGGTGGTTTTATTATGTTCCTATCCCGGAACATAATAAAAAGAGAACCTAAGTTCTCTTTACAAATTACAACACTTCAATATCATTATCTTTTTTAGATTTATTTTTCTTATTGTTTTTTTTATTGTTAACCACTTTTTCATTATCATCCACTTCATCATATCGCAATATAACAATAAATTCATATAATTGATAAATAAATACAATCATAATTGGTAATAATACTAAGAATAAGAAGCCAATCCTACTTTCTAAAATATCAAGGACTTTTCCTAAATGAGCATAAGTATTAGAATATTTTCCCAAAACTCTAGCACTAGCAACTGTTACGGCAGACTTTTTACCTTCAACAGTATATACAGCACTATAGTCATCTTTTTTTATATCAGTTACAACACCACTTTTAACAATATACTCATCATTATAAACGGCATAATAATATATTAAATTACCATTACTAATATCATTACTATTTTTAACAATTAATAAATCTCCATTTTTTGTATTTTTAATATTCTTTTCACCCATTAAATCAACATTTACAAAAGAATAATCTCCAAGTTCTGTATAACCATATTTGTTTTTACATAAAAGAAATAAAGTAAGAACTATAACATAAATAATTATAATTATTTCTAGTAATGACCAAACCCAATTTAAAACTTTTTTCATACAACCACCTTCTTAATATTATCATATCTTTTTAATTAATTCAATTACTTGTATCTTTTTTTACAATTACATATTTTGTTTCACTATCAATAATCTGTGTATTATCATATAACTTAAATACTACTCGATAAGTACCACTAGTTAAATTATCTGCTAATGTAAAGTCTACACTCTTACTAGAAGATGTCCCCATATCTATTAACATTTCATTTCCAATTGCAACATCTAAATTATTAGAGAATAAATTATTAAATGGAACTGATGTATAAGTTGTCGAATCTATATCTGCAGTATCTCTTTTATATACTTCTACTCTAATGCTTGGATTATTTAAGTTTGATGTATATTCAATATTATAAGTATTTATTTTAGAATTATTCATATTTAGTGAAGTAGCCCCATCAACTACTTTAGTCTTATCATCACAATCAACAGTAATTGTATTATCTGAGCTTACAACATGTACTGTAAATTCTTTTGTCACAGAGTTTTCTGTATCCGAATTATGTAATCCATCTTCACTAGCAAACAAAGTGTATTTCATAGTATAAGTAGTAGCCGGCAAATCTTTACCAACAGTCAAAGCGAGACTCTTATTTAAGTTAGAAACTTTACCTGCAAGTTTTATTCTAAACACTCCATCACTATCAGCAAAATAATTTTTTCCATCTATTTTTATCGAAGTACTAGAAAGTAAACTTGAACTTACAATCTTTCCATCACTAGAATAAAAAGCTACATTTAACCCCATATTATTAGATTCATAATTAGTATCAATAATAGATTGCCTATTAGAAGTTTGATCATAATTAATACTTGTAGAATAACTAATATCATCAGTAATATTATAGTATAGATAACTATCATTATCAGTAATAGTCTGATTTAATATAGCATTTGATTTATCATAAGTATTATAAATCATATTACTTTGTTTAATACCAAGAACCGTAAAAACACTTCTTGCTTCACTATTTCTAAGTTCAAATAATATACTATTATTTAAATGTTCTCCAGTTTGAGTTGAATTTTTCATATCTATTATAAATAGGAACTCTTCTATCGCTGTACCATCCGAGTAATATTTCTTATTAGCTGTAGCATCATTATACAAATTGTTACTACTTGTACTATCCATCTTAATAAAATTACTAAGTCGATAAGTTACTTCACCATAATTATTTAACTGAGTAACTGAATCATTATAAACACTATCTGTTATTTCATAGTAGTAATATTCTGGCCTATTAGAATTTTGGCCAAAATCTAACATTGTAATCATTGTACCAACAGGTAGTGGACTTGATAAAGTTAAGACATGATAATATTCATTATTTTTACCATAAATATTTTCATATTTATCAGTAGATATTAGTGAAAAATATGTAGTAAATTGACTTTGATTGGTTATATGAACTGAAGTAGTTGCTGGCATTTCATATCTTTTATCATAAGTAATAGTAGCATCATAACTATCAACATCATCATATTTCTTAGCAACAATATCAACATTTATTGTTACAAGTTGAATCTTGTAATCTATTTCATTTACTGGTATAGCTGCTTGTAACATAATAACAACTTTACCCATATTGCCATCACGATTAATATTTTTAGCGTGATATAGATAGAACATTAAGGATGGAGCAATTTTTCTGCTATCAGTTGTATAATCTCTAGTTCCTGTGAATTTACCAGTACCTTCACTTAAGAACTTCGTTGTACCATAACTTGTCCACTCTTGAGTTTCACTTTTCACAGAAAGACCTAAAGTATTATTAGCAGCATCTACTGTTTTACCTACTCTTGGAACTTCCGTCGAGTCTACAAGGCTAACACCATCAACTAACTCTTCACTATTGAAACCAAGTATTGTAAACGTTGTGTCTCCATCAGCAAAGTCTATCATTTGTAATTCATAAGTACCAAGTGATGAATACTTAGATGCTGTAAGAGTAATATTATAATTAATTGCTGAAAGACCTATTACCCAACGATATCCTGTATCTCCAATTGGAGTTGGATCAATATACTTTGTACTAATTTCTGTATAATCATCAGATAAATAATTAGAATAGAAGCCGTCTTTCTTGATATCATGATTAACACTGTGTAATCCTAAAACGTAACTACCTCCAACAATAGCAAGTCCAGCGTCTCCTGTATCGCCATACGAAATACTATCATCATATAAACCATATCTATATGAACCATTAGAAGAAGAATACATTCCAAAGAAAGTCATACCTGTAACTTTACCATAAGCTGTTGCTGCTTGGTTTATTGTAACATTTAAATTTTGATTAGCTTTCATATAAAGCCTATTATTAACATTTTTAGTAACTTTCTTTGTATCATCATCTATATCAACAGTTGCGGCAGTGATATTGCCATTACTATCTTCTATTCCACTATAAAATTCTTTTAACATATTAGCATTGTGTTGCAATAAAAGAGTTGTATTGTTAAGAATAGATAATTTATCTATCATATTGAAAGAATACATTATATCACTATATTCATTAGTACGGTCAGTTGCTCCAGATAATTCTATAACAGATGATTTAATTACAAGTTCATTTGCTCTTTGAATAGAAATACTTTGATTTGGTTTATCAGCTGTACCTAAATCGGTAATATGAACGATAGATTCTCCAGAAGAAGATGAAGCATTACCAGAACCAAATATACTACCATTAATAACAAATTGATGACTATTGTCAATATACCCATTACCATTTATTTCAACATTAATTCCACCGGTAACTGAGATAAAGTTCCAGTCATAAGTTTCACTACCATTGGCATTGGATTCACCTCCACCAAAGACTGTTCCACTGATTATGATATCTCCTTCTACTAAATTTGAGTCTTTAACGGCTTTTGAGCCTATATTAGTTTGAGTCTTTCCATTAACAATTGCCATTTTTGGACCACCATAGACATTGCCATGAATGGTTGCTCCTACAATGTTAACAGTTGCAGTTGATGCGGAATCCGTAGAACCAGAGTCTGCAGCATTACCGGCTCCAAACACACATCCAGAGTTAGGAGCAACACTATCACTTGTTCCAACTTCTGTTGTTCCGTCTATGGTAATTGTTGAATTACCATAAACTACAGCATTAACACCATTTCCACCAGCAAATAAGTTATTTGAAATTTTTCCATTAGTCACAAAAACCTCTGTATTTTTAGTAACTGCGCCTTCATTTCCTCCACCATAAACATTATCTAATATAGTAGTTGAATTTAAGTCAACTGATGTACTTTCATTAACTTTTGCAGCATTGCCTCCACCATATAGGTCTGTAATTGTAGAATCTCCTGCAACTACTTTAGTAGAATTAACATCTGCTTCATTTCCTCCACCATAGACATTAGTAATAGTTCCTTTATTAATATTTACATTAGCGTCTCCTGTAAGTCCACCTAAGTTATTTCCACCATAAACATTACTTATAACAGGAGAAGAATTAATACTATCATTAATTGAAAAATCACTTGTTGAATCAGTACTCAAAACTTCAAATGTAAAAGAATAGCTTCCTCCATTTGCTGTTAAAGTATTAGTACCATAATATTTATTTTTTTCATTAACTGAATATATATCTCCATTAACTGTAATATCAGTACTGCTATAATTACTATATAATTTTGAATTTGGAATAATTAAATCTAAATTCCACTTACTAATATCTTCACTTGTATTATTGGTTAAAGTAACTGTAACTTGTGAATAAGTAATATAGCCAGGATTTGATGATAATCTCCAACCTGAGTCTTCTACAGTTTTAGTAACACTAACATCATATTTAGCATTACTACCAACATTGACATTACTAGTCGTAACATTTCCAGCTTTGTTAGATCCACCAAAGACATTTCCAATTGTTCCATAGTTAGTATTTACATTGGTTGTTACAACTCCAGCCTCATTTCCTCCACCATAAACATTACTGATTGTTCCACCATTAATTATAACATTTGAGGTTGTAGCTTCGGCATTATCGCCTCCACCAAAAACATCAGTAATAGTTGATGAATTGCTTGCAACTGTTGTTGTACCAACACTTCCACCTTGATTATTTCCACCATATAAAGATGTTGCATTTACGCTATTTATAGAAAGATTAGTAGTACCAACATCTCCACTTATATTAGAACCACCAAATATCTTATTAGCAGTTGTGCCACTAATATTAACATTAGTAGAATCAACTCCAGCTTCTCTTCCGCCACCATAGACATCAACTACTTTTGGAGCAGTAATTGTAACATTTGAAGTTTTAGACTCAGCCTTGTTTCCACCGCCATAAATATCTCCAGTAATATTTAAATCATTAACAGTAACATTAGTCGTAGTTGTTTCTCCTGCTATATTGTTACCTCCATAAATATAGTCAACATTACCAGAATCGACAACTACATTAGAAGTGGTAACTGTTCCACTTTCATTTGAGCCACCATACAAATTAGTAACCATTGAACCTTGAAGATGAATTTCTGTCTTTGGCTGACCAGTTCGATTTCCTCCACCAAAAGCATCTCCTATTGTTCCACCATTTAAATAGACAACATCTTCCGCTGTTGGACTTCCATTAGCATCGAAACCACCAAAAACTTTGCCAATACTTCCATCATAAACATTAACTGTTATGTTTCCAATTGAATGTGGAGTGTTTGAACTATCTCCTTTACCTCCACCAAATACATTTTTAGCAATTGTACCTTTGTAGACATTAACATTTGTTGTATAAGTACTAGAAGTAGAAGATGATGATATAGCATTTACTGTACCATAGGCACTACCACCATAAACTGATCCATCAATAATTGGAGATGAATCAGATGATGAGGAACCAATATTTACAAGAGAATTTTTCTGTAAATACGTTTGAGCACCTTCTCCTCCACCATAGACATCAGTATTTATAGTACCACCTAAGACATTTACATTAGATGAACCATAAACTACACCTTTAGTGCGTGAACCACCAAAAATTGAACCATTTAAAGTACCAGAATTGAAATTAATATTTGTATTTGAAGTAATAGAAGCTGTTCCTGCTCCAACATTATTTCCTGCTCCATAAATATTACCAGTAATAGTTCCTCCGATTACATCAATAGTAGCATTATTAGGGTTTGTATCTTGAAAGCCTACTTGTCCATAGTTTCCTCCACCATAAACATTACCATTAATTGTTGCAGTATCAGCAATTATTACATGTGAACTATAAACTTTTCCAGCGGAAGTAGTATTTGAGTTACCATTTCCAGCTCCAAAAACACTACCGCGCTCAGCATTAAATCTTGTGGTAGTAGTTAAACTTTCATCACCTATTGTTGAATTTCCACCTATGTAAATTAGTGTATGCCCACTTAATTGACCGGTACTATTACCTCCATCATAAGCATTCGAACCACCAAAAACATTATAACCAATTGTTCCGCCTGTAACAGAAACAATTCTATTTCCATATGTTGTTGTTGTGGCGGCACCACCATATATAGTATTTATATATCCACCAAGTACATAAGTTGCTGTTGAGTTAGAAGTTAAATTATCCTCAACACATGGACCACCATTTAAAGCATTAATTTGTCCTCCAAGAATAGTTGCACGACGTAAAGAATTAGAATAATGAGTATTTGAACGTCCACCAACATATATACCAGAAGCTGATGATGAAGAGAATGTAATGTCTCCATATGTATAGGAACTACTCCACCAGCTACCAGAACGGGAAATAGTATAAGTAAGTCCATATTTACCACTTTTAACTAACATATCAGAAGATGGTGTTACTTTATCTCTACTATTATAACTAGTTGAAGAATAAGAAGCTAAAGCATTAAAATATACAAGTAATTTATCATTATCATTATTTACTCGGTCATAGTCAGAACCATAAACCATTTTGGCTAGAACATATCCAGTATATGTTGAAGAATAATAATAGGAAGATTCTCTTTTGTCATAGGCTGTAAGTAAAGAATTATATACACCACTTTCAACTATAACTTTATATTTTTCTGGATTAGTTGTACTACCATATTTAATAGTTCCAATAACATTTTTAAATATTACATAATGTTTATCATTGGTACTTAGAAGATTTCTGCCAATCTTTAAGTTATGTGAATTAGCGTTTATTGTATAATTATCAGTATCTGAAATATCATCTCCAAATGGAGAATCAGAAGTTGAATTATTATTTGAAGAGCCAGCATAAGAGTTAGCATATATATTTTCAATTACCATATCATTATTTAAATTATAATAAGATGTATTAATAATTTCATCTCTATTTGCAATAGCAGTTCCATCATAAGAACCAGTAACAGTCATAGGTTTTGATGAATTGGTAAAAGTAGATAGATTGGTACTAGAATTAACATCAAAAATATTCATATCTCTTGTTACTAAGTAATAAAAATTATTTATATCATAATTACTATAATTAGTAGCAAAGTCATCACTATTTTGAATTAATTTATAAGTATTTCCACTACTACAAGTAGTATTACTACAATTTTGGCCAGAACCATTATAATATAGTGAACTATCTCCACTAATATCTTCTTTATAATAATAACCAGTTAAATCAGAATTATCATTAAATGGAAGTTCGTTTACTTCATGACAATCTTGATATTCACTACCAGCTGGCGTTATATTGAAAGTAGCATCAGATCTTCTATAACGTCCTCTACCTGCTGAAGTAAAGAAGTAATAAGTTTTTGAAGAATCATATTCTGTATCTTCTGTTAATTTGTAATATGTACAGCTATTATTATAACAGCGATTGTTGCTTGTATAGTAAAAATAGCTTCCATCTTGATAATATCCCGCATATCTTTCAAAATAACCTGCAGTTGCTTCTTCATAGTATTCTCTTCCATCAATAAATAAATATTGATCCTCTTCTGTTTTTTTTGTTTCACATACTACTTTATGTTTTACCTTTTTCATACCATAATCGTCAAAAGAATTAATTTTACTAGTATCACTTTGAATATTTGCATCATACCAAATAGCATTCATAGTAATATTTATATTATTAGTATTCGTAACAGGAATTGTTAGATATCTTGTGTAATAATCTTTATCAAAAGAAATAACTGCTCCAGAGTAACTAGTAGCCCAACCATTAAATCCTTTACCTGTAGGTCTTGCACTAAATGGATTATCAATTAACTCAATTGTAATCTTTCCATCTACTATTGGATAATATCTATAATAAATATATTCAGTAGCACTTTCAGTTGGAGAAACATGTCCAACTAAGCTACTATCATTATAGTCTTGGCCAAGATAAGCAATGGCTACTTGTACTAAATTAGAAGATGAATATCTTAAACTATAACTTGGTAAATTAGCACTTGTTACTTCAGTATAATTTAGTCCCATATAATAATTCCAACTAGATTCCAAATCATTTACATAAACTATACCATTACTTACACCAGATTCATGTACAGCAATACTATTTTGAGGAGCTCTTAAAACAAACTTTTTAGTAACAGGATTATTTTCAGTATTAGAAGTTTTCTCATACTCTTTTAAAATAAGCTTACCTTCACTAAATGAAAAATAATAATCAGTATTATTCTCATTAAATGTAGTAATAATATCATCTTCAGTTACTTCTTTATCTCCCAAATAATATTTACTATTATTAACATAATAATTATTATTAGATTTAAACTCTCCAGAAATATTAAATTTAAATTTATCATAAGAAAAATTATTAGAAGTTATATCAAATAAAGTATTATTAACATCACTATCTAATTTATTAGAAAATAGTCCTATATTATCAATATAAGAAGTATTAAAATCTAAGTTTAAATAAATATTACTAATATTTAAATTAGAAGATATTGTTCCACTTATACCTCCAATAACACTATCTTTATTATAAGTAGTATTACTTAAATCAATACTTCCTCCAACAATAGATATATTATTTATACTACCAAGATATTTATTTTCTTCATCTACTTCACCTGAAGAATTAATATTTCCAGCAATTAAACCTATAGCCATTTTATTATCACTTTTTGATGACTTTATACTATAAGATGAAATATTTAAATTAGTAATTGTTGCATTCTCGACAGTAGAGAATAGCCCATAATAATCAGTATCACTATAAGTATTTGCCTTATCTATTAAAATATTACTAATAGTATGTCCTCTACCATCTAAACTACCTTTAAATATTTTAATATCATCTTTAGAAATTGTTCCAATACTACTAATTGAATGATTATCTAGATCAATATCTTCACTTATAGCATAATACTTAGTATTAAAACTATTGTAATCATCACCTTCAATTAAATTTTTAAAATATATTAATTCACTACCATTACTAATTAAATAGGGATTTTCTTTTGTTCCATTTCCAGATGAAAAAGAAGATGCAACTGTTACTCCATCCCACTTCTCTACTTCTGCAAGAGTTGATCTACTAACTAAAAAACTATACATAAAATAAACAAGAAGTAAAACAATAAGAGCAGCAAAAACACTTATAAAAATAGCTTTTTTCTCAGAAATAACTTTATTCACTACTCTTCACTTCCTCCTGCTTAATAACTCTTTATCTTAACCATTCTCTCTATTTTATCTAATTCAAAAACATGTTTATTATCAAATCTTGTAGATACTTTTTTCATAAATTCTATTAATGTTTTTATTTGTTTAATACTTTTATTATCAGATTTTTTAATAAGTTTAAACTTATTTTCATTATCAATCATTACTTTATATTTTAGTATCTTATAAATACCATCAAACATTTCTTCATCATTATAAAGTATAGCATATGTAAGTAATCTCAAATAGACATGTAATGGACAACTGTAAATTCTATTTCTAATAGTTTCTGTTAATCCAACTTTATCTAAATCATAATCATATATCTCATCAAATGGTGGATTTTCTATTGATTTTGTAAATTCTTCAATATTTCTATCTAAACTTAAAAAACATAGTTTATAGACATATTGATATTTTGTTAACCATTTCTTATTCATTTTAGCTTTTTGTACATGATTAGTTTTACATTTTAGAATAGATACTACTAAATCAATTGTTTCTTTGTCCTGTGAATCCTTTTTCTTTTTATTGTTATCAGTATCTTCTAAAAATTCATCATCATCTAATATTTCAATGCTTTCATATTTTTCTTTTTCTTCTACTTCTTTTTCATGACTTTCATTTAATGCTTCCATCTCATCAAGTGAAATTGTCACAGTAAGTCCACTTGAAGGCTCTTCCACTTTTTTGGGACTTGTGAATAAATCATCTGGTAATTTATTTTTAGACTTATCACTTCTAATAATATATTTTTTTACTATATCATCAAAATTAATCAGAGCTAAAAAGATAAATAAAATTAAAAATACAGCAATTGATTTTAAAATAAAACTTGGTGAAACAACTAATGAGACTTTACCAATAATTTGATCCTTTTTTATTGGGTTATCTGCCAAATTATTAGCATCTCCTTTTAAGACATAACTATTATTTTTCATACTTATTAATCTATGAGTAATAATTGCCCCATCATCACTTTTATAGGTTACAATATCATTCAATTTAACATCATCTGTTATTTTAACAAAAACTATATCATTGACTTCAATCTCACCTGACATAGAGCCTGATGCAACAACAAAATAAGTATAGCCAAAAACATTAACATAATCTTTTTTCATAATATCAGTTACTGCAAAAGTATAAACACTAATAGTTACTAATAAAACTAAAAAAATAGTTGCTAATACTTTTAAACATTTTTTTAATGTCTTCATGAATTCACCACATTTCTATTCTTCAAAATATATTATAGCATATGATATTTTATAATTCTATAAAAAAAAAGATATTCGACTAAATTCAAAAATATCTTACAAAACTTCTAAATTTTTCCTATTTTCAGCAGTAATTTTAGTCATTTGATAAATATTATAAATTGTATTAAGGCTAATATTAGACTTACTAATGTTTTGAATTAAATTAATATATCTTAAGATATCTAATGTCGCATCAATATTATCTTTATTAATAGATTCTTCAGATACATTTAAGTCAAGTAATTTATATTTTTCTGAAATAATATTAGTAAGATTATACTCTACTAGAGCATTAGTCTCTCTTAAAAAATCATTATTTGGATTAAATATAAATTTAAAGTAGTCATCAACATTAGAATATAAATCATTTTCATTAAAATTTTCATTAGTTGTAAACATCTTTTCAATAAAACTAAATGAAGATAAACTAATCATAAATAAATCATAAATACTAGCAGATTCACTCAATCTATTTAAATTATATGTAATTTCTAAATCATTATACTCATCATATAAACTTTTTAGTTTTTTTATTTCTTCATTCATTTTTAACATAGTATTTTTCTTCTTAATATTATCTTTTTTAGCAAAAAAACCAATACCACTTGCTTTTAAATACTCTTTATAAATTTTTTGACGATTAGCTTCTTCTTTATCAAGTTCTTTTTTCTTACTCATAAAATTAGTCTTAGCACTATCTTTTTCTTTATATCTTTTTAGTAAATCCTCAATTATAAATTCATAGTTATAATATTTTTTTAGTTCATTTAAAGTTAGATATAGTCCCATAGTTGCATTATTATAGCTATTTTTACCATATTCATCTAATAAATCATAATTTGTTGTAAATGTATTAAAGTTCTTACTACGAGCAGCACTATCTTCTAAATAGTCACTTATTTTTAATTTATCATCAAGAAATATTTTAGTATTATAATATTCATCTTTAGCCATAGTACTACCAATACTATTTCTTAAAGATTTATATTTATAAAAAACATCTGAAGAATTAATCTCATTTTTTTCAAATAATGAAGTAGTATAATTTTTGACATATAAATCAATTTTCTTTTTATAAATATTTATTATATTAATTAAACACATTTTTAATTGTAGTTTTATATCAGGGCAATTAAAATAAATATCTTCAAATATCTCTTTCATATTATTAAACTTATAATTTTTTAAATAACTAGACATATATTGTTCAGTAAACATAGTATATTTAAAATCATTAATTGTAAGTGTAATACCAATTTCTTTTAACTTATCAATAAATTTTTTAATAGATATATTTAATTCATCTAAAGATGTGTTTTCATTAATTGATGATATAATAAAATCTAGTTTTAATTTAAATGTATTAGAAATATTACAATTTAATTTAACTAATTCAAATAAATTATTAACTTTAACTAAATCACTAGTATATTGATTAGTTTTATCTATAGGCATAATTTTTTTAAGTCTTTCAACCATTTCATTTTCTATAAGAACTTTATAATCAGAAAATTTAATATTTTCTTTATGTATATATTTATTTCTTTCATTTACAGCATTCTTATGAAATTTTTCTTTTACTCTTTTAGTACCTTCCTTTGTATCAAGGATAAAATTATCAATATGATTCTTATTTATATTTATTTCTTTAATTACAGGAGATTCATCTAAATTAGTCATATTTTTTCCTCCTCTAAAGAAATAATATTACTATTTAAATACTCAATATGTTCGATTACTTTGTCATATAAAGCAAGTAGTTCATTGTCGTCTAATTTTTCTAAATCAATATTGTTTTCCATAATTCACCTCGATATAATAGAATAAAAAGCCTTCAAAAAGAAGGCTTTAAAAATCTTTTTTATTAACCATTAGCTTTAGAATCAATACTAAATGATAAGTTATATGATAATGATCCACCAGAAGCCTTATCTTCACAGTCAACGTCTTGTCCTTCAACCCACATATAAATTCTTACCTTAGTGACACCTTCATTAATATGAAATGCATTTAGATATGCTGTTGTTGGAATACCACCTGCAAGACTACCATTTGTTTTCATTTCTGTAAAATATGCAGTATCTTTACTGTTTAATGGTTGAGCTGCACTTTCAGCAATAGTTGTTTTGACACCATTATACGCTAGTTGAGTTCCACCTGCTGCAGTTGTTGTAATTCCATAAGTATTTCTCGCATTATCTATTCCAGATGCTGTATGTACATCATAGTTTGGTTCCCAAATATATGGTGTACCAGGTGTCTTTAATTTTTGTGCTTCACTAGCTGCAGAACCATAAGCAACGTTTCCTTCAGTTATAAAAGCTACACGTGCAGCATTTTGAATACCAGAATCAGTTGCTGTAGCTGTTGCTGTAACTGAAGAATTACTTGTTAAGTAAATATCATGTGCTTCATTAGATTGGAAGAATAAATCAAATGCTACAAAGTCTCCAGTTGTTGTTGAGTTAGTTTCAGTTGACTTTGTTGCTGTTAAAATGTTATTTCCAGTACCTTTGTTAGTAACAATTGTACCTTTATACATATTCATAAATCCTGTTGCAGAATCAGTTTCTCCTGCAGTTGAAACTGGAGCCATTACACCACCTGTTCCATTAGGAAGTTGGTTCGTAACCCCCTGCCAATTAGCACCAGTTATATCTGCATTAGTTACAACTGATTTCCAGTTAGTAGCATCTGTTGAGATTTGTAAACCAGTACTTGTTGTAACTGTAACATCAACGCTTTCAACTTTAACAGTTCTATTAGCTGTAAACCATGCATATGTACTTGCAGTTAAAATTATACCAGTAAATAAAATCATGATAAATGCTAAAAGTATTCTTCTTCTTTTACGATTATTTTTAGATTCACTTTTCTTCATTTCATTTCACTCCTTATTATCTCTTACTTTTATTAATATGTTCCTCGGTAATATCCATATGCATTTTAATCTCTCCACCTAGAAGTTCATTCTTGCACTCTGGATCATCACCTTCAATCCAAACAACAATAGTAAATCGGTCTTTTTCTTTAGGCTTAAAATTTTTTCTTTGTTCTAAAACAGCTATTGACTTAGAAGTAAACTCTTTAGTTCCCTCTTCAGCTTTACCTGTTATAGGGCTTTTCTTGGCATATACAATTCTGTTGCCATTCCTAACAATCATTATTCTGACAGCCTCATCTACTTTTCTTATGGTGTCATCTATATCAACTTCATACCAATAATGAACAGTCTCCTTACCAGCATTTATAACATAGAATGTATAAGCAATATAATTGTCACCATTATGAGCACCTGTAGCTTCAGTATCAATATTTTGAGGTAACCATTTAATAGATATATTATCCATATAATCTATAGTTCCAGCAGCAAGTTCTCTAGTCTTACCACTCATCTTACCATCTTCAGATAAAAATACATTCTTTCTATCAGACAAATTCTTATCAAGATTAACAGTAAATCTTCCACCTTGGTAAACAATATATAAGAATAAATAAATAATAGAAATAAGAATTATAAGTAAAAGAAAAACTATAAAAATTATTTTCTTAAAAAGTTTCTTCTTATAAACTGTTTGAGCTTTTACTTCAACTTCTTTATTCATAATATTCACCACTTCTATATATTATTTCACACGTACTAAACAAATCCACCCTTCCTACTATGTCTATAATAAATTTACCACATTTAAATTTAATTTTCAACATTAAAAATAAATTTTATGTAAATTTAACTACACTAATTAATTCATGAATATTATTCCCTTATTCATTTAATATATACTCTTAATATTAATAACTATATTACATAAGTATAATAATTATATTAATTAAATATGTTACCTTGATATTTTATCTTTTAATAAATCATTTATATAGTCACTTAATTCATTATATTCCTTTTTTCCTAAATCATTTAACAGACTATGGTGTTTTTTCATAATAGCTCCAGAAAAATTCTTTACCATTTCATAATCATTACTATTATCACCTATTACATGTAAATTATTGTAACTTAGACTTTCTATATTTAATAGTCTTTTCAAAGCATTGGCTTTATTAACAGAAGAATTAACAATATTTATATGGTATTTACTAGCATAAACATATACTTTAATATTTTCCTTTATTTTATTGACTATTTCTACTTGTTTATCTTTTTCTGAACAATTTACTACTACTTTAACACAATCATTAATATTATTAGTTTTATTATATCCATCATCTAAATAATAATCATAATTATATTCTTCTAATATATTAATTATTTCTTTTATTAACTCTTTATCCATATAAATAGTATCAATACAATAATCCATATTATTAAATATCTTTGCTCCATCTTCACATATTAGATAGGTATATGGTATATTATATTCATTTAATAATAATTTTACATCCGAATAGTTTCTTCCTGTTATAATACAAAATGAGTTACCAAAAGATACAAATTCTTTTATAGCTTTAATATTTTTAATACTTTTTTCTACATCATCTTCAAAATATATTGTATCATCAAAGTCACTTGCTAATATTTTCATAAAACACCTACCTTCTTTCTCTAGTATACAATAATTTGCTTATTATATATAGTTTTTTGTTTAATTTAACAGTAATTATTATATAATCTTTTTGGGAGTGATTATATTTGGAAAAATGTATTAATATTAGTGTTTTATGTGATAGCTTTGCTTTTGCCAATAGAATACAAGATTTATTGCTTGAAAAAAAATTAATTGCAGGTTGTCAAATTAGTAAAGTTAATTCTAAATATTGGTGGAAAGGAAAATTAGAAGATATTACTGAATATAAATTAGATTTAAAAACCAGAATATCTTTATATAAAAAAATATATGAAGAAATTAGAAGTATTCATGATTATGAAGTATTTGAATTAAGTTATTATGAAATTAATGGTAATAAAAAGTTTTTAGAATGGATTAATGAAGAAACGAAAAATATTACTAAAATATAAAAGGACTATAAAAAATCTTTTCTATAGTCTTTTTTACATGTGTTTATTATTAGAATTTACATAATTTTTAAGATATTCAATACTTTCAGTTAAAAACACAGAATCACTTCCATCAAAATTTGATATAAAAGCATCAAATATATTACCAGATACCTCGATTTTCTTTCCACTTTTACCTTCATAAAACATTTTAGGAGGATTTAATTGCATTTTTTCATAAAAAACTGCTATTTCTTTTATTATTTCATATTGAAATTCATTGATTTTTCTGGGAAGTTCTATATTTGAATATGTATCTGTTGAAAATTCTATGTAAACAAAGTTTGGATTTCTTAATTCTTCTCCTTCATTATACTTTTCTAATATTTCATCTAGTGAATAAAAGAGAAATTGCATTTTTGAAAAAGTTGGTCCATGGCCATGAGGAGTTTTAGTTTTTCTTCTGCTTTCTAAATAAGCAGCATATAATTGATTTTCAGTTATTATTACAGCTGCTCCATCACACATAGGATAAATTGGTGCTTGTGCATACATTGCTGATAAAGAAAAATTTTCACTTTCATACTTTATCTCTGAAACAATTTCCTCAGGATTTTTCATATTTTCTATAGAATTAAAGTCATCTGCAGCTATTATTTTTTTCTTACTTATTATATCCATTTTAATCACCTAATTATTTTGTTTTAACATATTCGTTTAATGGTTTTATACAATAAATATTATATGGAAACTTGTCTGTTGTTACATATCCTGCAGGAGCATCTATTAACTGAGGTATTCTATTAATAATATTAGCACAAGTTAGTTCTACTGTAGCAGGAGTCTTACATACTAGTGAAGAATTTGGTTCTCCATATAAAGTCCATTCGTTTTTATCATATTCTTCTTTAGAATAAACTTTTCCAACACACTCTGTAACGAGTTCAATTCCTTCTTTTGTCTCAGTTGTAACAACAGCTCGCATTCCTGTAGCATTCCCAGCTTTAATAGTCATCCCTAAAGTATCTGAATATAAGTCTTCACTTGAAGTTGTTGGAATACATTTTTGAGTCTGACTTGTAATATGAAGCCCCATTTTAGATGCTAACCAACCATTTTGATTCCACATATATGATGGAGTATATTCCCCACTATAAATTACTTTTTTGATTTCGTCAGATGAGTAATTGTTATATTTACCAATTGTCTTATTAAATTCATCAATCGTTAAACCAGCACCATGTCCTTCAGCAAGAGCAATTCCATAGTCCTCCACATTATACCAACTAGAACCCTCAATTTTATTAATAGTAAATTGAGCTCCAGCAAAATTAGTAACCATTGTTCCCCAATACAAGTCACAATAACCAACTCCAGTTAGAGTACAATTACCTATTTTTGCTAAAGAGTCTAATTTTTTAGTTAAATCAGGTGAAGAATTCCATGGATACAATGCTTCCTCACAAGTTGTTATTGCATTAATTCCATATTTTGCACAAATTGTGAATATTTGTTCTAATTCTCTAACAGTACTCCTAGTCGCAATTATACAAACATCAGGTTTTAGTTCACCTAGTATTTTATCGGCATCTTTCGCATCACTAATTTTAATACCAGTCACTTTAAAACCATGTTCAATTATTTCTGAAACATCCTTTCCAATAATATCTTTATTTATATCAAAAGCAGCCACCAACTCAGCACCTTTTCCATAAACATATCTCATAAGATATTTACCCATTTTTCCACAACCATATTCAGCTATTCTTATTTTTCTTTTCATAATTCATCTCCCATCCTATTAATTAAAAAACTATTTATTCTTCTTAACTTAAGTATATCATTTAAAAATTTAAATATAAAGTTTATTATTTCACTTACTTCAATAATTTATTAATATTTAACATTTAAATTAAAAAATAATAGTGATAAAATTATTACATATAGTAGGAGGTAGAATAATGAAATTATATATTATATGAGTTATTTGTTTACTGATAATTATTTAGGGAGTTATTGTTTTTAATAAGTTATTAAGATTAAGTAATAGAATAAAAGAAGATTCTCAACGATGGATGTATATTTAAAAAAGGAGGAATTTAAATGAATGATGAAATTATACAAGAAGCATTAGCTTATTCACTAGGTTCAGATTTGCATGAATCATGGAGAGCAACTAGAAAAAAGGAAGATGGTACTTTTGAGCCAAGATGGAAAAAATCAAAGGATGAAACTTGGAATATTATCCATGGTACAGATGATGTTGATATTGCTAATTGCACATTTTCTGAATTACCTGAAAATTGGCAATATGAAAATCTTGAAGCAGCAAAAGTTGCAATCAATTTAGTTTTTGATAGGATTCGTGATGGTATAGAACCTAATAAAGGAGAAATTGAAGAAATGGCATCAAAGGTTCATGAAGCATGGTTAGATAGAAATGATTGGGTATTTAATCCTAATTATGGAAATCCAGCCCTAGCTGTTCCATATTCTAAATTATCAGAAGAAGAAAAAGCTAAAGATAGAGCTCAAGTTATAGCTGGAATTAAAAAAATCAAATCATATTTAAATGGAAAAATTGATATAGATTCAATAATCGAAACATATGGAATTGAATCCAAACAAAAAACATTATAAAAATTTTAAGCTTATGAAAATTTCATAAGCTTTTTATTATTTAAAAATAATACAATAATTATCATAATAAATATATTGAAAGTAATAATAATTTTATTAAAGTAATTAAAAGAATAGACTTTAGATTTAAATATACAAAAAATTTAAAGCTGAAGTAATGATATGTTAAAATAAAAAAATAGCCAACGCATAATTGAATTGACTATATAAATAATTATTACTTTTTTGTATCAATACACACTATTTGACAATTGTCCAGTATTTTTAAGTAAAATCTATTTGTCTGTTGAACCAAAACCTCCAGCTCTCAAGCCATCTGCCTTATCATCATCAGCTATTAAATATTTTTGAAATATTCCTTGAGCAATAGCTTCACCCTTTTTTATCTTCACATCATAATCTTTCAAATTAATGCACTGAATAAAAATATGCCCCTCATTATCACTATTGTTATAATAATCACTATCAATTACTCCCATATTATGAGGAAAACTAATTCCTTGTTTCTTTGGTCCAGAACTTCTTGGAACTAGTAATAATACTTCATCATCCATCATATAAGCCTTTAAGCCTGTAGGTATAAGTGTTGGTTTTATACCTAGTTGAAACTTTGGTAAAACTACGTCTTCTGCTGCTTCTAAGTCATAAGCTGCAGACTTTGCTGTCTTTCTAACAGGTATTTTTATATCTTTATCTTTATAGGTACTAACTACCTCAAATCCTCTTCTTTTCATATTTCCCCCTTAATCTGTATTTAAAACAACTTTTCCACTTTTCTTAGTCTTTTTAATATCAATTACTCTTTGATTAGAAGAACCTTTCCATCTAAGAGTCGGATCATGTAACTCATCCACGTATTGACCATCAACCATAACATCAATATAGTTAAATACCTCAGGATCTCTTTTTAAAACATCTTCATATAAGAATCCACTCCAAACCCAAACTGTTTTTTTAGGAAACTTTTCTTTAAATTTTTTAGCTAGTTCAATTGTACCTTCAATATTTTTTGGATGCATTGGTTCTCCTCCAAGAATTGAAAGACCTGATATTGTTTCCTTATCAGCTAATTCAAGAACTCTGTTTATTGCATCCTCATTAAATTCTTTACCACTTTTAAAGCTCCAAGTTTCAGGATTAAAACAATTTTTACAATGAAACTCACAACCCTGTAGAAATATTGATACTCTAATACCAGGTCCATTAGAAACATCCATTTTTCTTATTTTATTGTATCTCATATTTACTCCTCATCACTATCATGATTATCTAAGTGAACATATCTTTCTTTAATTTCTTGTGTTCTTCCTTTATTCCAGAAATTTGTTCCAATATAACCACAAGTACGTCTAGCTACATTTAAAGTATCATGATCTTTATTACCACAATTAGGACAATACCACTCTAAATTATCATCTAATAGAATTTCTCCTGTATAACCACACTTTTGACAATAATCACTCTTAGTATTAAGTTCTGCATACATTATATTATTATAAATAAATTTAATTACTTCCATAACTGTATCAATATTATTTTCTAGATTAGAACACTCTATATATGATATTGCTCCACCTGGTGATAGTCTTTGAAATTCACTTTCTAATTTTAATTTCTCAAAAGGATCAATTTTTTCAAATACTGGGACATGATAACTATTAGTAATATAATCTCTATCTGTAATTCCTTTAATTCTACCAAATCTTTCCCTTAAACATTTTGCAAATTTATATGTTGTAGATTCAATTGGAGTACCATAAACTGAATAATCAATGTCTTCTGCTTCTTTCCATTCCCTACATTTATCATTCATTTTTTGCATAACTTCTAAAGCGAATTCTTTTCCTTTTCCATTATCAGTATGAGAAACACCAGTCATATATTTAACACATTCATAAAGGCCAGCATAGCCTAAAGATATTGTTGAATAGCCATGATGTAGTAATTCATGAATTGACTCACCCTTCTCAAGTCTAGCAAGAGCTCCATGTTGCCATAGAATTGGTGCAACATCACTTGTGACTTTAGATAATCTTTTGTGTCTAATTTGAAGTGCTCTGTGACAAAGTTCAAGTCTATCATCAAATATTTTCCAGAATAGTTCCATATCTTTTCCTGAAGTCAAAGCAACATCTGGTAGATTGATTGTTACAACACCTTGATTAAATCTACCATAATATTTTCCTTTACCTTCTACATAATTCTTAGCTTTAGCAATATTACCTAAACTAATAGATCTATCTGGTGTTAAAAATGATCTACATCCCATACAAGGATAACAATCTCCTTCACCATTTTCATTAATCTTTAATTCTTTCATTATTTTTTCAGAAATATAATCAGGTACCATTCTTTTAGCAGTACATTTTGCAGCAAGTTCTGTTAAATAGTAATATTTTCCTTTAGGATTAATATTATCTTCTTCTAGTACATATAAAAGTTTAGGAAATGCTGGAGTAATATAAACACCCTTTTCATTTTTCATTCCTTGAATTCTTTGTTTTAATACTTCTTCTATTATCATAGCAAGTTCTTCTTTATATTCATCAGTCTCTCCTAAATACATACATACTGATAAGAAAGGAGCTTGTCCATTGGTAGTAGTCATAGAGTTAATTTGATATTGAAATGTTTGTACTCCATCAACTATTTCTTTATGTAAATCTTCTTCTACAAATTTTTTAACTTGAGCAGCAGTTAATTTTCTAGCTTTATATTTTTTTTCATAAAATTCTTTTGATGATCTAACAAATGGAGCTAAATGAGTTAATGTAATAGTTGCTCCTCCATATTGAGATGAACTAACAGCTGTAATTAATTGAGTAGCAATTGTCATTGCAGTTAAAAACCTATGTGGCTTTTCAATCATTACTCCATTAATGTTTGTACCATTTTGCAACATATCATCTAAATTAATTAAATCACAATTATGTAATGCATTTTGAGCGAAATAATCAGCATCATGGAAATGAATAATACCTTCATCATGAGCTTTAACTATATCTTCCGGAAGTAAGAATCTTCTTGTAATATCAGTACTTGTAATACCTGCCAAATAATCTCTTTGAGTTGTTACTACTTTGGCATTCTTATTAGAGTTTTCAGTATTCCAATACTCATTTTCACCATCTATTAATTCTTTAATACTTCTATCAGTAGTATTACTACGTCTTACTAATTCCCTAGTATATCTATAAGTAATATACTCTTTAGCAAGTTCATACTTACCAAGAGCCATCAATCTTTTTTCAATAACATCTTGAATATCTTCAACTAACATTCTTTTCTTATGAAGACCTTCTATATATTTAATAATATTTCTAATTTGAATATCACTAACTCTATCTTCTTCACTAACTTCATTATTTGCTTTAGTAATAGCTTCTTCAATTTTATCAGGACTATAATCAACAATATGTCCATCTCTTTTTATAACTTTCATAGTCTATCCTCACAATCTTTTTCTAAATTACAAAATCAATTATAAACCAAAAAATAAATTTTGTTTGTTGCAATTGCAACATTTTACATTTTTTGTTAAAATAAACTCTAGAGGTGTAAAAATGACAAAACTTTTTGAAAATATATCAGACAAAAATATCTTGAAATTAAAGAAAATTTTAAAGTCATCTACTCTTTTATATCATAAAGGTGTAAATGTCTTGTCAAATGTAAACTTACAGGACTTTATAGCAATAATTGACACTGGTAGTGTCCAATTAATATATAATGATTATAATGGTAATAGTACTGTATTAGAAGAATTAAATGAAGGTGAATTCTTTGGTAGTCTAACTTTAAATGTTAATTCTGAAGAAATAACTTGTATTACTAAAGAGGAAACAAAAATTACTTTTATTGAATATAATGAAATAACTAATGATGAAATTATTAGAACAGACTTTTATATAATATTTATTAAAAATTTAATTAAAATATTAAATGAACAATTACATAATAAAAATAATAGAATAGAATTATTAACTAAAAGATCTATTCGTGATAAACTCATTGAATATTTTACTCAACTAGCTCAAAAAACTGGTCATAATAAGTTTAAACTTCCTATGACATATACTGATCTTGCTAATTATTTATCAATTGATAGAAGTGCTATGACTAGAGAAATAAAATATTTAAAAAATGAAGGTTTTATAAAAACTAATAATAGAACTATTACCATTTATTTTTAGTTTGACAAGTATTTTTAGTGTACTTATAATTATAATGTATTTGGAGGTATTTAATGAAAAGAGATGTTTTAGTAGTAAATGGTATGACTTGTGCAGCTTGTTCTGGTACTGTTGAAAAATATGTTTCAAAACAAAAAGGTGTAAGTTCTGCTGTTGTTAATTTAATTCTTGGTACTTTAACAGTTACTTATGATGATAGTTTAAGTCGAGAAGATATTGCTAAATTTATTGAAACGTCTGGTTATAAATATGGTGGAGTTTTTGATCCTAATAAAGATTTAAATACTAATAAAACTAATAATAGATTATTAATTATATTTGGAATTTTTTTAGCAATATTATTATATCTTTCAATGGGAGGTATGATAGGACTTCCTAGTATTAGTAATATGATAGTTCTTGCTAGTATTACTTGTATATTTTCTATTGCTTATATGATTTATGGTAAAGATATACTTAAGGTTGGATATAAATCTCTATTATTAAAAGATCCTAATATGGATTCTCTTGTCTTAATTGGAGTAGTTGCTAATTTTATATATTCTTTTATTAATTTAATCTTATTATATTTAGGTCATCATACTATGAACAATTTATATTTTGAATCAATTTGTACCATAATATATTTTGTAAAACTTGGTGAAGCAATAGAGTCTAGTGGTCGTGATAAAACAAAAGATGCTATTAAGGAAATGGTTACTATGACTCCGAGTATTGCTCATATTTTAGTTGATGGAAAAATTAAAGAGATAAGTATTGATTCTATTAAGAAAGGAGATCTTTTATGTGCTAAAGAAGGAGAGAGAATAGCAGTAGATGGAGTTGTTACTAAAGGAGAAAGTCATGTTGATAATAGTTTTGTCTCAGGTGAGGCAGCTCCTGTAAAAATAAAAAAAGGTTCCAAGGTACTGGCTAGTTCTATAAACTTAGATACTTATATTGAATATAAAGCTGAAAATATTGGACCAAAGAGTACAATATCAGAAATAATTCACATGGTTATGGATAGTTCAAATAATAAAACTACTGTTGAAAAAAAGGCCAATTTATATAGTAGTTATTTTACTAAAGCAATTTTATTAATTTCACTTATTACTTTTTTTATTTATATAATAATTACCAAAGACTTTAATAAATCTTTAACTCACTTTGTCTCAGTCTTAGTAGTAGCTTGTCCATGTGCTTTAGGTCTTGCTTCTCCCCTTGCTCTAATGACCTCTAATAATGCTTCTTTAAAAAATAAAATATTATTAAGAAATAGTATTCCCTTAGAAATAACTAAGAATATTGATACAATTATATTTGATAAAACTGGTACTTTAACTGAAGGTAAAATAACACTAGATAAAATAAATAATTATTCTACAATAAGTGATGAAAATATCTTAGAAATTATCTCTTCTCTTGAACATTTATCAACTCATCCCCTAGCTCGTATATTTGATAAATATAATTATTTAAAAGTAAAAGATTTTAAAAATTCATCTAATGGATTAGAAGGAATAGTTAATTCTACTAAGTTTTATATTGGTAATACTAAATATATTGAAAAGTATGTAAAAATAGAAAAAGATAAGGATGCTTCATTTTATCTTGCAAACGAAAAAAATGTTCTAGCAGCAATCTATGTAAAAGATAAAGTAAGAAGGGAAGCATCTAAATTAATTAAAGAATTACATAATAAAAATATTAAAACGATAATGCTAACTGGAGATAATGAAGTAGCAGCAAATACTATTTCTAAAAGTCTTGGAATAGATGAGTATTACTCTTCTCTTATGCCTAAAGATAAAATTGACTTTATCAAAAAAGAAAAGGCAACGCATAAGGTTATGATGGTAGGAGATGGAATAAATGATGCGCCAAGTTTGGAAGAAGCAGATGTCGGAGTTAGTTTATCAAACTCTACTTCTATCGCAACTAATGCTGCTAATGTAATATTATTAAATAATAATTTAATGGGCATTAACAAACTTATTGAGATAAGTAATAGAACTGTTAAGATAATAAATGAAAACTTAATTTGGGCCTTTTTCTATAATGCTTTGATGATACCAATTGCATGTGGCTTAACTAAAATTAATTTAAGTCCATCTATTAGTAGTATTGCTATGTGTATGTCTTCACTATCTGTTGTACTAAATAGTTTAAGATTAAAAAAAGGAGGAAAATAAAATGTTTTTTAAGAAGAAAGATGAAAATACTAAAAATATTAAAATAGAAGGAATGAAATGTGAAAACTGTGTAAAACATGTAAATAATGCTTTATCTAGTATCAATGGAGTAACTAGTTGTAAAGTTTCACTAAAAACAAATTCTGCATCTATTAAAACTAATAAAGAAATAAATAATGAAATAATTAATAAAGCGATAGAAGATGCTGGATATAAAGTTATTTCTATAGACTAAAAGATTGCAAAATAGCAATCTTTTTTATTCTTTAATTTCAATCTCTTTAGATATTCCTTTACCAGTATTAGGCCTAACAAAAGTAGAATATGATAAGTCTATTAAGAATAAAATAATTAAAACTACTGAGATTATTCTTTTTATATTAATATTCCATGTATTAAATATATTATCAAGTACTGGAGCAAAAACATAAGTAAAACCACATCCTCCAAGTCCAAAAACAATTAATCCTTCTAGACAGATTCTTCCATCTAAATTAAGAAAATATCCTGAATAGTCCCAATATTTTAAATGTTTAAATGTTTCTAAATACCAAGCACCAGTATATTCTATGATACCACATAGTATAACTGATGTTAAAAACATAAGTACTGGATGAGATCTAAATCTTTTTAAGAAGAAAAGTATTGAAACTCCACCTATTCCATATATTGGTAACCAAGGTCCATATAAAGTTCCACGATTTACAAAAACGCCATTATTTACTAAATGTAGTAATACTTCCCACAACCAACCAGTAAAACTAAAAGTAAAAAATAATAACATATAAGTATTAAGACTATAATTTTTATTAAAATCTATTAAAGTAATAGTCTTTTTCTTTATAACTTCTGGATATTCTTCATCCACTCTTTTCTTTATAAATAATTTATTATCATTAAGTAATTCTTTATTAGATAACTCTCTATATTTATTTTCTCTTACATGAGCATAAAACTCACTATATAAAGCTTCAGTATAGACATTAGTATAAAATATATTAAATAAATTAAAAGTAAATAAACCTAGTATTTTCCAACCTATTAAATATAAATCTAATTTAAATAAATTTAACTTATTACCATTCATTAAATCTTTACTTAGTCTAAAAGCATCTTTTCCTTTTATATTAGGATTTTCTGCTAATATATAAGGTATCATAGAATATTCATAATATTTAATAGGAAAACCTATAATTGTAAATGACCAAAGTAATAATTTTAAATCTTTAATTAACAGAATAATAGCTAATCTAAAATTTTCTCCTGATCTATACGGAAAAAGCAATCTATCTATATTAGTTTTTAAATATCTTCTCTCTTCTAAGAAATATCTATTACTACCAATTTTTAAAACCATAAGAAAGAATACTCTAAATAATATTAATATAATATTTGAAATAAGTATTATAATCGCAACAGATAAATTACCCCCTAAAAACATATTAATGCCATTTAACAAACTAAATAAAACAGATCTAGTAGAAGCCACTTCATTAACAAATACTGATAATACTCCCCTCGTATATTTATGAGATATATCTTCATCCTCCTTCTCTTCTTTCTTACTCTTACCAAGTAATTCATCTAAGACCTCACTATTACTTTTAACATTATAACTATCTACTGTTTTAACATTATCTTTATTAGTTAAATCTATACTTAATATATTCTTAGTAGAAAAATTTATTACTCCAGAAAGTAATATAGTACAAATAAATACAACAATTAAATTTCTAAAATAATTATGTTTAAAATTCTTTTTAGCTTCACTCTTTATTTTACCTAAATCCATATACTTCACCTATTAATATTATAAAATATTATAACTTCTAGTCAAATTATTTCCAATTAAATTAAATATTTTGTATTTTAACTTTATAGATAATTGATATATAATAAGTTCGGTGATAACTATATGAATGAAGAAATAAAGGGATTAACTACAGAAGAAGTAAAGACAAGAATTAAAAGTAATAAGACTAATATTGTAACGGTTGATACTGAAGATAGTATTAAAGATATAATTTATAAGAATATTTTTACTTATTTTAACTTAATATTTTTAATCTTATCAATACTTTTAGTATTTGCTGGATCACTACGAAATTTATCTTTTTTACCAATAATTATTATTAATATTTTAATTGGTATCGTTCAACAGATTAAATCTAAATTAACTTTAGATAAATTATCTTTACTTGATAAAACAAAATATACGGTAATTAGAGATGAAAAAGAAGTAATAGTAAATTCTGATGAGTTAGTACTTGATGATTATGTAGTAATTGCTTCTGGTAATCAAATACCTGCTGATGCGATTATTGTTTCTGGCAGTATTTCAGTAAATGAGTCGCTACTTACTGGAGAAGCTGATGAAATAGAAAAAGCTAAAGATGAAAAATTAATGTCTGGAAGTTTTTGTGTATCAGGTAAAGCAATTATTAAATTAACTGCTGTTGGGGATGACTCTTATTCAGCTAAAATTATGAAAGATTCTAAAAAAATAAAAGAAACTAAATCTGAGATGATATCATCAATTGATAATATTGTAAAAATTGCTGGTATTAGTATTATTCCTATTGGAATACTTTTATTTATAGAATCATTTATCATAAATGGTAATAGTTATAAAACAAGTGTTGTATCCATGGTTTCAGCAGTTATTGGTATGATACCAGAAGGTTTATATTTACTAACTACAGTTGCTCTTGCCTTAAGTGCCATGCGTCTTGCTAGAAAGAAAGTACTATTACATGATATGAAAAGTATTGAATCTCTTGCTCGAGTAGATGTTTTATGTGTTGATAAAACTGGAACTATTACTAATAATAAAATGAGTGTTACTAATATTTATGATAAAAATAAAAAAATAATTGATATAGAAGATAAAAATGTTCAAATATTAAATAATTATATTAATACTATTGAAGATAATAATATTACTATGCAAGCATTAAAAGATTATTTAAAAAAAGGAACTAATGAAAAACTAAATTATCTAGAAAAAGAAGATTTTAATTCTAAAAATAAATATTCTTATATTAGAGTAAATGATAAATTAACTTATAAATTGGGAGCTCCAGAAATATTATTAAAAGATGATTTTGCAAGTTATGAAAATTTTATAAATACTTTAGCAAGCACTGGAGAAAGAGTTTTATCTTTAGTAGAAATTAAAAATAGTAAGACATATCCTATATTATTTGTATCTTTAAAAAATGAAATTAGAAAGAATGCTAAAGAGATATTTAATTATTTTAATGAACAAGGAGTAGAAATTAGAGTAATATCTGGAGATAATCCTAAAACTGCTTCATCTATTGCCAAGATGGTTGATATTAAAAATGCCGAAAAATACGTTGATTGTCGAGATTTAGATACTTATCAGAAAATTAAAAAAGCTGTTCAAGATAATATTGTTTTTGGACGAGTTAGTCCTAAACAAAAAAGACAAATTATTAGAGCTTTAAAAGAAGAAAATTTAAAAGTTGCAATGACTGGAGATGGAGTTAATGATATTTTAGCTATGAAGGAAGCTGATTGTTCAATCTCTGTTGGAACAGGATCTGATGCCGCAAGAGACGTTGCACAAGTAGTACTATTAGATTCTGACTTTGGTAAAATGCAAAATATTGTCTATGAAGGTAGAAAAAATATCAATAATATTACAAGATCTGCTACTCTATTTATTTATAAAAATATATTTTCATTCTTACTAGCAGTTTATTCTATTATTTTTGCCACTACCTATCCACTAGAACCAACTCAAGTATCATTAGGGGCAGCTTTTACTATTGGCATACCAGCCTTTCTATTAACATTTGAAGAAAATCAAAAGAAACAAACCGGTAGTTTTATTAAACAAGTTCTTTCAACCTCAATTCCTGCTGCCATTACCCCATTTGTTGCTATTGTATGTATGGTAAACTTTTCTAATTTATTTGGTGTAAGTAGTAAAGATATAAGTACAGCCTGTTCATATTTATTCTTTGTAGGTGGATTTTTAATATTATATAAAATTATAAAACCAATGAATGTATATCGCTTTATAGTTATGATTTTATGTATTGCTGGAATGATTGCTACTATTCATATTATTCCAGACTTCTTCGCTATTTCTAGTATTTCTACTAAAAGTATTGTTCTTGTTGTATTATTTGCCATAGCAGAATTTTCAGTAATGCGTTGGATTTACTTATTCATTGATAAAGTAAATGAATTAAGGAACAAATTAAAAGAATCTAATTAATGAAATGCACCCTTTAGAGTAGACATTAACTAGATTCTTTTTATAATAAAGGAGCAATTACTCTAAGTATAGCCTGCCAAATACCAAGAATAAAATTCGGTTTAGCTTCTCTTAAAGATATTAATCTACTTACCTTTAATGTATTAACTACATCATTTTTTATAGTTTTAATTTCACTTACATCTTCTAAATAAATACCATTTTCAAAATGTAAATATAAACTTCTATAATCCATATTAATAGTACCAACAGTTGCTCTTTTATCATCACATATAAACACTTTAGAATGAATAAAACCAGGAATATACTTATAAATTTTAACTCCTCCATTTGTTAATATTTCAAAATAAGAACTAGTAACAGTATAAACAAGTCTCTTATCAGGAATGCCAGGAACTACAATTCTTACATCTACTCCACGTTTGGCTGCTCGAACTAAAGAATTAATCATATCTGTATCTATTATTAAATATGGTGTAAATATATATAAATATCTCTTAGCTGAATTAATCATATTTAAATAGATATCTTCTCCAATTAAATCAGTTCTCAAAGGTGAAGAAGAATATGCTGAAACATAACCATCATCTTCTATTTTATCATTACTAAAGTCATTTCTAAATTTTTCTATATTCTTATCTTCATCTACATTTGCATTCCATAAAGTTAAAAACATAACTGTTAAATTCCAAATAGCTGGTCCAACAATTTTAATAGCATTATCTTTCCATTTACCAAATCTTTTCTTCTTATTTATATATTCATCAGATATATTTAATCCCCCAGAAAAAGCAGTTTTTCCATCTATAATAGTTACCTTTCTATGATCTCTATTATTCATAAACAAACCCTTAAAAGGAGTTATTTTATTAAAAGAAATACATTTTATTCCATATTGCTTCATCTCACTCGGAAAAGTAGTAGTAAGAGTAGATAAACTACCCACATCATCATACATTATCCTAACATCTACACCACTTTTTACCTTATCAATTAATATATCAAGAATAGTATTCCACATATAACCATCATTAATAACAAAATATTCCATAAATATAAACTTTTTAGCTTTCTTTAATTCATCTATATAATTAGGAAAAAAATCATCACCTAAAGGATAATACTTAATACTATTATTCTTAGTAACTGGTTCTTTAGCATTATTCATAATATATTTTAATTGATCTAAGTCTTTTATATTTATTTCATTCTTTATTTTACTATCTTGAACTAAATATTTCTTATATTCATTTTCTTTTCTCATAATACTTTTAAGTAACTTACTATTTCTATAACTTCTACCTAAAGTAATATAAATAATAGTACCAAATATAGGAAATATCGCAATTAGTACAATCCATGATATGTCATTACTAAGTCTAGTACTATTTCTAATTATACTAAGTACAATTACAATACTAATTAGTCTATAAAATATATTAATAATATTAATTCTATCTATAAAATAGGATCTAGTAACAACAGCAAACAATAGTTGCAACATAACTCCAATAAATACAACTATTATTCTTTTCATAGCATTTTTCATATACCTCACCAACCAATATACTATTAAAATAAACTTATTTGTGTATATTTGTCAATATAAGATTCTTGTTTAGCCTCATGTATCTCATCATTTTCTTCTAATTTTCCTATTAAAAAAGGTGAATTAGGATCATGCTTCTTAATATTTTCAAGTACTAATTCTTTACTATAATTAGCATAACAATACTTACATAGATGCATACAAGTATTATACTCTCCTATATCATTTTCCAGTAAACAATTGCAACCTACTCTTTTACTATTTGTACTTGGAACAATTAATTTATTATCAATTGCTTTTTCAACTATTTCTTTACTCATACAACCGGTAATATCTACTCCATATTCTTTTAAAAACTCTTCTTCGCAGCACCCATGTATTTTAATATTATATTTTTTACTAATAGCTACAAACTCTTTTGCTAAAACAATTTGTTCTTCTCTTGTTACTTCTCGCATCTTGGGAGCATTCTTCTTAACTTTCTCATATAAATCAATAAAGCTAATTGTGCAATCTCTAGTATATCCAGCAAGTTCACTAAGTAATTTATCAAAACATTTAATATGATATTCAATAGTATACTTATTATTTATAATTATTGGATCATATCTTAAAGCTATAGAATTAGTCCCAATATGTAAAGATATCTTTTTAAAATCTTCTATTACTTATCTTTTATCAGGAACATTTGGCTCTATTTCCCTACCATAAGGAGTAATTGTAATAAACCAAAATTGTCTAAACTTATCTAACTCACTTAAATGATTAATCAAAGGATGAGGATTCTTTGTACAAAAAGCTAAACAATCTACTACACTAGGATCTAATCTATATTTAGTAACTTTATTTCTGAAAAAAGGATTTCTGACATAAACATAACCTTCATTTATTCTATTAAGTAACCACTTAGAATAAAATGCCGGAATATCAGTTCTCATACCAGTATTAATAATCATTATATTCTCCTATAAAAAGCCCATTTAAATAGACTATTAGCATATATATCTTTTAATACTTCATCTCGGCTGATAAAAAAATCATAATAACAAAACATCTTTTGTTTCCAATTATATAAATATTTAATTAAATAAATATCATTTATTCTAAAAGAATAACCTTTACTTTTCAAATAAGAACATACATGAAATTTACAAGCTAAATTCTTATTAGTACATCTATGATTTATTAAAAATTTACATCTTCTTTTATTATTCCTACACCTACAGCAACCATCTATATTAGTTTTATTAATTCTATTAACGACACATTTATTATTTTTAAACTGACATATATTTTCTCCCTGAAATCTACTATCTAAAAGCTCACATGTCTTATCATAAATAAAAGCTAATCTTTCCTTTCTCTTTTTAATATTTAGTGCTTCTACCAATAAAGATATTTGTCTTATTTCATAATTATCTTTAATTTCTTTATCATATAATTTACCATTATATTCAAGTTTAAAATTATGATTTAATAATTTTAACCTTAAAAATTTAGGTATTTTATAATTTTCATTTACATTTTTTATAATAATATCTTTCATGTCTAAATTATAGCACAAAAAAGAATCTAATTACCTAGATTCAAGATTTTTTATCCAATTATCAATTTCAGAAAATATAGTTTTCATTTTATGACGATTATTTTAAATTCTAAATTTATTTCTCCTACAATATTAGAACTAAAAAGTAATTTTTTATAATACCAAAGTGAATGTACAATTAACACTAGCAGTAATCATTTTCTTTCCACTCAAATCATAGTCTTTTAAAAGCATCTGCTCCAACTATATCTTTTACATATTCAATACTTCTCTTTTCAACAAAACCTATAGCATAATTTTCAAAAGTCCTAGAAAAATATATTAATAAACTTTTCTATCTTTATAATTCGTTTAACACCACCAAATACTAGTTATTTTCTACATGTTTAATAGCTTCTTTTATTTTATCAATGCTATTTTGTAATTTTTTCTCTTCTTCTAAATTTAATTTTAATTGGATAATTTTACTTATACCATTTGCTCCAACAACAGCAGGTTTTCCAAAATAAACATCATTTACTTCATCATATACAGACATTGGAATAACCGCATATTCATTACCAAGTATAGCATTAGTAATTCTAACTAAAGCCATTCCAATTCCATAATAAGTTGCACCTTTTGCCCTAATTATTTCATAAGCTTGATTTCTAACATCATTTTCAATATTAATTAAATCTTCATCAAGTAAATATTCTCTAATATTTTGCATTCCTATATTAGCACTAGACCATGGTACAAATTCACTATCACCATGTTCGCCTATTACATAAGCCTCTACATTCTTAGGACTAATGCAAAGCTTCTTGCCAATAATTTCTTTAAGTCTGGCACTATCAAGTGAGGTACCAGAACCAATTACTCTCTCATGTGGTAATCCAGAATATTTATAAGTTAAATAAGTCATAACATCAAGTGGATTAGTCGCAACTAAAAAGATTCCATTAAAACCACTATTCATTACAGAAGTAATAATATTCTTAAAAATAGCTGCATTTTTATCAATTAAATCCATCCTAGTTTCACCTGGCTTTTGATTAACCCCAGCCGCAATAACAACTAAATCAGCACTTTCACAATCTTTATATCCACCAACATGAATACTCATCTTAGAAGGAGCATATGGTAAACAACTATTTAAGTCCATTACTTCTCCTTTAATTCTATCAACATTTATGTCAATTAAATATAATTCATTTACATAAGTTCTTTGATTAAGTAAAGCATAAGCATAACTCATACCAACATTTCCACAACCGATTATTACTACTCTATTTAATTTTTCTTTCATCTTATCACCCAATAATATTTTACCACAAAGAAACAAGTAGTATACAATTTTAATATAATTAACTTAATTTATTATATTCTTCTTTGTTAACAGCTAACCATTTATTTAGTATGATGGATATACCAATTATTTCTACAAGCTACCTCAAATGTTACTTTAGCAATAAGCCAAGGGTCATATTTTTAGTAAGTGGATTTAAATATCTCTTCTTTCTAAATATATTTAAAACAAATATTTATCTATATAAAATACCTATTTTTTAATTATCTAACCCTACTTTTATATTAGTATATTGACCATTATCACTACACTTCATAAAATCAATTGCGTGTTCCGGACATCTATGATAACAACCTAAACATAAAGTACATTTATCTTTCTTCCAAACAGGATGTCCATCTTCCATTTCAATAACTCCTAATGGACATTGTTTTGCACATAAGCCACAACTACTACATTTATTTACGTCTACACTAAAACCACTTGTATGCCGTATTTTTTCATAATATTCTCTACCCTTAAAAAATTCATCAGTAGTAATTTCATCAGGATAATCAATACCCTTTTTTTTATGAAAAACACTTCTAACTATTTTTAAAGTATTCTCCTCTCCATTAGCTTCATCAGACTTATTTTGTGCTTCATCTCGCAAATTAAAAACCGGTGCCCAATTATCTACGAATCTAGCAACAAATAAACTATCAAAATTTACATTTAACTTTCTAAAAGCACTTTTTGATGAAGACAATACATTACCATAAGTTCTTCCATAAGTCGCAACAAAAAAGCAATAATTATTACCCTTCAAATTAATAGTTGCTTTCTCTAAAAAATCCAATAAAATCGAAGGCAAGCCATAAAAATACGTAGGCATTACAACACCAAAATTTTCACCACTAGAAACATTGATTTCATATTCACCCCATCTAATTAAATCACGTAATGGAACCAACTCATCACCAGTTTTTTTAGAAATCTCCTTAGCCACATATTTATCATTACCAGTTGCACTAAAATATAATATCATCTAAACATCTCCTTATATTAATTATATCAAAATAATAACTATTATTTAATTAATTTATAAAGTAATTCCAAGTATATTAAAAATAGTACCAACAATTGCTCCAATAAAATAAACAATTAATAATATTTTTATATTCTCTTTTATATTTTTATTAGTCTTAAATAATACAAGTAATGCTAAACCACTACCAGTAAGCAATCCACCAATACAAGTACCAAAACTAATAACATTTTTTAAATATAATTCCGTAATCATAATAGATGCTCCACAATTAGGAATAAGACCAATTAAACTAGATATAAATGAAGCAAATATATTACCCTTTAAAAATAATTTAGATATTTTTACTTCATTAACCACGGCAAATAACAAATTAAGAGCAAATGTTATAATGGCAATAAATAACAAGGTCTTTAAAGTATGAATGACAGCGGACTTAAGAATTGACTCTTCGCAGTCACAATGCTCATCGTCACATATATGATAATCTAATTTTTCCTGTTTCCTTACAAATAAATCTATTATAATTCCACAAATAATACCAATTACTACTTTTGTAAGAACAATTATTAACACTTTTGATATAGCAACTCCACTTGATAAAAGAATTGGTAACATTTCATCGCTAGTTGATAAATATACTGCTACTAAAGTTCCTAAAGTAATTATTCTTGTAACATACAAGTTTGAAGCCAAAACAGAAAACCCGCATTGTGGAATTGCTCCTAACAAACCACCTATGATTGGTCCAAGCCTACCTGATTTTTTTAAACTATTTTCCATTTTTTTAGACATTTTATGTTCAATATATTCAATAAGTAAAAAGGCTACAAATAGAAAAGGTATCAATTTAGCCGAATCAACTAATGTATCTATTATTACATCTTTTAACATATTATCACTCCCAAAATAAATTCATTTAAATATTATCATAACAAGCAAAAAATATAAAGAAAAAATAATCAAAAAAAGTGTCTAATCTAGACACAAAATTTATATTTAATTTAACTTTTTATTCAACTACTCCAGATTCAAGTAATTTTATCTTCTTATTATCAAAATCAACTTCTGCTTCCACTCCAAGTGGCATTACATTCCATAACCAAGCATGACCAAAATGTCCATTAGTAATTATACCTAAGTCACTTCTATTAAAAATTCGACATACTTCTTTTATAACTTTATTATATTCATCATAATATTTACCATTTTTTGGTCTACCGACAATAATTCCTCTTATTACACTAAGTATTCCTTGAGCACCCAAATTTATTAAAATAGTTCTAATTAGAGCAGAGTCTGGTTGTTCATCACTTGTTTCAATAAATAAAATCTTATCTTTCCATTCTTCAAGTGTTGGCCAAATCTTAGTACCATTAATAGATAAAAATACATCTATACAACCACCTAACAGTTTACCTCTAATCTTTCCACTACCTTGAATAACTTCATAGCCTTTATTATCATCTTGAATATCCAAAATACTAGTACTCCAGTCAAGTGGGTCGTTCGCAAGTTTTCCACTATGCGGTAAATCAAGCTTTTCATTAATATTAAATAAATTATTTTTAACAGTCTCTACATCAATCTCAGGAACTTGTGGTAAGGAAAATTCTACTCCTGCAGCTGGTCCGTAAAATGAAACTAATCCCGCATGATACATCATAAAATGATCAGCTGTAGTATCAGAAAATCCCATAAATATTTTAGGATTATTTTTGATTACTGAAAAATCTATATACGGTAAAATTCTAATCGTATCAAAACCTCCTGTTAAACTAAATATTGCCTTGATACTAGAATCTTTAAAAGCATCCATCAAATCTCTTGCTCGAAGTTCAGGATGTTCATATACATCTTTTGATCCAATTAAAGCATTTGGCATTATTTCAACTTCTACTCCCAATAAATTCTTCAAATTATTAATAGCTCTATCAAGTCTTGCTTTATTTTCACTATCACCAAATAAACCACTTGACAAGCTAACTAAAGCAACCTTATCTCCTCTATTTAATTTTTTAGGTTTAATCATACATATCCCTCCTAAAAATATTATAAAACAAAAAGATAAACTTAACCAGTCTATCTTCCAATTAAACTTAAACTTACTTTATTTTTTTCTAAATTAATCTCATCAACATAACAATCAACTATATCACCAACGCTGAACAAGTCACTTGGATGTTTTACATAATTAGTACTCAACTTACTAATATGAGCAAGTCCATCCTCATGTAAACCAATATCAATGAATAAACCAAAATCGACAACATTTCTAACTGTACCTTGAAGCTTTTCTCCAACATATAAATCTTTAATATCCAAAGCATCACTTTTTAATATAGGTTGTGGATAATTATCTCTTGGATCTAGATTAGGTTTTTTAAGAGAAGCAATAACATCATCAAATGTATATTTATCTGTATTATACTTAGTTGCCACTTTCTCTACATCAATATTATCAAGAGCATCAATTAATCTTTTTGTTCCAATATCTTTAACATTAAACCCTAAATCTTTTAATAAACTTGTCGCGATACCATAGCTTTCTGGATGAATAGCAGTTGTATCTAAAATATTATCTCCCTCAGTTACTCTTAAAAAGCCAATTGCTTGTTCATAAGCTTTAGGTGTCAAAATTTTTTCTTTTTTTAATTCTTCTCGAGAGGAAATCCTTCCCATCTTCTCACGATAAGAAATTATTTTATTAATAGCACTCTTTGTAATACCTGATACATATTTTAAGAGTGAAGGACTAGCCGTATTTACGTTTACTCCAACACTATTTACACATTTCTCTACTACAAAGTCTAATGATTTGAATAAATTTTTCTGTGATACATCATGTTGATAAAGACCAACTCCAATTCCCTCAGGTGGAATTTTAACTAGTTCTGCAAGTGGATCTTGAAGTCTTCTACCGATACTTACTGCACTACGTTTTTCAACAGCTAAATCCGGGAATTCTTCAATTGCTTGAGGTGAAGCACTATAAATTGAAGCCCCAGCCTCACTTACAATTACATATTTACAAGCTAGATTATATTTCTTAATCATATCTGCACAAAATTTTTCTGACTCACGAGAAGCCGTACCATTACCAATCGCAATAATTTCTACATTATATTTTTTAATAAGTTGAGCAACTACTTCCTGAGACATTGTTATTCTCTTCTCTTCATCACTTTTTAAAAAAGGCTTAATAACTGTACTATCTAAATACCTTCCAGTCTTATCAATAACAGCTAATTTGCAACCATTAACAAAACCCGGATCAAATGCTAAAACTACTTTTTCCTTTAAAGGAGGAGTTAAAAGTAAAGCTTCTAAATTTTTACTAAAGTTCTCAATTGCTGCCGCGTCTCCTTTTTCAGTTAACTCTGCCCTAATTTCTCTTTCAATACTAGGTTCAATCAATCTCTTATAAGCATCAGCAATTGCATCTTTTACATAACTTACTACATAACTCTTATCATCCTTAACAAGTTTCTTTTCCAAATAACTAATAATCTCATCCTTATTAACATCAATACTTACATTTAAAACTTTCTCCTTTTCACCCCTATTAATCGCAAGTATTCTATGTGGTTTTATATATTTAACAGCCTCACTAAAATCATAATAAATCTCATATGTCTTATTATCATCAACAGCCCCTTTTTTTAACTTAGAAACAACTACTCCATTATTATAAAAATATCTTCTAATCCATTTTCTATAATAAGCATTATCACTAATCCATTCAGCAATTATATATGAAGCACCCTGTACCGCACTTTCAGTGTCAACAACTTTATCATTAATAAACTTTTTACACAAATTCTCAATATTACCGGTAGTTGGAAATGCCATCATCATTTTAGCTAAAGGCTCTAATCCATTCTTAATAGCTTCTGTTGCTTTAGTCTTCTTCTTTTCTTTATAAGGTCTATAAATATCTTCAACTTCAACCAATTTAGTACAATTAATAATACTATTTTTAATTTCATCAGTAAGAAGACCCTTTTCATCAATTAATCTAATAACATCTTCTTTTCTTTTTAATAAATTAACCTGATACTCATAAACTTCATTAATACTCCTAATTTCTTCTTCATTTAAAGCTCCCGTTGCTTCTTTTCTATATCTTGCAATAAAAGGAATAGTATTACCTTCACTAAGTAAGCTTAATACAACACTTACTTGATTTTCCCCTATATTTAAATTATTAGCTATATCTTTTATAATATCTTCATTCATTATTACACCTCAAGTAAATAATATCAAAAAACTATTATTATTCAAAGTTATTTTTCAAATAATAAATATAATTTCTAACTAATCTATATATCAATCTAATACATGGAATAATTATTCCAATACAATATAAATCTCTTAAAACATCTTCTCTTTTAGAAAAATAATCATTCTTAACTATTATTCTATTTTTTAAACTAAGTAATTTTAATAAATTAATATCATTAAATTTATATACCTCAAATCTTTTCTTTACTTCACTACAATTAAATAATTTACAAGCTAAATTACTAGTAGTACATCCATTACTACTTTGATAAATACATAGTCTACAACACCCATTACAATTATTACTATTATTTTTTCTTTGTACAAAGCACTTATTATTAATAAATCCACATATATTTATATTTTTATTTCTATTATCAATCATCATACAACTAGTATCATAAATATATTTAATTTTTTTCCTTCTACTCTTTATATTTAAAGCATGAACTATATATTTAACATCTTTATAATCATTATTACAAATAAAAGTAGTATTAAAATATAAAAGACTTCTATATATATAAAGTCTTTTTAT
>OCVV011349049.1_pt1 | contig 39068 bp, 45 predicted proteins | sample 1539721 | NCBI WGS metagenome assembly OCVV01 (sample SAMN02144230, study PRJEB22623) | gut metagenome | biome: sheep rumen | host: Ovis aries | place: New Zealand | reverse complement strand
TGTCCTGTGGGTTCTGAGCGCCAGGAAAACTGTCCAGTGGACAGTTTTCAGCGAAGAACGGGCTGGTAAGCCCTGGGTAGTTTTCACCGAACAGCGGGCCGGAAGGCCCTGGGATTAGGCATTAGGCACGAAGCAGAAATTACGCATTACGCATTAGGAATTACGCATTTTTCATTGCGCTTTCGTTACACTGTCTCCCCCAGCATCTCCCTCGTCACCCTTCCTTCCTGCAGGGCGTTTTGGACCAGCTCGTCGCACAGGCCCGCCATGGACGTGTTCATGTAAGGGACGACGTAGAAAACCGCGAGGAGGCCGAAGGTAAAGCCAGACAGCAGGATCCACCCCAGGAAGGACAGGCTCATGACGAAGATTTCCATCTTGTAGCCGCTGGTGATCCGGTCGGACAGCTCGCTGGCCTCCATCGCTCCGACGTTCGGGTAGCGGGCCAGCAGATAGGGTGTCAGGGAGTAGGCGTAGGCCTTGACGATGCCCGGCACCACCAGCAGCATGGTCCACAGGAAGACCTTGAGCTCCATCCAAAGGATTCCGCCCAGCTTCGTGCCCATGCGGTTCATCGCGCCCTGGAAGAGCCGCTCCATCGGCGGCTGTTCCCCGCGCCAGCAGTCCAGGAAGAACCCGGCCATCATGACGCTCAGAAGCGGAGAGACCAGCAGACCCGCCAGCCCTAAAACCGGGATGGCCAAGACCGCCGTCATGATCAGGGGAACGATCACGCACACGCCGATCATCGGCCAGCGGTTTTCAGAAAAACGCAGGCGAGCGATGGACTTGATCTCGGCCCGGTCCATGATGCCCCGGCGGAATACATCAGACATGGGGCAGCCTCCTTCCAGTCAGAAAATCAGCTTTCTAAGCTCCGCATAGGTGGAAACGTAGGGTGCGGGCAGCCCCTTGGGGCAGAGCCCGTCCGGGTCCATCGCAATGGAGGCGATGCCGGCGTTGACGCCGGCCATGACGTCCAGCTCCCGGTCGCCGATCATCACGCACTCCGCCCGGTCCAGCTGGTGGCGGGCAATCAGGGCGTTCAGGGCGTCCGGCGCGGGCTTTAAGGGAAAGCCGTCCTCCCCGGTGATATGGTCCCGGAACAGGTCCGTCAGGCCGTAGTGGGCCAGGGCGTTCATGCTGCTGACCACGCCCCGGTGGGTGTACAGGTAATGGACACAGCCCTGCCCGGCAGCCTCCCGGAGGAAGTCCTCCATGCCCTCGTAGGGGCGCATGGTGTCGTAGCCCTCCTCCTCGCTGTGCCGGCGGTACCCGGCCCAGAGCTCTTCGTCGGTCAGGCCGTACTTCGCGCTCACCCAGGCGTTGGTGTATTCCAGCGTTTTTTTGATGGACTTGAGCAGTATTTCTTCCTCTTCAACAATCCCCGCATCCGCCAGCGCTTTTTTATAAGCCCGGCAGATGCGGGGATAGGTGTCAAAGAGCGTACCGTCAAAATCCCAGATCAGATGACGGTATTTCATACATTACTTTTTGTAGGCCAGGATATCGCCGGCGCAGTGCGGGCAGCGGGTCGCGCCTTCCTTGATCTCCTCCAGGCAGTAGGGGCAGGTGGGAGCGGGCTTGGCGGGGGCTTCCGCGGCGGGCTTCTTGGTCAGATCCTTGGCCTTGTTCATGGCCTTGATGATCAGGAAGAGGACCAGCGCCGTCAGGATGAACTCGACGACCACCGCGCAGAAGCTCAGCAGGGAGCCGGCAAAACCGGTGCCGCCGTTTTCCATCTTGGGCAGGGCTTCCAGGATGGGGTTGAGGAAGATTTCGATCACAGCGGTGACAACCTTGCCGAAGGCGCCGCCGATGATCACGCCGACGGCCATGTCGATGACATTGCCGCGCATCGCAAAGTCTTTGAATTCTTTCAGAAGCTTCTTCATACAGTATAACCTCCTTATAATTTGGAACTGGAGCAATTATACCACCAAACAGGAAAATTGGCAACCGGGCAGTTCTGATTCATTGAAGAATATTTTGATGTTTTTCAGGTGTTTCCGCCGGCGGGAGCGTCCGTTTCTCCCTCCGGGGAAAAGGCTTCCACCCGGCTTTCCCCGTAATGATCGGCGGTCACGGTGAAGGAGACCATCAGCGGATGGGCTTCCCCGGTGTGGTTGACCACCAGCCACATGAACTCGCCGTTCACCTGGGTCAGGCGGCCCTGCTCGTCCAGCTCGCAGTCAAAATCGCCGTTGCTCCACCGAAGCTCAGACATCGCCCGGAGGATCTGGCGGGTGTAGGTTTCAAAGGCGTGGCCGGTCAGGCGGACGGAATCGAAGGCGGCTAGCTTCCCGCCCCGGTAGACCGCCCCGCAGCCCACAAAGCGCGGGAACTGCTCGCGGAACCTTTCGGCGTACCAGGCGTCCATGGCCGGGCGCTGGGCGGACAGCTCCGCCTCCGCTCCGCCCACGGCCTCCCGGCGGTACAGGTCAAATGCCTCCTGCTCGTCCTCGTAGAGGATGTACTGGCCGCCCGTCTGCCGGAGATAATCGTCATAGGTCGGATAATACTCCGTCCGCCCGTCCTGGAGGATGCGCACCATGCCGGTGGTCCAGAGGGAGGATTTTTCCGAGGCGTCCATGGCCAGGCTCTGCAGCACCATCTGGTCGTCCTTGGGGCCGTCCTGGGGCTTTTCGCCGTACAGGGCCTCGTATTCGCGGTTGTAGGCCTCGTCCCAGTCCCAGTATTCGACGGACAGGTCGGTATAATCATAGGGCGTGTACACCGTGTTGACGCCGACCGCCTCTGGGATGTCCGTAAAGTCCAGGTAGCGCTCCGCCCCCTCGCGGACCAGGCTCAGCGTCAGCGAGTCCAATAGGCCGATGGAAGCGTCCTGCTGGAAGCGCAGGGAGACCGTCTCCCCCGTTTCCGTACGGACGGTCTGGACGCTGCGGGACATCAGCGAATCCATCACGCCCGCCAGCTGCAGGGCCGTGTTCAGATAGCTTTCCTGGCTGGGGGTCAGCCGCAGGATGGTATCGGCGTTCGTAAAACCCTCGCGGACTTCGACCCTGGAAGGGTCCCTCAGGTCCGGGACCACGTGAAGGACGCCGTCCATGCAATGCACCGTATAGCCGCTCTCATAGACCGTATCGTCCGTCCTGAGGCTCCGGAGCCTCAGGTCCAGCAGGGAATTTTTGCCGTCCTGCACATAGGAAAGGTTCACGTTCTTGAACCGCTGCCGGTTGTAGGTCAGGTCGGCGCGGACATGCAGCATGACGTTGGAGGTGGCGGTCATCAGATCGGCGGCCGCCTGCAGAACGGAAACCCAGCTGCCCTCCCCCGCCGCCGGCAGAGCGCAGGCGCACAGAAGGACGGCCGTCAGGAGCAAAGCAAGAAAACGTTTCATTTCAGAGAATCCTCCGGGGCATGGGATGGGCGTCCGGTATTTTTCCTGTATCCAGGGCTTCACGCGGTTGACAAGGAAGGGATGGGCAAGTAAGATAGTCAAAAACATCCGGGAGGGAAAAACATGGCGATCAGAACGGCGCAGGAGCGGGACATTCCCCGGCTGCTTTCCCTGCTCACTCAGGTGGACATGGTCCATCACCGCGGCAGGCCCGACCTGTTCAAAGGCCCGGCCACCAAATATACGGACCAGCAGCTACAGGAGCTTTTAAAGGACGAGACCCGCCCCATCTTCGTCTGGACGGACGAAAACGATACGGTGATGGGCTACGCCTTCTGCATCTTCCAGCGGCACATCAAAGACAACGTGATGACGGACATCCTAACCCTCTACATCGACGACCTGTGCGTGGACGAAAGCGCCCGGGGCAGCCATATCGGCACTCAGCTCTACGATCACGTGCTTTCCTTCGCCCGGAAAAAGGGCTGCTACAACGTCACCCTCAACGTCTGGGCCTTTAATGAAAGCGCACTAAAGTTCTACCAGAAACGCGGACTGAAAGCGCAGAAAATCGGAATGGAAACCATTCTTTAGGTAGGAGGTAGGAAGTAGGAGGGAGGAGGTAAATAGTCGATGAGATGTCCCGTTCACAGTAGCTATATACCTCCTACCTTCTCCCTCCTACCTCCTACCTATTTTCCAGCCACTCGCTAATCATGTCCGCGGCCTGTTCCAGACCGCTTTGGTCTTCTTCGTCAAAGCGGGAGACGGTGGGGCTGTCAATGTCCAGGACGCCGAAAAAGCGTCCGTTTTTTTCAAGGGGCACCACGATTTCGGAGCGGGAATTCAGGTCGCAGGCGATATGGTTTTCGCAGGCGTGCACGTCCTGCACAACCTGGGTGGTTTTCTGCAGGGCCGCCGTTCCGCAGACGCCGCTGCCCACGGGGATTTGGCTCACGGCGGGCTTGCCCTGAAAGGGGCCCAGGACCAGGACGCCGTCCTTCATCAGGTAAAAGCCCGCCCAGTTGAGCCGGGGCAAAAGCAGGTACAATACCGAAGCGGCGTTGGCCAGGCCCGCCGTCTGGTCCTGCGTATCCTCCAGCACCTTTTTAAGCTGCTCTGAGAGGTAGGAATAGGTTTCCCGCTTGGTATCAAACGAACGAAAAGGTATCTCCATCGCCCGGCACCTCAGTCGTCAAAATGGATGTGGCAGTAGCCGCCGGGATTTTTCTCCAGATATTTCTGGTGGTATTCCTCCGCCGGGAAAAACTGAGTGAGCTTTTCCGCCTCCACCACGATGGGTTGGTCATACTGCGCGCCCAGGTCCTTTAAAAAGTCCCGGGCGATTTGGCCGTCTGCCTCTTCTTCATAATAGATGCCCGTCCGGTACTGATGGCCGACATCCCCGCCCTGACGGTCCTTCGTCGTCGGGTCGATCACCCGGCCGTAGGCGGAAAGAAGGTCCCGAAGGGGCAGAACAGCGTCGTCATACACCACCCGAACCGTTTCAGCGTGTCCGGTGTTTTCGTGTTTGACCTGCTCGTAGGTGGGTGCTTCCGTATGGCCGTTGGCGTAGCCGACCTGGGTTTCCACCACGCCGGGCAGGCGGTCAAAGTATTTCTGGCAGCCCCAGAAGCACCCGCCGGCCAGATAAATCGTCTTTTTCATTCCCGCACGCATCCTTCCGTCACAATCTGTTCCTATCATACCACACAATCCCGCAAAAGAAAAGCAAAAACGAAGGCGATCAGGTCGTTTTCGGGCATCTTTACAGACCCGGCGCTTTTTGGTAAAATAGAAGCAATGAATGGATCGGGCGGAGGAAGCGCTTTTTCTCCCGCCCCATGAGGAGGCAAAAACAGGGATGAAGCAGGCCTTTTCCGTCGTTTCTTCCGAGGTGCTGCTCCGGGCCAGGGCCGAGTGTCTGCTGGCCCCGCTGGGCGTTCTGTTTGAACTGGACACCGTGGCCGACTGCATGGCCGACCCCGTGATCCGTCCCTTTTTCGGCAGGTGCCTGCAAAAGGAGCTGATGCCCCGGATGGAAAAAGAGGGCCGCGACGAAGCGGTCATCGCCGCCTGCCGGTATCTGGCCTTTAAGCCCTCCTCCCTGCGGGTCAACGACCTGATGGACGGGGCGCTGGAGAGCTTCCGGCTGTACCTGCTGCCGCTGATCGGGGAAGATACGCCCTGCCTGACCCTGAGCCTCTGCGCCCTGATCATGCTGCTGGCCGGCGTCCGCCGGAGCGAAAACGGCTATACCCTGGTCGGGTCCGACGGAAGCTCCATCGAACTGACCATGGACCAGGAAGCCCTTTCCTCCTTTTCCCGCCTGTCCTGCGACATGGACGCCGAATCCCTCGCTTACGCCGCCCTGGCGGACGAGCGCATCTGGGGAAGGGACCTTCGGGAGGACGAGGGCCTGGAAGACCGCTGCGCCAGGTGCCTTGAGGATATCCAGCTCCTTGGCCTTTCCGAAACGCTGAAAAGGACGGCCGCCCTATGAACGTAGTGCTCTACGCCCCGGAAATCCCTCAGAACACCGGCAACATCGCCCGCACCTGCGCCGCCACCGGGAGCAGCCTGTATCTGATTGAGCCGCTGGGCTTTTCGATGAACGACAAGTATTACAAGCGGGCGGGGCTCGACTATTTTTCGATGGTCAGCATCCGGGTCCTGCCGACCTTTGAGGCCCTGGTCCGGGAGTTCCCGGAGGCCAGGTATCATTTCGCCTCCACCAAGGCCCCCCGGAGCTACACCGAAGCGTCCTACGGGCCGGACGATTTTCTGGTGTTCGGCTGTGAAACCCGGGGCCTGCCCGAATCCCTGCTGGAAAGGGTCTATGACCGGTGCATCCGCATCCCCATGCGGCCGGACGCCCGGTCGCTCAACCTGAGCAATTCGGTGGCGGTGGTGCTATACGAGGCCCTGCGCCAGCTGGACTTTCCCGGCCTCTCCGCGCAGGGGCATCTGACCGGGCGGGACGACCCGGTCCAGCCCTGGATGGACTATCTTGGAGGAAAACATGCAGAAACCCTATGACCCCTATCAGGAGGAAGAAGCCCTGGAGCGTCTGGACCGAAGGGAGCGCTGGCGGATGCTGTCTCAGATCGGCCAGCTGGCCGCCCTGGTGATCGGGATCCTGCTGCTGTTCGCCCTGCTGGCCCTTTTGTTCAGCATGATCACCTTTGCCAGGCAGAACTTCTCCTCCCTGCTTGCCTCTTTGTTTGGCGTAATCAGGTAAACCGATATGGAAATCAGCTGGGATGAACTGAACAGACAGATTGCCGGCTGCCAGAATTGCGCGCTGTGCCGGCAGATCCATCATAAGGTGCCCGGGCAGGGGAACCCCCAGGCTCGCCTCATGCTGATCGGGGAAGGCCCCGGCCGGGACGAGGACGAACAGGGCCTGGCCTTCGTGGGCCGGGCCGGCCAGCTGCTGACCCGGATGCTGGCCGCCATCGGCCTAAGCCGGGAGGAGGTCTACATCTGCAACGTGGTCAAGTGCCGCCCGCCGGACAACCGCACCCCGCTGCCGGAGGAGGCCGCCGCCTGCCTGCCGTTTCTGCGGATGCAGTTCGCCCTGGTCCGCCCGAAGGTGATCCTGCTGCTGGGCGCGACCGCCGGCCGCTACACCCTGGGCGAGGATTTTCGCGTCACCCGGGACCGGGGGCACTTCGTCCAGAAGGGCGGTGTCTGGTTCATGCCCACCTACCACCCCGCCGCCCTGCTGCGGGACGAGGCCAAAAAGCGGGACGCCTGGGAGGATTTAAAGGCCGTCCGGGAAAAGCTGAAGGAAACCGAATAGGCCATCTGTCTGTTTTCTGTCATCATTCCGCCACAATCATCTGGTAATCTTTTTTCCGGATCGGGGGTGTTCGTCTGAACGAAGTACAAGAACTGTACGAAACGATGGCGCGGGAAAGCGCCCTGCGCTTCCCCGGCAGGAAGACCGTGTACGGCGTCGGGCCGGACCATCCGTCCGTGATGCTGGTGGGCGAAGCGCCGGGAGCCAAGGAAGTGGAAGAAGGCCGTCCCTTCGCTGGGGCCGCCGGAAAGAACCTGGACGAGTTCCTGAATGCCACCGGCCTGCAAAGAGACGAGCTCTACATTTCCAACGTGGTCAAGATCCGGCCCTGCGAAACGGGCCCCACGGGGCGGCTGCGCAACCGTCCGCCCAACCGGGAGGAAATCACCTTTTTCCTGCCTTATCTGGAAAAGGAGATCCTTCTCCTTTCCCCAAAGCTCCTGGTGACCCTGGGCAACACGCCTTTACAGGCCCTGTCCCAGCCGGCCAACACCGTCGGCGCGTGCCACGGACAGCAGCTAAAAAGCCGCCTGGGCCTCCCGCTGTTTTCCCTCTACCACCCGGCCTCCATCATCTACAACCGTTCCCTCGCGCCCGTCTACCAGGCCGATATGGAACAATTGGCCCGATTCATTCATGAGATGTAACCTTAGACGGGCCAGAGTGGAGAGTGAAGAGTGAAGAGTGGAGATCAGATATGGTTTCTGAATATTCACAGAGTATATCTTATCTTCACTCTCCACTCTAAACACCTCCTACCTCCTACTTCCTACCTCCTACCTCCAGTTTTGCCTTATTATTCCAATCAACTTCCAAGGGGGGATTTTATGGATTTCTTTGCAAGCAACGTGACCATGATTCTCCTGGCCGTCGTCGGCATCGGGCTGATCGTGCTGGAAATGTTCCTGCCCGGCATCGGCCTGCCGGGGATCTCCGGGCTGATCATGCTGTTGGCGGCCATCGGCCTGGTCTGGCGGGCCTACGGGGCGGTCTGGGGCATCGTCGCCTGTCTGGCGGTCATCGCCCTGGTGACGGCGGCCATCGTGATTTCCCTGAAATCGGCCAAGAACGGCCGTCTGTCCCGGTCCGCGCTGTTCCTCAAGCAGACGCCGGACAGCGCCCAGCAGGAGGAGAAGAAAAAAGCGTCCCTGGTGGGCCGGGAGGGCGTCACCCAGACGCCGCTTCGCCCAAGCGGCATCATCCTATTGGACGGCGAGCGCAAGAGCGTCGTCACCGAGGGCGAATTCCTAGACGCCGGAAAGCCCGTGCGCATCATCCACGTCAATGGCTCGCGCATCGTCGTGGAGCCCGTCTCCAAATAACCTGATCACCTGATTGTCAAAGGAGGTACTTCCATGTCTGTGATGGCTATCGCGCTTCCCTTTTTAATCATCGTCCTGCTGCTCATCTTCCTGACCATCGTGCCCGTCGGCCTGTGGATCCGGGCCCGCGCCAGCGGCGTGCCGGTCAAAATCGGCTCCCTGGTGGGCATGCGGCTGCGCCATATCTCTCCCCCGAAAATCGTGGACAGCTTCATCCGCGCCCGGAAGGCCGGACTGGACCTGACCACGGACGAGCTGGAAAACCACTACCTGGCCGGCGGCAACGTTGAGCGCGTCGTCAGCGCCCTGATTTCCGCCCATCAGGCCGGGATCGAGCTGCCCTTCAAGACCTCCTGCGCCATCGACCTAGCCGGCCGCAACGTCCTGGAGGCCGTGCAGATGAGCGTCGTGCCCAAGGTCATCGAGACCCCGCCCGTCGCCGCCATCGCCAAGGACGGCATTGAGCTCCGCGCTAAGGCCCGCGTCACCGTGCGCACCAACATCGAGCGCCTGGTCGGCGGCGCCGGCGAAGAAACCATCATCGCCCGTATCGGCGAGGGCATCGTCACCACCATCGGCTCCTCCCAGAGCCACGAGGCCGTGCTGGAGAACCCGGACCTGATCAGCCAGACCGTGCTGGGCAAGGGCCTGGACGCCGGCACCGCCTATGAAATCCTGTCCATCGACATCGCGGACGTGGACGTGGGCCGCAACGTCGGCGCTCAGCTGCAGATGGACCAGGCGGAGGCCGACCGCCGCATCGCCCAGGCCAAGGCCGAGGAGCGCCGCGCGATGGCCGTCGCCCACGAGCAGGAAATGAAGGCCTCCGTCCAGGAGATGCGCGCCAAGGTGGTCGAGGCCGAGGCCCAGGTGCCTCTGGCCATGGCCGAAGCCCTCAAGAGCGGCAAGCTCGGCGTGATGGATTACTACCAGATGCAGAACACCATCGCCGACACCGAGATGCGCAACGGCATCGCCCAGGCCGCCGTGCCCGCGACGAACGCGCAGGAGCCCAGGAAAAAGGGCTGAGCCGCTTCCCTGACCTCAGCAGAAAGGAGGGGGAATCACTTTGGATCGCTTTGCTCCCCTGTTCGTCCTGTTCCTGATCTATCTGTTCTTCGGCATGGCTGGCAGCAGCAAAAATAAAAAGAACAAACAAAAACAGCGCCCGGCAGCCCAGGCGCCCAGAAAGCCGGCCCCCAGGCCGCAGCCCGCGCGCCAGCCCTCGGCGGAAAAAAAGAAGGCGGCCGTCAAGGCCCCTGAACCGCAGCCCGCTGCCCCCGCCCCCCACCGCGGGGCGGACGGCACCCTGCACCCCACCGAGCGTCATCTCCACGCGTCGGCCGCCCCGTCCCTGTTGACCATGGAGGGGAACCTCGCCGAGGGGACCGACCCCTGCCACGAATACATGCTGGACGACCCGGTCCTGCCCGAATGCGAGGACCTGGCCCCAAGCGAGCCGGACGAAACGCCCGCTCTCCCCCTGTCCTTCACCCGGGACAGCATGGTGAACGCCGTCGTCATGAGCGAAATCCTGAACAGGAAATCCAGAAGACCCGGCATCCGATAACGAATATTCCTTTTCATGAACCTGCCGCGGAGCGATTCGCGGCAGGTTTCTTTATAAGGCTTTTCAGCCGCTTGACACGGAGAGCGAAAAAGCCTATAATAAACTTAGCTAAGTTAGCTTAGTTAAAAGGAGGAGGATGATTGTGACCACGGTCAGCATGTTTGAGGCAAAGACCAATCTTTCCAAATACGTTTCCAGGGTCGCGGACAGGCAGGAGCCTTATGTGGTAATCCTGCGGAACGGAAAGCCGGTGGCGAAAATCGTCCCCTTTGAGGACGACGGGGGCAGGCGCATCGGTCTGGCGAAGGGGAAGCTCCCCATGCTCTCCTCCATCGAGGATTTCAACAGCATTGACCTGGGCGACGAACTGGTGAACGGAGGGGCCCTGTGATGAACATCCTGCTGGACACCCATGCCGTCCTCTGGTCCCTGACCAACGACCCGCGTCTCACCCCGCAGGCCCGGGAGATGATTCTGTCTCCCGACAACGTGGTCTGTTTCAGCGTCGTCTCCCTGTGGGAGATCGCCATCAAAAATCAGAAAAGCCCGGAAAAATGCCCGTATCACGAAAAGGAGATTCTGGATTACTGCCTGGCCTCCAGGTATGAGCCGCTGAACCTCCTGCCCCGGGACGTACTGGCGCTCCGGAACCTCCAGGTCAGGCAAGGGCGGGTACTGAGCAACCTGGACCTCTTTGACCGTCTGCTCATCGCCCAGGCCAAAACGGAAAACTGCGTGATTCTGACCCATGACAGCAATTTTTCCAACTATCAGGAGAACTGCATCACGATTTTTTAAATCAGATATAAGGAGGATGACCTATGCCGGACAGACTGGAGCTGAGAAAATCGTTTCTCGACACGCTGGAAAGAAGCCGGGAAGAGCCGGAGTTAAAGAAGAGAAGCGAGGCCGCCATGGCGGGCACCCTGCTGTATCTGGCCGATTACCGGGCCGTTGCTCCGCGCCTGAAAGCGGATAAGCCGGACATTGAGGTACTGGACGACACCACCTTCCACTGCGCCCAGGCGTACACGAAGGAGCCGGGCGGCAAAAGGGTGGCGGTGCTGAACTTCGCCAACGCCTATTCCCCCGGCGGCGGCGTGGCCAACGGGGCGATGGCCCAGGAGGAATGTCTGTGCAGGAGCAGCAACCTGTACCGGGCGCTGACGATCCCCTACCTGCTCAAAAACTACTATAAATGGAACGAAAAAAACACCGGCAGCATGGGGACGGACGCCGTCATTTATACGCCCGGCGTCACCGTGTTCAAGACGGACGATCCGGTTCCGATGGACCTGGAGCCCTGGTTTCAGGTGGACGTGCTGACCTGCGCCGCTCCCTATATCGACCTGGATAAAAAGAAGCCCGTGACGGAGGACAAGCTCCGGGCCGTGCTGAGCGGGCGGATCCGCAACATTCTGGAGGTGGCCGCAGCCCAGGATGCGGACATCCTTGTGCTCGGCGCGTTCGGGTGCGGGGTGTTTCACAACCCGCCTGCCCTGGTCGCGGACATCTTCCGGGACTGGCTCGTCGGCCACGGCTATGGGCGGTATTTTGAGCAGGTGCTCTTCGCCATCCCGAACCGGCCGGGAAACTCAAATTTTGAAGTCTTCAAAAACGCATTCAACCAAACCTGACTGCCCAGGCCGCAAGCATCCTTCCTCTGTTCCGCCCAACCCGCGGAACAGTTATTTTTTTATCCCCGGCAGGAATTCCAGGCCTGTGAATCGAATAGATATATTTTATAGAAAACTGCTGATTATTGGAGGAACATCATGGCCCGGACCGGGGAGGATGAAAAGGAATATCTGCCCAAGCGCCAGCGGCCGGAAACCGAGTGCAGGCTGATCGTTCTGCTGCTGCTTTCCGAGCTGCCGGAGGCGACGGACACCTTTTTGCTGCGCTGCTGCAGCGACGGGGAGCTGCTTTCCTATTTTGAGCTGATGCCAGCCCTCTCTTCCCTGACGCGGGAAGGGCAGACTGCCCGAAGGATGGACGGGACCAGCTGGCGCTACAGCCTGACCCAGGCCGGCCGGGAGACCCTCTCCCTCTTTCTTTCCCGCATCCCGGAGAGCGACCGGCAAACGGTCCGCTCCCTTTTGCCCCGGTGGCAGGAGGCCCTGCACCGAAAGCGGGAGTTTACCGCCACGATGGAGCAGAACCAGAGCGGCGAATACGACGTCCGCCTTTCGGTGATCGACAAGGGAACGTCCATCCTCTCCCTCTCCATGCCCGTGCCCTCCAGCGAGCTGGCCGCGCGGATGACGCAGCGGTGGGAGACGGAAGGGGCGAAGGTCTACCAGGAACTCATTCAGTTGATGACAGGACAGGAAGAAACATGAGCGCATACGGAATTCTTTTGTGCGGCGGCAGCGGCACCCGGATGGGCGTTCAGGGGAACAAGACCCTGCTGCCCCTGGGCGGCGTCCCCGCCTGCGTCCATGCCGCCAGGACGCTTTTGTCCGCCCTGGATGGGCTGGTGGCCGTGGTCCGGTGTGAGGAGACGGAAATTTTTTCCGAGGTCTTCCGCCGCTATGACATCCCCTGCCGGATTACCCCGGGGGGAGACAGCCGGCAGGCCTCCGTCCGCTGCGGATTGTCGATACTTCCGGAGGACGCCGAATATGTGCTGATTCACGACGGAGCCCGGCCGCTGGTGGACGAAGCTACCGTCCGCCGGGTGCTGGAAGGGGCCATGGCCCACGGGGCCGCGGCGGCCGCCGTGCCGCTCAGCGACACCCTCAAGCGGGCCGACCCGGACGGGCTGGTGCTGGAAACCATTCCCCGCGAGCACCTGTACCGGATGCAGACGCCTCAGGGCTTCCGCCTGTCCCTGATCCGCCGGGCGCACGAAGCCGCGACGGAGACGCTGACCGACGACGCCGCCCTGGTGGAGGCCATCGGGGAAGAGGTGTACCTGGTCCCGGGCTGCGCGGACAACATCAAACTGACCACCCCGGAGGACGTCCGTATGGCTGAACGTTTTTTCCCGCCCGCTTTCCGCGTAGGCAGCGGCTATGACGCCCACCGACTGGTGGAAGGAAGGAAGCTCATTCTCTGCGGCGTCGAGATCCCCTATGAAAAGGGCCTGCTCGGCCATTCGGACGCGGACGTGGCCCTCCACGCCCTGACGGACGCCCTCCTGGGCGCGGCCGCCCTTGGCGACATCGGGAAACATTTTCCGGACAGCGACCCTAACTACAAGGGCATTTCCTCCCTGCTGCTGCTCGAAAAGGCAGTCGACCTGCTCAATGAAGCGGGCTTCCGCCCCATCAACGCGGACGTGACCATTGTCGCCCAGGCCCCGAAGCTGGCCCCTTACATCGAACAGATGCGGGAAAACGTGGCAAAGGCCCTGCGCCTGCCCGTCTCCCAAATCTCCGTCAAGGCCACCACCACCGAACACATGGGCTACGAAGGCCGCGGCGAAGGCATCTCCGCCAACGCCACAGCGTTGATCGGAGAGTGAAGAGTGGAGAGTGGAGAGTAAAGATGAACATTTGTCTTCCATATGATCTCAGACCATATCTATCTCCACTCTTCACTCTGCGCGCAAAGCGAGCGAAAACTCTCCACTCTGTATCGAGAGTGAAGAGTGAAGAGTGGAGAGTGAAGATGAACATTTGTCCTCCATATCTCAGACCATATCAATCTCCACTCTCCACTCTGCGAGCAAAGCGAGCGAAAACTCTCCACTCTACCCCCTATTGCCTAATCCCTAATCCCTATTCCCTACTCCCCAATCCCCAACCACAAAGGAGGTACCCCGTATGCTTTTAGATCAGAACATCTGGGTCGGCACCAGCAGGGACGGCGCCGTCTGCCTGCTGCCCAAAATGGCCAACCGTCACGGCCTGATTTCCGGAGCGACCGGCACCGGCAAAACCGTCACCCTGCAGGTGCTGGCGGAGGGCTTTTCCCGCCTGGGCGTCCCCGTCTTCCTGGCGGACGTCAAGGGGGACCTGGCCGGCATGGCCAAGCCCGGCGAACAGAACGCCAAGATCGAGGAGCGCCTGAACACCTGCGGCGTCAGCAATTTCGCCTTCTCCGCCTCGCCCGTGTGCTTCTGGGACGTGTTCGGGGAGCGGGGCACACCGATCCGCACCACCGTCAGCGAGATGGGGCCGCTGCTCCTGTCCCGGATGCTGGGGCTCAACGAGACCCAGTCCGGCGTCCTGTACCTGATCTTCCGCATCGCGGACGACGAGGGGATGCTGCTGATCGACCTCAAGGATTTAAAGGCCATGCTGGCCTACGTGGGCGATAACGCCTCCAAATACGTCCTGAACTACGGGAATATCACGAAGGCCTCCGTCGGGGCCATCCAGCGGGCCATCGCCATTCTGGAGGACCAGGGCGGCGACGTCTTTTTCGGCGAGCCGGCGCTGGACCTGGCCGACTGGTTCACCCAGGACGAAAACGGGATGGGCGTGGTCAACATCCTGGCGGCGGACAAGCTGTTCAGCAAGCCCGCCCTGTACTCGACCTTCCTGCTGTGGATGCTGGGCGAACTGTACGAGCTCCTGCCCGAGACCGGCGACAAGGAGCTGCCCCGGATGGTGTTCTTCTTTGACGAGGCCCACCTGCTGTTTAATGACTGCCCCAAGGCCCTGATGGAGCGGATCGAGCAGACCGTCCGCCTGATCCGGTCCAAGGGCGTGGGCGTCTTCTTCATCACCCAGAACCCGATGGACGTGCCCTCCACCGTCCTCAGCCAGCTTTCCGCCCGGGTGCAGCACGCCCTGCGCGCCTTCACCCCGGCCGAGCAGAAGGTCGTCCGGGCCGCCGCCCAGACCTTCCGGCAAAACCCGGCCTTTGACACCGAGGCGGCGCTGACCAGCCTCAAGACCGGCGAAGCCCTCCTCTCCTTCCTGGACAAGGACGGCACGCCCTCCATCGTCCAGCGCGCCACCATCCTGCCGCCGCAGGGCAGCATCGGCACGATTTCCGACAGCCTGCGGGAAACCTTCATCACCACCAGCCCCTATGAGGAAAAGTACGCCGAAGCCTACGACCGGGAGAGCGCCTACGAAATTTTAGCGGCCCGGTATATGGGCGAGGGCGTCCAGCAGACCCAGGTGGTCCAGCCCATCCAGCCGGGCTTCGGCCAGGCGGCCCAGGAGGCCCCCGCCTACCAGCCCGTCACCTTCAGCGTCTATAACCCGCAGACCGGCGCTTACGAGGTGCAGGAGCTGCCGCAGATGCAGCAGCCCGTGTACGCCCAGCCGGCCCAGCCCGTGTACACCCAGTCGGCACAGCCCGCAGAGCCGGTTCAGACGCCCGCCGCTCCAAGCGGTCAGCCCCCCGTGCTGATCTGGGACCCGGCCCTGGGCCAGTATGTCCCGCAGCAGGGCGGCGCCGTCGCCGAAGCGCCCATCCAGACGGCCAAGCCCATCGTCAAGCCCACGGCCCAGACCGGAAAGCCCCAGAAAACCTACGTGCAGACCCTGCTGGATTCCTTCGCCAAGTCCGCCACCACCAGCGCCGCGCGGGAAAGCGGCCGCACGCTGATGAGGAACCTGCTGGGCGTATTCGGCCTCAAGCACACCGGAAGAAGATAACCCTGTTTAAATCACCCTGTTCGACGACAAAGAAGGAGGAAGCACCATGAAACGCAGAATCGGTATCCTGACCGCCGGCGGGGACTGCCCCGGCCTGAACGCGGCCATCCGCGGCGTCGCCCGCGCGGCCTACGAGACCTTTGACGCCGAAATCATCGGCATCCTGGACGGCTACCGGGGCCTGATCGAGGGCGAGTTCCGCCTGATGCGCAAGCAGGACTTTTCCGGCATCCTGACCCTGGGCGGCACCATCCTTGGCTCCAGCCGCCGCCCCTTCCGCGAAATGCGTCTGCTGGGCGACGACAACGTCGACAAAGTAGCCGCGATGAAAAAGACCTATGAGGACCTCAAGCTGGACTGCCTGGTGACCCTGGGCGGCAACGGCACCCACAAGACAGCCAACCTCCTGAGCGAAGAGGGCCTGAATGTGATCGGCCTGCCCAAGACCATCGACAACGACATCTACGGCACGGACTTTACTTTCGGCTTCCATACGGCCTGTGAAATCGCTACGGACGTCATCGACCGCCTGCACACCACCGCCGCCTCCCACGGCCGCGTCATCGTGGTGGAGATCATGGGCAACAAGGCCGGCTGGCTGACCCTGTATAGCGGCATGGCCGGCGGGGCCGACGCCATCCTCCTGCCCGAAATCCCCTACGACATCGAAAAGGTCGCCGAGGTCATGGAATCCCGCGCCCGCAACAACAAGGCCTTCTCCATCATCGCCGTGGCCGAAGGCGCGATGGACAAAAAGGAAGCCAAGCTCAAGCGCAAGGAGCGCGAGGCCGCCCGCAAGGACGCCGGCTTCCACGGCATTGCCTACCGCATCGCCGAGCAGCTCCAGGAGCTGGCGGGCGTCGAGGCCCGCGCGGTGGTCCCCGGCCACATCCAGCGCGGCGGCACGCCCTGCGCCTACGACCGCGTGCTGTCCACCCAGTTCGGCGTCCACGCCGCCGACCTGATCAAGAAGGACAAGTACGGCTACACCGTCGCCCTGGTGGGCAACGAGATCGTCCACAACAAGCTCAGCGAAGTGGCGGGCATCTCCAAGCTCGTCCCCGAAGACCACCAGATGGTGGACCTGGCACGAAACATCGGCATTTCCTTTGGCGACTAAGCCTGGGGATCAATCACATAATCATCCAGAGGCTGCTTCGGCGGCCTCTTTTTTTGTTCTTCATGCATGGACTTTTGCCGAACAGGCAGGGCTTTTTTCCGCCGCGGCGGTCAGAAACCTATCACGAAAACATCAAGGAGGCTCAACATATGAACACCCTCACCGCCATCCCCCAGCTGGAAGAACTGACCCATGCGGAAATGGAAACCGTCGCCGGCGGCCATCCCTTTGAAGAATGCTTCGGCGATACCGCCCTGTACCGCGCGGGCGTTTCCTACCAGAACGTCATCTTTGGAAGCGACCGCTACTATGTCGGCTCCAAACAGATCAGCAAGGATCTGGCCAAGACCCTCCGCGCAGAAAGCGACAAGCTCTGGAAGTCCAAATACGAGGCCCAGGCGGACCTGGTCGGCTACCTGCGCGAATGGAAGGAAATTCTCGACGATAAATACGACATCGAATGGGACGGCATCCCGGGCGTCAGCAAATAACCGTAAAACTGACAGAAAGAAACAGCCACATTTTAAACCCTCCGGGCCGCCCAATAAGGCGGCCCATTCCGTTTTAAAAAAATTCATTTCGTCCGCTGCCATCTTCCCTGAAGGGGCGTATCAATCCATGGCAGCGCGCTGACATAAAGCAGCCAGGCGCTCCCCACGAAAACAAAAACAAACGCTTCTGTCTGACATCAGCAGACAGGCCGATTCATGAAAGGAAGGCATTAAAACATGAGCACTCTCGATATGAAAGAAATCACCGTCAACGAATTGGATCACGCCGCGCTGGAAACCGTGTCCGGCGGACATCCCTTTGAGTCCTGCTTCGGCGACGCCGCCCTGTACCGCGCCGGCGTTTCCTATGCCAACACCTGCTTTGGCAAGGACGTATATACCATCAAAAACAGCAGCCACCAGGCCGTCTCCATCAGCAAGGACCTGGCCGAAACCCTGAGGAGCGAAAGCAAAAAGCTCTGGAAGACCAAGTACGCTGACAGCGCCGATTTCGTCGGCTACGCCCGCGAATGGAAGCAGACCCTGGCCAGCAGCTACAACCTCGACTGGGACGGCTCCATTGGCGATTACAAGTTCCAGATGTGGGACTAAATAGCTGAAGCACTCGATGGGGGGACTTTGTCCCCCCATCGGAACCCCCCTTCGGATTTGCCTCTCGCCCTTTCAGGGCTCCCGGGCGGCAAATCCGCAAGGTATGTATTTTTGCTCCGCAGAAGGGTAGGCGGCTTCGCTTTCCATGTATTATTCTGCTGCGCAAAAATACTCCTCGCACCGCGCATGTCGCTGCTGCGGATTACACTTGGAGGAGCTTCGCCCCTCCAAACCTCCCGGAGATTTTGTTCTCCGGTCTTTTTTCATTCTGTGCAAAGATAAAGCTGGTTTGTAGAAGGCATCTCCTTATAATTGAGTTTTACTTCATTCTATGATTGTGATATGATAGCCATGGGAGTGATGTATCATGACAAAGGGCAAGATCTATCTGGTCCTGCAATCGATTGTGTGTATTCTGCTGGCGGCGCTGTTGGCGCTGGCGGCTGTTTCCGTATTTCGGGAAGGGTCGGCCCGAAAGGCGGCCAATCCGCTGGAGAACGTCTATACCCCGGCGGCGGCCGCGGCGGCGTTTGCCCCCATCGCCCCGCTGTTTTTCGCTTCCCTGGGCCTGCTGGCCGCGGGGCTCCTGCTGGGGGTCCGGGATGAAAAGGCGGGAAAGCCCGTGCGGGACGCGGAAATCAGCCGGGACCTGGCGGCGGCCCGTCTGACCGCTCCTTCCGAAGCCATGAAAAAGGAACGGCAGACCCAGAAACGCCTGACGGTCATCGGCTGGGGGCTGTTTGCCCTGTGCATGGTCCCGGTGGCCGTGTACCTGACCAACCCCGCCCACTTCCCCGAGGACAACCTGGAGGGGATGATCGCCGGGCTGATCCGGGTCTTCCTGCCGTGGACGGCGGTGGGCCTCGGCGCTTTGGCCGTGACCGGGGTTCTGCGGGACAAAAGCCTGATCCGGGAGACGGAAGCGGCCAGAGCGCAGCTCAAAAAAGCCCCTCCTTCCTCCCTGCCCAAGGCGCCGGAGGGCGGGAACAGAGACCGGCACAGGGGCGCCGTTCAGGTGTCTCTGGTCGTTCTTGGCCTGTTTTTCCTCGTGCTCGGCGTTGTGAACGGCAGCGCCCTGGACGTGCTGATCAAAGCCATATCAATTTGTACGGAGTGTGTCGGCCTTGGATAAGATGAAAACCTCCTGGCGGCAAAGCCACCGTCCCTCCACCAGACGGCTGGTGCAGCTGTATTCGGCCCTGCTGCATAACGCCTATCTGAAAGGCTTTATCGAGGGGGATATTTATCACGGGAATGCCAAATACGCCTGCGCCCCCGGCTTTAACTGCTATTCCTGCCCCGGGGCCGTGGCCTCCTGCCCCCTGGGCAGCATCCAGAACGCCCTGGGCTCCGCCGGCCACCGGGCCGGTTGGTATGTGCTGGGCATTCTCCTGCTGTTCGGGGTCATTCTGGGCCGCACCATCTGCGGGTGGCTCTGTCCCCTGGGGCTGATCCAGGAGCTGCTGCACAAAATCCCCACCCTGAAGCTCCGCAAGAGCCGCGTGACCCGGGCCCTGTCCTGGCTCAAATACGTGATCCTGGCGGTGTTCGTGATCGCCGTTCCCCTGTGGTACGGCCTGCGGTACGACCTGCCCCTGCCGGCCTTCTGCAAGTACATCTGCCCGGCGGGCACCTTCGAGGGGGCGGTCGGCCATCTGGCCAACCCCGCCCGGGCGGATTATTACAGCATGCTGGGCATCCTGTTTACCAGGAGATGGGTCATCCTGATGGTGATCGGCCTGAGCTGCATCTTCTGCTACCGGAGCTTTTGCCGCTTTCTCTGCCCCCTGGGGGCGATCTACGGCCTGTTCAGCCGGTTCAACGTCGTCGGCGTTCAGGTGGACCAAAGCCGCTGCAACCACTGCGGGGCCTGCGTGCGCTCCTGCGGGATGGACGTCCGCCATGTGGGCGACCACGAGTGCATCCACTGCGCCAAGTGTATCGACCACTGCGCCAAGAAAGCCATCTCCATGAAGGCGGGCCGGATCACCCTGAAGGGGCCGGACCTGGAAAACAGCCAGCCCAGCGCGCAAAAGCAGAGCAAAAAGCGCGGCCGGATCCTCTGGGGCGTGGCCCTGATCTTCCTGTGCTTCTGCCTGGTGTGGTTCAACTTCCTGGACCCCGCCGTCAGAAAGGAAGCCCCCGCCCCGCAGGCCGCGGCGGCTGTCACGGAGGCCCCCAAGGCTTCCGAAGTGCCGGCCCTGACCGAGGCCCCCGCCGCTTTGGAAGCGCCCAAGGAAACGGCGGCCCCGGCGGCAACCGAAGCCCCGACCCCGACGGATACCCCGGCGGCCCCCGCCCAGGACTGGACCAGCAGCGCCCCCATCGGCCACGAGCCCGGCCAGCAGCTTGCGGATTTCAGCCTGACCTGCTACGGCGGAAGCACCTTCCATCTTCAGGACATGCGGGGCAAGGTGACCTTCATCAACCTCTGGGCCACCTGGTGCACCCCCTGCAAGGGAGAGCTGCCCTATTTCAACGACCTCTACCTGGCCCACAAAGAGGACATCGCCATCCTCGTGGCCCATCCCTCCATGGTGACCCAGGACACCCCGGAAGCCTATCTGGCGGACAAGGGCTATCAGATGTCCTTCGCCACCGACGTCAAGGAGAACACCCTCTGGACCGCCGTGGGCGGGTCCCTGACCCTGCCCCAGACCATCGTCCTCAACCGCAGGGGCGAAGTCATCTACAACAAGACCGGCTCCGTCACCCCGGAGATCCTCGCCGCCCTGTACGAGCAGGCGGCCCAATAAGAATCCTAAGCCCCTCAGGGCCGCCTCTTTGGCGGCCCTTTTCATTTTGAAAAATTCTTTTAGAAAAAAACATTTTTTCGTTTTCAGCTGCCATCCCCTTACGCGGGAGCGTATCAATTCATGTGAGCGCGCTGAACGATGCGCAAGCCGGTACGGGCGCTTACAGACAAAGAAAACAAACGCTCTAAAGAGCGCGGAGATTTGAAAGGATCAACACCTATGAACACCGAAGAAATCAGAATGAACCAGCTCGGCCGCGCGGCCGGCGGTACGGTCAATAAAAACCCCTCCGCGAAGGACCCGGGCAGCATCGTGGACATTACCATCAACGGCGAAAACTACGACGCCCTGGCCCAGGTCATCGCCAACAAGCTCTGCCCGCCCAAGCCCAGAAACCGTGGCGTGAACAACGGACAGGACATTAACGACGTTGCCATCTGACATCCATAAGAAATCACAGAAAGAGGTAAATAGATATGAAGACGCAGAACACATCCATCAAACCCGCTGAAATGACGAACGAAGAACTGGAGCAGGCCGCCGGCGGCAATTTCCTGCCCAACACCTATAAAAAAAGCGCCTACCACTCCGTGGGCATCAGCACCAACTATCACATCATCGAAGACGACGAATTCCGCTTCATGGGCAAATCCATCACCTACAAGCAGGCCAACCGCATCGTGGAGATCGCCAAGTCCGTCGAGCAGACGCTGAACGACGGCTACCGTGACAACAACAAGATCAGCCGCAGCGAGCCCGCCTTCATCCGCGCCTTCAACAGCCAGCTGAAAAACGAATTCGACATGACCTGGGACGGCTCCGCCGGCTGCGATTTCGAGGGCAACCCCTTCTTGATCTCCCCCGTCATCGCGTAATATCCAGCATCCTGTTTCCCCTATGAATTTTCCCTTCCCAGCTGACAGCCCTTCCGAAAAAGGCTGTCAGCCCTTTTCTTTTGTCCCCCGCGGCCTGCTTTCAACGAGTTTTTCCGAAATCCTTGCTTTTTATCCAGTTTCGTCGTATAATGCGGGTATTCCGTTTGAGGGAAACGGGTCCCGGAATGCGTTTTTTTCAGAGAGCCGCCGGTCGGTGCGAGGCGGTACGCGGTACGGAGGCTTTCCTCTTCCCGAGGAAGGCGGGCGAAGAGCCTGCGGGGCGCGCCCCTTACAGCGCGGTCAAGCGGCCCGGGAGACCGGGCAAACTGGGTGGCACCGCGAGCTTCTCGTCCCGGCAAAGTGGATGGGGAGGCTTATTTTTTTGCCGACAGATTCAAGCAGTAAAGGAGATCGTGAAGGAACATGCTGGACATCAACCTGATCCGGACCAACCCGGAAAAAGTCAAGGAAAACATCCGCAAGAAATTCCAGGACCAGAAGCTGCCCATGGTGGACGAGGTCATCGCCCTGGACAAGGAATACCGCGACGCCCTGCAGCGCGGCGATACCCTGCGCAACCAGCGCAACGTCCTGTCCAAGCAGATCGGCGCGCTGATGGGCCAGGGCAAGAAGGACGAGGCGATGAAGGTACGCGAGGAAGTCGCCCGCATCCCCGAGGAGCTGGACGCCCTGGAAAAGAAGGAAGCGGAGCTCCAGGCGGAGATCCGCAAGCGCATGCTGGTGATCCCGAACATCATCGACGATTCCGTGCCCATCGGCAAAGACGACAGCGAGAACGTCGAGATTGAGCGCTTCGGCGAGCCTAAGGTGCCGGATTTTGAGGTGCCCTATCACGTGGACATCATGGAGCGGCTCAACGGCATCGACCTGGACAGCGCCCGCGAAACCAGCGGCAACGGCTTCTACTACCTGACCGGGGACATCGCCCGCCTCCACAGCGCCTGCCTGTCCTACGCGCGGGACTTCATGATCGACCGGGGCTTCACCTACGTGATCCCGCCCTACATGATCCACGGCGACGTGGTCAACGGCGTGATGAGCTTTGCTGAAATGGAGAACATGATGTACAAGATCGAGGGCGAGGACCTGTACCTGATCGGCACCTCCGAGCACTCCATGATTGGCCGCTTCATCAACAACATCCTGGACGAGGACACCCTGCCCCGGACGCTGACCAGCTACTCCCCCTGCTTCCGCAAGGAAGTCGGCGCCCACGGCATCGAGGAGCGCGGCGTCTACCGCATCCACCAGTTTGAAAAGCAGGAGATGATCGTGGTCTGCAAGCCGGAGGATTCCCCCATGTGGTTCGATAAGCTCTGGCAGAACACCGTCGATTATTTCCGCTCCCTGGACATCCCGGTCCGCACCCTGGAGTGCTGCTCGGGCGACCTGGCGGACCTCAAGGTCAAATCTCTGGACGTGGAAGCCTGGTCTCCCCGGCAGAAGAAGTATTTCGAGGTCGGCTCCTGCTCCAACCTCGGCGACGCCCAGGCCCGCCGCCTGATGATCCGCATCAAGGGCAAGGACGGCAAAAAGTACCTGGCCCACACCCTGAACAACACCTGCGTGGCCCCGCCCCGGATGCTGATCGCGTTCCTCGAAAACAACCTCCAGGCCGACGGCCGGATCCATATTCCTACGCCCCTGCAGCCGTATATGGGCGGGAAGGAATACATTGGGTAATCACCTCAATTCGTAATGCGTAATGATTTGCAGATGAACAATTTTTATACCGCAGGGTATGAAAAGGGGCTGCGGCAGTTTTGCCGCAGCCCTCTTGCTGTTTATTCGGCCCAGGTCCCGTTGCGGAAGACTGGGATGGTTGTCCCGTCCGGGCGGATGCCGTCGATGTTCAGGTCGTCGGCGCCGACCATGAAGTCTACGTGGATGATGGAGTCGTTGACGCCCTGCTCTTTGGCCTGCTCCTGGGTCAGGTTGTCCCCGTCCGGGAGGACTTCTTTGAAGCCCATGCCCAGGGCGACGTGGCAGCAGGCGTTTTCGTCAAACAGGGTTTCGTAAAAGAGGAAGCCGCACTGGTTGACGGGGCTTTCCTTGGGCACCAGGGCGACCTCGCCCAGCATGGCCGCTCCCTCGTCCATGGCGATCATCTTTTCCAGCAGCTCCTGGCCCTTGGCCGCCTTGCAGGAGACGGCCCGGCCGTTTTCAAAGGTGATGGAAAAGTCCTCGATCAGCTGGCTGTTCCAGGACAGGGGCTTGACGGACACCAGCGTCCCCTCACATTCCCCGGCCATCGGGGAGGTGAAGATTTCCTCCGTCGGCATGTTGGGGATGTAGAAGGCCCCGTTGACCGAGTTGACGGCCCCGGCCCCTTCCCACTTGGCGCCCGGAATCAGGCGGACGGTGAAGTCCGTGCCGTTCATGCTCTTGTAGCGCAGGGAGGAAAAGCCCTGGGCGTTGAGCCATTCGGCCTTCTTTTCGATAAAATCTGTATGTTCCTTCCACGCCTGCACCGGGTCTTCGTCCTCCCGGACGCGCACGGTTTTGAGGATAGCCTCCCAGAGCTTATCCACCGCCGCCTGATCGTCCAGGTCCGGGAAGCACTTTTTCGCCCAGCGGACGGAAGGGTAGGCGGCGATCACCCACTGGTGCTTGCCGTCGATGGCGTTGCGGTAGGGCTTGATCACGGTAGAGCGGCTGCGGGATACCTCCGAGAGCTTATGCGGGTCCACCCCGTTCATGGCGTCCGGGTCGTCCGAGGCGATGTAGATGCGGCAGGGCAGGTCCTCGACCATCTGCTTCATCTTGGCCTCCTCCCAGGGCAGGACCCGGGCCAGGACCTCCTGGTCCGCGTACAGGAAGTTGAGGCGGCGCTGGGTGTCGGACGACCACTCGACGTTCACCTTTTTCGCCCCCGCCTTGTAACATTCCTCCGTCACCAGGGCGGCGAAGGCATGCTGCTCCACCGAAACGGTGAGCTGGACCACCTGCCCATGCTGCACGTTCGCCCCGGTGCGGACGATCAGCTCCGCGTATTTTTGAAGCAATGCTTTGGAAATGCCCATGTTGAAAATCCTCCTCTTCATTTGTTTCCTCCGGCAAAACGCCCGGATCAGGCGTCCGCCGATGTGCTGCGCTGATAAACCACCATGTTGTCCTGAATAAACGCCCGGAGCCGCCCCTGCCCGGTGAGCCAGCTTAGGTACGAGCGGACGGTGCTGCCCACCAGGGCGTGCTGCTCCATCGTCATGGTCAGCCCGTAGCGCTCAAAGAGACGCTTTAAAATTATCTCGAACGTCATGGGGCCTTCGCAGAGGCCGACGATGACATCCCCGATTTCGCGGACCTTTTCGATATTGCGCCGGGCCAGGGGGGCGATGTCCTCCGCCGGGTCCGCGTGGGCGGGAACAAAGAGCCGGGCCTCCAGCTGCTGGACGGCCTCCAGGGTGTCCAGGTATTTCTGCACGTCTACCAGGAAGGCGATCTGGTACTTGGACAGGGTCTCCTCGGAGGACAGGCAGTCCGCCAGAAAGATGACCCCGTCCCGGGCGCGGAAGCCCACCATGTCAAAGGAGTGGCCGGGCAGGGGGATCAGCTCCACCCCATCGGGCAGGCAGTTTTCCGTCAGAGGCAGGACGTCGCAGCCCTGGGCCATCAGGAACTTATGCCGAAGTTCCTCCGGCGGGTTGCCCCCGTAGAGGAAGGACGGCTCCAGAATCGGGTGCTCGGTAAAGTCCCGCTCGATCCCCGGAGCAAAGATCCGGCAGCCCGTCTGCTTCTGCAAGTATTGGTTGCCGCCGATATGGTCGGCGTGGGAGTGGGTGTTGTAAATGGCCCGCAGGGACCAGCCCCGTTCGTCCAGGATCCTTTTCACCTTTTTCCCGGCATTTTGGTCGTTCCCGCTGTCGATCAGGCAGACCTCGTCTGCCCCGGTCCGGATCAGGCCGATTTTGGCCGGGCACTGAATATAATAGCAGGCATCCGACACCTGGACCAGCTCGTACATGGCGTTTTCCCCCCTTGGTTCAAAGTCCGGCAAGGTCTTCGATGAATTCCCTGTACTCCATTTATTTCCCCCTTACAGGACCTTCATCGGCACCCATCGGAGATAATCCCCGGAGGCCAGGCTGTAGCGGATGCCGTGGTGCCGGCCCTCCAGGCTGTCGTGGAAGCGGCTCTCCCCGTGGCAGTGGGCGTAGATCACCTGCTCCGCCCCGTACTCCTCCGCCATGGCGGTAAAGACGCTGTTCCGCTCCAGGACGCTGGTGGGCGGATAATGCAGGAACATGAGAAACCGGGTATACCCGTCCGCCCTCGCGGCCTCAAAGGAGGCCCGGAGCCGCTCCGCCTCCCGTTCCACCAGCTTTTGAGCGTGGAGCTCCGCGTCCGTATCCCAGCCGATGATCTTCCCGCCGCGCACATAGAACGGGCCCTCAAAGGTATAGCCCTTCGTGCCGACGAGGGCCACGTCACCGCAGGCGGCGTAATTGTTCTGCAAAAAGAAGAGCCTTCCTGCAAACTGCCGGTTCAGGGCGTCCGTCTTTTTCGCGTCCCAGAACATATCGTGATTGCCCCGGAGCAGGACCTTTTTCCCGGGCAGGGCGCAGATGTAGGCCAGGTCCTTTTCGCAGGCGGCCAGGTTTTTCCCCCAGCTGTGGTCGCCGATCAGCACCAGGGTATCGTCCGGCCCGATCAGGCGCTCGCAGTTCTTCCGGAACACCTCTTCATGGTTCTTCCAGACGGCCCCGTGCAGCTGGCCCGGAGCCTTCAATTCAGACTGGAAATGCAGGTGCAGGTCCCCGATCGCGTACAAACTCATATGTGCCTCGATTCATTCCTTCCCCCAGGGGAAGGGAAAACGTCTGCGGCCTTCGTCACAGCCCGCGGTAAAAATCCAGCGCCCCGCGGATTTCCTCCTCCGTCGGGTGGCCCTTGGCGATGCCGCCCACCAGCTTGAACGGCCCGAAGGTATCGAACCCCTTGCAGTGGTAGGCGCCGATTTCCCGGCAGCCCTTCTTCTGCGTGATCTCCCGGATGCCCTTGAGGAAATCCCCCGCGGGCGCGCCGTGGGTGTAGAGGAAGAACACGTCCTTGCCTTCGGGCAGGCGCTCCTGGGCAAAGGCATACATCTGTCTGGCGTAACCGCCGTAATAGATCCCGGAGGCCAGGCCGATCCGGTCATAGCCCGAAAGGTCCGCGTCCGGCCGCTTCGTCACGTCGATCAAATCCACTTCATTCTCCCGCGCGACAGCGTCCAGCAGCTTTTTCGTGTTCCCGTGGTGTTGGGAGTAGTAGATGATGGCTGTTTTCATTTTCGTTCCTTCTTTCGGGGGATTAGGGATTAGGGAATAGGGATTAGGGATTAGGGCTGTGAGGGCCCGGAAAACAGCACGGTGTGCTGTTTTCACCGAACAGCGGACCGGCAGGCCCTGGGATTAGGCATTAGGCATTAGTGATTAGGCATTAGGCAAAAGTAGACATTACGCATTACGCATTATGAATTACGCATTGGGCATTGGGTGGGAGTGTTAGATTCACCGGGGATGGGCGGAAAACTCAAAGTAGCACCTCCAGGTAGGTCCCCAGAATTTTCCCGCAGCCCAGCGCGTCCGCATATCTCCGAAGCTGAATCAGGTTCCGGTCCGGCTTTGCCAGATAGTTTTTCAGAACTTCTTTGGTTTCCTCAATGCCAACCTTGTTGCGGTAGTAAAGAATATCGATGACTGTTTTCTCCGCGTCGAAAATGCGGTATTCCCCCGCGGGATCCCTGATAGACGTGATGCCGGTGCCGTATCGTTTTTCCGGGAAGTACCAGATATGGAGGCTCGGCCAATCCGGCAGCGTGGAAACCTTCATATTCCGTTCGATGGCCATATCCACCGCGTCCGGGAGGTACTGCGTCAGGCCGTGGCACCGCGCCGCCGTCATCATACAGAGGATCCCCTTGGGGCAATATGCTGTGGCGAAGGCAAAGTCCGAGGTCTCGCCGCTGTAGGCGGTGTTTTCATACATTTTATTATTCAGCTTGATCAGCTTCCCTTCTTCCACCAGCTTATTGATCCTGTAATAGGAAAAGCCTGCCGACAGAAGATCCCCTACGGCCAGAAAATGCCGGTCTGCCGGAATCGCCGTGGTCATGAAAACACCTCCCGCAAGTCCAGGACCATCTTAACATAATAGGCGGCAGAATTCAACTGTTTTCCGCTGAAATTATATTCTGCGGAAATTGATTTAAATGTTTTAGATATAACGTTTGACAGTTCTGTCCGTTTGATCCCCTCTTCTCTGATCCAACGCAAAAAACGCAGCCCATCCCTGGACTGCATTTTTGTAAAAAGAAACTTGAGTGTTGAGATCGTGTTACCGTCTTGTCATTCTCTGTTCATTCATAGCGTTCATCGGGTCCTTTCGGCTTTGCCTTGCGGGCTGTCGCGGGTTTTGTAAGGTCAGGCCCGGCCAATGCGGCGCAGGCGGGCTGGTTCTTTGTAACACTCATTGATATGCAGCAAAAGAAGGAGCTGGCAGATCCGGTTGATCAATGAGGGAGATTTTTAAAGCAACGGAGCTTTCTTTCTGACTGTTGGGCTGTCGTTCATGATGATTGGGTGCCTTGCGGCTCCATTTGCTGGTTGATACGGGAGAAAAGAGGGAGGCAGGGGGGAAATATTCGATAAAAAAGCAGCCTCTGGCGGGCTGCGAGATAAAGCAGATCACATCTATCATTTTGTTGTTTTTTTCCATTTCATTTGCAATTCTTCAGCGCGCTTCCGCTCCCTTTCTTTTTCTCTCTTTTCCCACTCCAACAGTATGTAGCGTCCGTTACGCTCCTCAATGGCATGACCGTGGTCCTTCATGTAATCAATCAGTTGGAGCACCTCTTCCGTTGAATTATAGCCGAGGCTGAGAATCTTGTTGATGTGCTCAATGACGTCTTTGCAAGTCTGCCAAGTAAGCTCCGGTTCCGATTCGAGCACCATTTTTAGCCGTTTGACTGCTTCCCCGTAATTCTTCTCGTATTCATAATATAAAGCAGCTAACGAATGCGCGTATGTTATCCCGGCATCAGATGCTCGCACATCGAAGTATAATATCAACCTCAGTGCTTCTATGTTTCCCTTATCAATACGCCATTTTTCCCAATTAGCTTTGGTTATCTGCACCCACATCAGCTCTGGATTGTCACTATTCTTGATCTTTTCAATATCTCGATCCATTGATTTAACGCTCTGTACCAGTTCAATCCGCTCATCATCAAGCGTATCTTTCAGAGCATTGATCTTGGAAATATATTTATGATAGTACGCCAACCGATCTGGGTCTGGGATACTCGTCTCGTTCTTGTCGACCGCCCTTATAAGTTGACGGAGAATAACCAGTGAGAGCAATCCTTGAAGATAAAGCTCTTCCTCATCCTCATTTCCAGAAGAATGGCCGTCATCGTTTCGGTCTTCCTTGACACTTTTTAGCATGTCGAGCGTATTTGATTTCATCGGGGCATAATTGGTGCCACGATTGTTTTTGTTATTCCAGAAACTCGCAATCGTGCGCATCAACGATATGTCCATGTCCTCTACCTTATATTCATTGGCAAGATTGTTGACGTCGAGCTGCCGCAGTTTGGCATACACGTCAGAATAAGCGTCCTTAAACTGTCCATTGTTTGTGACTTGAAAAATGGCAACCCGATAAAGATCATTCTGCCAGCCTGGCTTGATAATCAAGTTGAAAAGATCATGGCAAACATCGTTCCTAAGCTGCTTAACATCAGCCATTCTCTGCCTAGCATCCATGACTTTCAGCCCTCCATCGAAAAATAAAGCACATAACCCGTTGGGGATTATGTGCCTCGACAGCGGCGAGACTCAGCGATTGCGATGAATAGCAATCTCTGCTTCTCGGAAAGCATCGATCGCGTGGACCGAAACTCTTTCCGCAGCGTCGGCGTCCATCTTAATCGCTAAGATGGTCGGTACGATCACAGCGCCAAGGGCGAGAACGAACTTCCAGCCAATTTTGACCGTTACGTTCATGCGCGGTTCCTCCTCCCCGGGGTTAGTATCGTGACAGCCCCGGTTATAAATCTGATCGACCGCTTTGCCCCTTAAGTCAAGAGCATTATAACACGCCATACACTGGGGTTGCAACCGCTTTTGAATAATGTGGAAGCTTACTAACCACGATTTTTGCTAAATCATCTTGACAAGATTCGGCAAAAATGGTGTCATTACACGATTACCCCTTCTCACGATACAAAAAAGCAGCCGCCTTTGGCGTGCTGCGAGATAGTGGTGAAGAAATAGTAGCGTTGGCCTATTCCTATTCTTTCTTCTCTTTCATGTTACACAAAAGCAGCCGCCTTCGGCGGACTGCGATATAGTCGAGAAGAAGGGATTCGCCTTTTTCTGTGGAAAAAGCTGGGCCGGCTCTGACAGCCCACTGGGCTGTCATTCACTACCGGCCCGTTCGAATCCCTTCTTCTCTGTTTCTGTTCACAAAAATAGCAGCCCACCTTCGGCGGACTGCCATTTTTGTGGCGGAGAAGAAGGGATTCGAACCCTTGAACCCTTTTACAGGTTACACGATTTCCAGTCGTGCGCCCTCGACCAAACTAGGCGACTTCTCCATATCTCAAATTGTGGACGCGGCAGCCGGTCGAAGGGCTGGCGCGCGTGCTGACTTCGCTGCAAGGCGCTTTGTCAACACGGGAAATTATATCATCCAATTGCCGAAGTGTCAATATCCAAATTTTTTAAGTTGGCTTTCAATCGAGTTTTAAGTTTGTTTTAAAGAAAGGGGCTATACTGGCAATCGTCCAAGGGACAAAACCCTGTGACCCCAAAAAAGGAGTGATTGAAATGAAGAAACGGAGCGTTTTGCGCAATGTATTGATCGACCTGGCGTGCACGGCGGTGGCGCTGACGGTCTTTGCCCTGTTCCATCACGTGCTGCCCCGGCAGCAGGAAAGTCTGGGGATCGTGATCAGCAATCCGTATGCGACCAAGACCGGGGAGCCCAGCGCTTCCCTGTCCCTCCCCGAAGGGGCGGTGCTGGTGGCCTCCGCCGGGGCCAGCGACGTCCCCACCCTGTCGGCCAGGGGCGGGCGGCGGCAGAGCGGCGGCTGGGGCGGGCAGACCGTGTCCGGCGCCAAGGGCGGCAGCGCCCTGACTGAGGAGGACGAAGCGGTCCAGGAAGAGACGGACCAGACCCCCATCAGCGAGAAATTTTCAGATAAGTATACAGACACCGTCACCGTGACGGAAAACAGCTACCAGAGCCCGAACGTCTCCATCACCGTGACCCGGGAGACCGAGGGCCGCGCCACCTACTACCTGGCGGACATCTACGTGCGGGACATCACCTGCTTCCAGTCCGCCCTGGCGCAGAACACCTACGGCACGGGCTTTCGGGACAGCATCGAGGACATGGCCATGCTGAGCAGCGCCATTGTGGCCGTCAACGGGGATTACTACGGCAACACCCGGGAAGGGGTCGTGATCCGAAACGGCGTCATCTACCGGGCCAACCGGACGGACTGCGACGTGTGCGTGCTGTACTACAACGGGGTCATGAAGGTGATGCCCGGCTCCTCCTTCTCCGTAGAGGAGGCCATCGCGGACGGGGCCTGGCAGGCCTGGACCTTCGGACCCGCCCTGCTGGACACGGACGGCAGCGTGCTGACCGACTTTGCGAGCACCAGCCGCATCATCTCCGCCAACCCGCGGACGGCCATCGGCTACTATGAGCCCGGCCACTACTGCCTGGTGGTGGTAGACGGGCGGGGCGAATCCGCCGGCATCACCCTGCCGGACCTGAGCGAGCTGTTCCACCGCCTGGGCTGCACGGCCGCCTATAACCTGGACGGGGGCAATTCCTCCGTGATGGTGTGGCAGAACGCCGTCATCAACGATCCCTCCGGCGGCGGAAGGGAAAGCAGCGACGCCCTGCTGATCGCGGAGGTGAAGGAATATGACTAAATTGTCCAAACTTTTAAGCCACCTGATCGTCATCCTTTCCCTGATGTTCATGGTATTCCTGATCCTGGATCAGTTTAACCCCATGATGAACTTTATCGACAACCCCATCTCCCGCTGGCTGCTGGCTTGCCTCTGCCTGTGCGGGATCACGCAAAGCGTGCTGACCTGGAAAAAAGGAGAGAATGAAAATGAAGAAAAATAATCGGAAAAACAGCTGGAAAAAGCTGTGCCTGATCATGACCGCGCTGGCGGTCCTGCTGTCCGCCCTGTCCCTGCCCGCATTCGCTCAAGACGAGGCCCTGGACGTGACCACCCTATACAAAAACAAAGACGTGGACGACAGCTGGAGCCTGTCGGACGCAAAGGCGATCGACATCAACACCCTTGCCCCGGGCGAGACCCTGACCATCACCGAAAAGGGCGACTATGTGCTCTCCGGCTCCCTCCAGGGCCAGGTGGTCGTCGAAGTGCCGGAGGAAGACAAGGTCCGCCTGATTTTAAACGGCGTTTTCATCACCGCCCAGGAGGGCCCGGCCATCTATGAAAAGCAGGCCGACAAGCTGATCCTTACCCTGGCCGAAGGGACCGAAAACGTCCTGACGGACGGCACCCCGGTCACGGACGGCGACGACACCATCGGCGCGGCCCTGTACGCGGAGGACGACCTGTCCCTGAACGGAACCGGCAGCCTCCTTGTGAACGGCACCCAGAAGCACGGCATCCAGAGCAAGGCCGACCTGGTGATCGCGAGCGGCAACATTTCCGTCACCTCCGTGCTGGACGGGGTCCGGGGCCGGAACTCCGTGCTGGTGCTGGATGGCACCCTGAACATCACCGCCGGGGGCGACGGCGTGACCTCCACCCGCGACGACGCCGAGGGCAAGGGCTGGGTCGTCCTGGCCGGCGGCAGCCTGACCGTAAAGACCGGCGAAGGCGCAGGGGCCGTCCAGGCCTCCGCCAACAGCCAGGGCGGCATGGGCGGCCGGGGCCGCTGGGACGACTGGGGCGGCTGGGGAACCTCCAGCGATCAGACCAGCGACAGCGTTTCCCAGAAGGCGGTCAAGGCCGCGACAGACCTGAATGTCCTGGGCGGGACCTACAGCTTTGACTGCGCCGACGACGGCCTGCACGCCGTCAGCGTGACCGTGAGCGGCGGGACCTTTGCCATCCAGTCCGGCGACGACGCCATGCACGCCGACCAGGACCTGACGATCAGCGGCGGCACCATCGACATCGCCCAGTGCTACGAGGGCCTGGAGGGGCAGAACGTCACCGTGAACGGCGGGGACATCCGCGTCGTCGCTTCGGACGACGGGGTCAACGCCTCCGGCGGCAGCGACGGCTCCGGCTTCGTCGGCTGGGGACGGAGCGGCGGAAACACGGAAATGGACAACGGCGGCATGCTGACCATTGCGGGCGGCCATCTGGAAGTCACCGCCGGCGGCGACGGGCTGGACAGCAACGGCAGCATCCTCATCTCCGGCGGGGTGACGGGCGTATGCACCCCCTCCTCCGGCATGGAAGGCCCCATCGACTTTAACGGCACCGGCACCCAGACGGGCGGCACCCTGATCATCGCCAGCGGCAGCGGGATGACCGGCGGCATGGGCCGGATGGGCGGCATGGGCGGCATGGGCGCTTCCCTCTCCGGCCAGGCCTCTATGACCCTGAGCTGCTCCGGCAGCGCCGGGGAAACCATCGTCCTGCAAAATGAAAGCGGCGAAACCCTGGGCGAGTTCACCCCGAAAAGCGCCTACGGCTCCGTGACCATTTCCTCGGCTTTGCTGCAGGCGGGCAGCAACTGCACCGTCCTGGTTAGCGGCAAGACCCTCTACAGCGGGGTCCTACAGAGCACGACTGCCGGCACTCAGAACAACGGCTACGGCAACTGGAACAACGGCAACTGGAACAACGGCGGCGGCAACGGCCGCGGCGGCCAGCACAGAAGGAGAGGTTGGTAACGATGGAAGAAAACTTCGCCAGAGTGGAAACCAAGTACCTGCTCACCCTGTCCCAGGTGGATCAGATCGAAGAAAGCCTGGTCCGAGAAGGCTTTGAGCGCCTGAGCTTTGGGAGCCCCACCGTGCAGAGCCTCTACTACGATACCAGGGACTACGCCCTGATCCGAGCCTCCCTGGAGCGGCCTTCCTACAAGGAAAAGCTGCGCCTGAGGGCCTACGGGGAAGCCGGGCACATCACGAATACCTTTTTAGAAATCAAGAAGAAGTACCGGGGCGTCGTCTACAAGCGGCGGACGGCCATGGGCCTGACCCAGGCCGCCGAGGCCCTGCGGACCGGCCTCATGCCCGGGGAAGCTGGGCAGGTGGGGCGGGAAGCCCTCTATATGGCCAGGCGATACGGGCTTTCCCCCGCGGCAGTCATCCTCTACGACCGGGACGCCTGGATCAGCAAGGTTCACCCGGAGGTGCGGATCACCTTCGACCGGAACCTGAGCTTCCGGGACTGGGCGATGGATTTAAACTGCCCGGACCGGGACCTGTCATTGTTCCAGGCCGACCAGCGGCTCATGGAGATCAAAACCGGCGGGGCCTACCCGCTGTGGCTCGTCCGCCTGCTGGAAGAAGCCGGGGCGCGGCGGACCCACTTTTCCAAATACGGGCTGGCCTACCGCAAGTTTATTCAGCCCGAAAAAAAGGATTTTGAAGGGAGCGGAGCGAAATGTTTAACAGCATCTTTGTTGGTGGGAGCATGACGGATGGAAACATCCTGCTGTCCCTGGGGCTGGCCATCGTTCTGGGCGTGATCTGCGCCCTCTACTACACCTGGAAGAACGCTGCCTCCCGCTCCTTTGCCTTTACCCTGGCCCTCCTCCCCCTGATCACCGCGACGGTCATCATGGCCGTGAACGGCAACCTGGGCGCGGGAATCGCCGTGGCGGGCTCCTTCAGCCTGATCCGCTTCCGCTCCGCCCAGGGCACCGGGCAGGAGATCCTGATGGTCTTCCTCTCCGCGGCGGCGGGCCTTTGCCTGGGCGCGGGCTACGCGGCGATGGCCTGCCTGCTGATGGTGCTCTGCCTCGGCGTCCACGCCCTGCTCTCCGCCGTGGGCTTTGGAAAGGCGGCGGAAAACCAGCGGGAGGTCCGCATTTCCCTCCCCGAAAACCTGGAGGGCGAAGGCCTGTTTGACGACCTGATGACGGAATACTTTACCCGCTATCGGCTGATCCGGGTGCGCACCGTGGACATGGGGGCGGCCTATCAGCTGATCTACCAGGGGAGCCTGCGGGACAGTTCAGCCGCCCGCCGCTTCCTGGACGCCGTCCGGGAGCGCAACGGCAACCTGCCGGTCTCCCTGGGAGCCGTCCCTGAAAACGGACATGACATTTAACCTGTTCAGTCTTCGACTGAACATCGCAAGGGGGTCTTGCGACCCCCCTACGGAACCCCCCAACGGATTTGCCTCTCGCCCCTTACGGGACTCCCGGGCGGCAAATCCGCAAGGTATGTATTTTTGCTCCCGCAGAAGTGAAGGGTTTCTCTCTTTCCCAGATGTATTTCTGCTCCGCAAAAATACTCCTCGCACCGGCAAAGCCGGTACTGCGGATTGGCATCAGGGGGAAGCATCCCCCTGATACCCCCTCAGTGTCGGATCCCGGGGGATTGAATCGTTACCGCAAAATACCAAAACAGAAACGAGTGATGCGCATTGAGGATTCTGCTGGCGGAAGACGACCGGGACCTAAACAACGCGGTCAAGACCCTGCTGAGTCGGTCCGGCTATCAGGTGGACGCCGTGCTGGACGGGGAGGAAGCGCTCGATTACGTCCGGGCCGAGGCCTATGACGGCGTGATCCTGGACTGGATGATGCCTCGAAAGGACGGCGTGGAAGCCCTGCGCCAGATGCGGGCAGAGGGAATCAAAACCCCCTGCCTGCTTCTGACTGCCCGGGACGCCGTGGAGGACCGGGTGACCGGCCTGGACGCCGGGGCGGACGACTACCTGCCCAAGCCCTTTGACGTCCAGGAGCTTTTGGCCCGGGTGCGGGCCATGCTGAGAAGGCGGGAAGCCTTCATCCCGGACGTGATCCAGTTTGAGGACCTGGCCCTGGACAAGGGCACCGGGGAGCTTCGGTGCGGGGACCGCTCCGTCCGCCTTTCGGGCAAGACCTTCCAGATGATGATCCTGTTCATGGAAAACCCGCACATCCTCTTTTCCGTCCAGCAGCTGATGGACAAGGTCTGGGGCTGGGACGCCGAGGCGGAGATCAACGTGGTCTGGGTGAACATTTCCACCCTGCGCAAGAAGCTGGCGGAGCTGGACACCCAGGCGGAAATCCTGGTGCACAGAGGCACGGGATATTCGTTGGAGAAAAAGTCATGATCAGAAAACTCAGGCAGCGGTTCATCCGCATCGCCCTGATCGCCCTGACCATCGCGATGGTGCTGGTGGTCGCGGTGGTGAACGCGGCCAACTGGTTCAGCGTGCGCGGGGAGCTCCAGCAGACCCTGAACTTTCTTTCTGAAAACGAGAGCATGGCCACCCGCGACGCCATCTTCGGCCGGATGCCGGGGAAGAACCGCCACGTGCGGAACCTGATCAGCGAGTCCAACTGGTTCTCCGTGATCTGCGACCCGGAGGGGACGATCAGGAACATCAACCTGCTCAATACCCTGAGCACGGACGAGGAGACTGCCCGGACGATGGCAAGCCAGGTGCTCAAGGGAAATCAGACCACCGGCTTTCTGTCCGACCATCTCTATACCGTGCAGGAAGGGCCGATGGGCGGGACGGTGGTCCTCTTCCTCAACTGCGAGACCAAGCTGGCCGCCGTCCGCACCCTGGGGCTGATCTCCGCCCTGGCCTGCCTGGGGGGCATTTTGCTGGCCTTCCTGCTCGTCAGCCTGGCCAGCCGCAGGGCCATCCAGCCCATCATCCGGAACATGGAGCAGCAGAAGCAGTTCATCACCAACGCCAGCCACGAGCTCAAAACCCCGCTGACGGTGATCTCCACCAACATGGAGCTGATGCAGATGGAGCAGCCGGACAACCCCTGGGTGAAAAGCACCCAGAAGCAGACCGCCCAGATGCGCCACCTGGTGGACGAGCTGGTGTACCTGAGCCGGATGGAGGAGGAAAACGCCCCCCTCACGATGGAAAACCTTCCCTTCGGCCAGCTCCTGCTGGAAGCCGCCGAGCCCTTCACCGCCATGGCGGAATATCAGGGCAAGGTCCTGACGGCGAAGGCGGAGGAGAACCTGTACGTGAAAGGCGACCGCGCCTCGATCCAGCGCCTGCTGTCGACCCTGCTGGACAACGCCGTTAAATACGCGGCCCCGGAGGGGGACATTCTTGTAAACGCCGTCAGCGAAGGAAAGCAGGCCGTCCTGACCGTGGAAAACCCCGTCGAAAAGCCCCTGTCTGAGGACCAGTGCCGCCAGCTCTTCGACCGCTTTTACCGGGCCGATCCATCCCGGAACAAGGACAAACAAAGCGGCTTCGGGATCGGCCTGGCCATCGCCGCCGCCATCGTGGAAAAGCACGGCGGGAGCCTCTCCGCCGCCATGACGGATGACAACCGCCTCCGCTTTACCTGCGTACTGCCCAAAGGAGGAGCCGCATGACGCTGAACAAAACCTCTCTCTTTTTTAGGAACCGGGGCTTCTGGCCCCGTTTTCTCTTTGCCTGCCTGATGTCCTTCGGCGTGCTGGCCGTCTGTTCCAAGTCCTCCTTCCTCTACCCCATGAACGACTGGGTGGACGTCCACTGCTTTTTTACCGTAGGCCGGGGGATGCTGCACGGCCTCACCCCCTACCTGGACCTCTATGAGCAGAAGGGGCCGCTGATCTACTTCCTGTTCGCCCTGGCGGGGGCGATTTCCGAAACCTCCTTCCTCGGCGTGTGGCTCATCGAGTGCCTGTGCTATGGGTGGTTTTTGTACCTGGCCGGGCGGATCGCGGAGACCCTGTCCGCCTCCGGCAAGGCCTGGTGGATCGGCGCGGCGGTGACGGCCGTCCTGATCCCCCTGACCCCCGCCTTCTCCCACGGCTCCAGCGCGGAGGAGCTGATCCTCCCGATCCTGGCCTGCGGCCTGCTGACGGTGCTGAAGGCCCAGACGGAAAACCGCCTCCTGACCATAAGGGAGGGCCTTTCCCTCGGCCTCTGCGCCGCCGCGGCCCTGTGGACCAAGTACACCTTCTGCGGCCTGTTTTTCGGCCTGGCCCTGGCCGTCGCCCTCTGGTACCTCTTGACCGGCAAAGGCCGGGATCTGCCCCCCCTGATCCTGTATTTCCTGATCGGGGCCGCCTCCCTCTCCATCCTGATCCTCCTCTGGTTCGCGGCGAAGGGAGCCCTGTCCGCCCTGTGGCAGGCCTATTTCGTCGACAACCTGACCCGCTACTCCCAGAACATCCGGGGCGGGCGGTATGACGCCCCCCTGCCCAATCTGCTCAACAACCTGCCCTGGTCCATCCCCGGGGTCTTCGGCCTGATGTATCTTACCGTCCGGCCCCGAAAAACCGGCTGGCAGGCCCTGAGCGCCTGGCTCAGCGCCGTCGGCCTCTTCGTCTTCACCTACTGGAGCGGGCGGCGCTACCCCTATTACGCCCTGCCCCTGTCCGTCTTCGCCCCCCTGGGCCTGGGAGCGGCCTGCGCTTTGGTGAAGCCCCTGGCCGCGGGCCTCCAGCCCCGGGTGAAAACTGGAGTCGTCTTCGCCCTCTCCGTCCTCCTGCTGGCGGGCGGACCCCTTCTTTCCTACCGTCTGAGCCCCAACACCTACCTGATGCAGATCAAAAAGGAGGACACGCCCCCCTACCGCTTTGCGGAGATCATCCGCCAGAGCGAAGCCCCCACCCTCCTCAACTACGGCTTCCTGGACGGCGGCTTCTACTTTGCCTCCGGCGTCCTCCCAAACGGCCCCTTCTTCTGCACCCTGAACAACGACCTCACCGAAATGGAAAAATCCCTGCAGGACAGCATCCAGCAGGGAAAAACCGAATTCATCGTCACCCGCTCCAAAGAACTCCCCAAAAACACACCATACAAGCTGGTAGACCAGGCCTCGATGGTATTCGAGGGAAGACAATGGAAGTACTTTTTGTATCAGGTAGGAAGTATTAGGTAGGAGGTAGCGCTCGCTGCGCTCGCTAAGGTATATAGTTGTTAGTGAGGAGTGAGGAGTTGAAAACCGCTGTGAGTGCCGTCCCCGGGTCATCCCAAAGCCCGGAAGCATCCATATTCAATGTTCAGCAGTAACTATTCAGTCCTCTGAGATCAAAAGGAGTTTGCCTTTTGACGGAGGGGGTGATCAGGGGGATTCTTCCCCCTGATTGTAATCCGCAGCGGGTTGCGAAGGCCTGGAAAACTGTCCGGTGGACAGTTTTCACTGAGCAACGGGCCGGAAGGCCCTGGACAATGTACGTCGCGGGGTTCTGAGCGCCCGGAAAATGTGCCGGTGGCACATTTTCAGCGAAGAACGGGCCGGTAGGCCCAGGGCAGGTATTTTGCGGAGCAGAATATGCCTTAGGAAGAGAAGACACCTTCACTTCTGCGGGAGCAAAAATCCGTAGGGGAAAGCGTGGGCTTTGAGGGCCCGGAGATTGTGCCGGTGGCACAATCTCACCGAAAAGCGGGCCGGAAGGCCCTGGAAAGGGGACAGAGTCCCCGTCCCAGTAACTGTTCAGTC
>OCVV011355490.1_pt1 | contig 39088 bp, 96 predicted proteins | sample 1539721 | NCBI WGS metagenome assembly OCVV01 (sample SAMN02144230, study PRJEB22623) | gut metagenome | biome: sheep rumen | host: Ovis aries | place: New Zealand | reverse complement strand
TCAAGATGGGTAGCAAGACCGAGCAATTGAAACGTGATTCAAGACGATTGTTTCGGGATACTAAGGCATCATGTAAGGTGCAAATCCTTGTCGGAAGAAGCGGACGACTTCGTTATTGCTTTGTTTTACGTCCGTAAATAAAAGCCAAAAGCAAGGCGTGAGTGTTGCCAGATGCACTTCCCAGATAGGACAGGGTTATAAGCATCGGTTCCCGCCCATTTCCGTGACAAGTGGGAGAGCGACGTAATGTTAGTGTAAGGTAGCTCGGTAAAGGACGTATAAATACACTACAAGCGCGAACTGTTCAGCCGTCGCTTGTAAAACATAACGGCAGAATTTTCGGGGCGGTATTTGTAGACAAAGGGGCAATGATGACAACATTGTTAGTATGTCAATGGCAAAGGCTTGTTTCGTCAACAAGATACGGTGGTTCGAATCCGCCTCGCTCCATTTGGAAATGAAATATACCGCGCCCGCGAACAGTTCACAGGCGGTGGCAAGAGTAACCGTGACCGAAAGGAGCGGAGATAACCCAATGGTAGGGAGTCTTGTTATTGCCGATCTTTGGAAGGACGGGCAATTGAGATTGGTTCGTAGTTCAATGGTAGAACATCGGTCTCCAAAATCGAAGACGAGGGTTCGAATCCTTCCGTTCCAGCACTGGAGATGGAAAACTCCCACAAGAGAATTGACGCACCAGATTCCCTTGATATAAAACCCGCTAATGGTAACTGCAAAGCGTAAAATACAGTGCATGAGCAAGCGCCCGTGCGTGGGTGGCGAGCTTGGCGGAACGTAGCTTAAAAGGCTATAGCGCATTTGAGATGTTGGTTCGAGTCCAACCGTTCTGCAACGGGGTTGAGAGCAAATCTCCGCATACCCAGTGACGAAAGCCGACTTCAGTCAGGCAGTTAAGGATATCGCGAATCCGAATCCGCATGACTGTGACACCAAAGACCGTTAATCTGAGGCAGAAGCGAGTAATCAGGCCAAATTGCGGGATGGGCGGTTGAGCCGACCTCAAGGTTCGTATCGCGGGTTTGTGTAATCGGTTAGCACACAAGACTTTGACTCTTGTAGTAGCGGTTCAAGTCCGCTACCCGCTGTAATAGGAGGCGATTATGAAAGAACATAATTACAGGGCCGTCGGATGCTTGTGGGGGATGATGGAAGCGACGTGCTTGCTGTTCTTCATCGTGTTTCTGCTGATGAAGATATGCGGCTCCGCGATCATGTGGATCACCGTGTTTGTTCCCTTGATTGTATGTGGCGCGTTGACGATAATGTTGTTCCTTCTGCTTGTACTTCAGACCATCTTTGGAAAGGGGGATAAAGATGAGTAACAATGATTTCGTTGATCTTGCAAAAGAGTTCGTGTCCGAGTATCACAACCTCCACGAAATGAGCGAGATCACGCAAGAGGATGTGTTTGTTGTATGGCTTGCTAAAGCATTGCAGAACAACAAGGCAATATTATCAAGCACGAAGGGGCAGAAGCTTTACGAGTTTACTTGGAATGGCGATCTTCAGGAAGGGTATCTTGATGTTTACGAAAAAGTGGACAATGTCAAGATCGTGAACGAAGGGCGAGCGTGAAAAGAGAAGAGAGCAAGGCGATGAATCATTGTCAAGGAGAGTAACAAGTGTGGTTTATTGGTACACGTGTGTAATAGAGTCAACAAAATGTTTAACAATGAGTGAAGAATGAATTCCATTATATCCAACGAGAAGCAATGTTTTGTTTGCGGAACAACATACAACTTACATCGGCATCACATCATATTCGGGCCGAACAGAAAGAAAAGCGAACAGTACGGCCTGTGGGTTTATCTTTGCGCAAGGCATCACAATATGTCTGATGTAGGCGTGCATTTTAACAAGGAACTTGACCTTGAGCTGAAACAACTGGCGCAGAGAGAGTGGCAAAAGCGAAACGGATCGGTTGAGGACTTTAGGAGGACGTTCGGAAAGTCGTATTTGTAGGAGGCAATGTGGACAAGTATTTTGTCGAGGGTAAGTACAAGAATATGACCGTCACCATCCATGCTACGTCTTATGCCGCGGCTGTAAGAGGGGCGCACCAGATTCTTGCGGTGAACGACGGCATAAAGACGGTCGCCATCAAAGACCGAAAGGGCGAGATTATCAGGGTGGTGAAGCAATGAAATATTACGTGTGCGAACTTTGTGGGGATATTATCAAGAATGGACGTAAGACCATCTGGATGAGGGAAACGTGGGAGACGTTCTATGGACGGTACGTAGTGCACGAGGGTTGCCTTAAACAGTTGTCCAAGGCTATCCGATACCGACGGAACGAAGAAAACAGCAAAGCGAATTTAGAGAAGCAAATGGCTGAACTTGAAAATCAAGTTGCGCGGCCACAAAAGGTCATGGAGGTAATTAGTGAGCGGAGGCAGTAAGGACTATATCTATTGCAGAATTGAAGAATACTTTGTCGGACAGATGCATGATAAAGAGCTTGACGATCTAATGGCGGATATCGTTGATCTGGCGCATGATCTCGAATGGTATGAAAGTGGGGACTATTCGAAAGAGGACTATATCAAAACGGTAAACAAATTCAAGCGCAAGTGGTTCGGAACGGACAGAAACGAGCGCCTTAAAGGTTATATTGACGAAACAATAGAGAAAGTCCGCAAGGAACTGTACGACATGCTGTGAGGGGTGGAATGATTAAAGTTGAAAATATAGATGTGTGGGGATTTAAGCACGCAATACGTGGTATGCGAAATCCTTTGAATTCTTGGGCGAGAAGCGATAGTGACTTATGTTGTGACTGTCAAGATTGCAATGCCTCTTCATGGTGCGATGGGGACTTATTAGACCGCTTAGGGCAAGTCGTTATCGGCCCGAATGATCTTGACTTGATGAAACGCCTGTACAATGCCGGTACAGAACACAGGAAGTATCTTCGACAGATATTCGTAAGTATGGATATTACGGCACCGCTGTATTGGTTTTCTGAATTTGACACATATAAGATTGGAACTACCGCGAACAGTACAAGCAAGATGCATACGATTCACAAGAAGGGGATAGATTACGGTCTTTTCAGCCTTGACGGTGGGATTGAACTGGACGAATATCAGCATGAGGTCGTTGATCGCTATATTCATATGCTTGAGGACTTGCGGAAGAACTGTAAATCTGGTGACCCAACATGGCGCACATTGATTCAGTATTTGCCTGAGTCGTTTAATCAGACACGAACCGTGACTATGAATTACGAAAATGTAATCTCTATTATCAAACAGCGCACGGGGCATAAGCTTGACGAGTGGAATGCATTTGTTGAGGTGCTTAAAAGGCTACCATACATCAAAGAAATCATGGAGGGGTGATATGACGCAGAATGAAATGATTTTAGGGCACATGCTTGAGGGGAAGTCGATCACGGCGCTTGACGCGCTTAACCTTTACGGGTGCATGAGGCTTGGGGCGAGGGTGTATGACCTTAAGAGGGACGGGTATCCGATTGAAAGTCGGATGATCACCGTTGGGCCGAACGACAAGCGGGTATCGGTGTACTGGATGGACTTGAATAAATTACCGACGCATCCTATTTATAGGGGTGTTGTAAAGCAATAAGGGGGATGAATGAGGGCACAAGATGTGCTAAGAGCATTATCAAGGTGGCGTGGGGCCAGTGTGGCCGACTGCGCCAAGCTCGTTGGGCTAAGCGAGCAATCGTACTATCAACAAACGCGTTTGGGCTCTTTCCGAGCGGATCGGATGTTGACGGCGATTGACGCGTTGGGGTACGATATAGTTTTTGTGGATCGAAACACTGGGGAGCGGTGGAAGTACAGGGAACCGCATGGAACGCTTAAAGGCATTTCGGAGTATCACAAGTACAACACTGGGGTTTCGAGGCCACTGGCTTATGACGGATCACAAGAGCTTTTCGTCGATCGGAAGGGGCTCTATTTCCTTGCGGACTATGCCAAGGGGAAAATCAAGGCCGTTACGAAAAGTGAAGCGGAAGCGTTTGCGGATAAGTATGGGGCGAGGTAATCCTTGCCCCTGTTTTTTATAACTTGAGAAAATATACCTATAGGTATTGACATATTGATAAAGATATGGTAAAATACATACTGTGAGGGGGCGATGATCCTCGACTGGCAATGGTGCCGATAATCTTAGGAGGTATGAAATGGGAAAGAAAGGTTTCATTGAGGATTACGAAGCGGAGCTTCGCACGGTTTGGAGTTCGGAAAGAATGGTTAAATATTGCCTTGGTAAGGTGGACAACGTTGTCAAACTGGACAACGGTTTTCTGATCCCGATCGACAAGAGAAGCATTGAGAAGGATTTCTGCTTCGGATACCATGATAGCAGATATGATACTGAAAGCTACGATGAAGCGAACGCGATGGCGCGACATGCCCGCGAGAGCGAAAGTTATTTCTTCGATGAAAACATGAAGGCTTTTCGCTCGGAGGTCAAGGCTTTTGAAGAGTATTATCCTGTAGTATCGACTATGTACTACAGTGGCGGTGAGAAGATTAAGAGCGTCCGTTTTATGAGGGGTTGGGAAATCTGCGATCTGTTTGGCGGAAGCTGTTACATGGATAAGATCGGCGGAACATATACCAAGGACGCTACTGGTCGCGATGTTTACATTCTGAACGATGCGGATATTAAAAAGGTTCTGGACGGTTACAAGCTTGCGATGGCAAATCACGAGAAGCGCGTGCGGACATATCTTAAGAAGTACGGCACAAAGCACGTGAATTCATGGAGTTACTGGCTTGACGCCTGATAGGAGGACGATGTATCCCAAAAACCTTGTAGACAAACTGATGAAAGACGCGGGCATCCATGAAGAGTGGGTGCCCGATGAGGATCACATTACGGCATATAACAACATGGTCGCGGAACTGAGTGATCAGGAACGGGAGTTTTTAGAGGCCCACTACAGAGACGGGGTGACGATACAGGAGTTAGGGGAGCGGTACGGAATGACGCGCGAGGTTGCAAGGCGCGTGATCCTTAATGTGGGGCGGAAGCTTCGGAACCCGTTACGGATGAAGTGGATCATTGACGGGGAGAGAGAACGACAAAAGTATTTTGATGCATGGGACAAGAGGATCAAGGACACGCAAAAGGCGATAACAGAGGATGACGGTATATCCGAGTTAGGGCTTTCAAGGCGGTCACTGAATGCTCTTACAAGATGGTTCTGGCGTGAGCCAAGCATCAAAGAGCTCAACGAGCTTGGGGAAAAAGAGCTCAAAGGTGTTCGGAACCTTGGTACGGTATCGATTGCTGAGATAAAGGATAGCTTAGATCGGTTCTACGGTCGATAAACGGCATTTTTACGCGATATAGGGGATTGGGTGGATAAAATATCCGCTTAAAATAAAAAGCCAAGAAAAGGAGTGAATTATGGCGACAAAGAAGAAGTACGAAGAAGTGCTGAAGTACACTAAGAGAACATACGGGCTCTCGAAACAGGAAGAGATCGACAGAGACGAAGCGTACAAGCTTGTTTCTGGGAAATACCCACAGGCCGAGGAATTGCTTGAGACTCTGGGGGAAATCCTCTGCGAACGGTGCGTTGTTACCGTTAGTAAAATAAAGGCGCCTGTTGTGCCGAACGAGGAGAAATAAAAGTATTGACATATTGATCAATATGTAGTATAATATACTCGTAAGGTTGAGAGGGAAATGGTTCCCACAGAAAAGAAAGGTAGGTATGATATGCGTTTCCTGACAGACAGAAAAGAGATTGCGAAGGCCTTGAACTTCGGTAAGTATCCCGTGATCATGTTTGATCTTGACTCGCCGAAGCGCGGTTGGGATGATGTTTATGAAGGGACTCCCGTCCGTGTGGACATGGGAACCTTCAGCGACGGTACGCGGTGGCTGAATGACTCGATCCCGACGATTTATGTTGACAACAATCACGAGGGGATTGAGAACACGGTTATGAACCGTCTGAAATCGGACATTCATCTCCCGGGCGGTGGGGCGATGCTGAGCGAAAGCTTCGGTGCCAACGATGTAATTGATATGGCGAAGTTTGCTATGGCTCCTATCGTAAAAGGTGGGGACGACGTAGTTGTTGTTTATTCGTGGGAAGGTGGATCGATGGCCGCGGTTCGAATGATGAAGGTCGGCAAGACTTCGAAACATGTAACCCCGATAGCGATGATCAGAGATGCGGAGGAAAAGTGATGAAGCTAAGTGATCTGAGTTTTGAAAAGGTAGCGCATTTTGATCCTTATAATTCTCGCTCAAGAAGCGATGGTATGGTTACGGAATGGGTAGCGCGGAACGAATGGGGAAATGCAGTGGCCTTTGGTGACACAAAGGCCGACTGCGTGAAAGACGCAAGACGCTATATCAGAATGGAGGGCCTGAAATGATCAATGGAATGTACCATGAGCATCTTATGTACCACGGAAAGGAACTGCTTGTCGACATTGCCGACCTTGGTGGAATATACGAGGTGATGGTGCTCGACCACGGGATGGACGAAATCGAGTGCTTCCAGTCCAAAAATTTCGACTCGGCGTATGATGCGTATAGACGGTATATTCTGAAATATAGTGGGGAACCGCTTGTCCTGAACGAGAAATATGCGAAAATTCGGGATGATATCAGACGCGCCCTTGACGTTGGCGAAGCAGTCGAGAAGGAGAACTCCGAAGACGGTGGAACGTGCAATTTTGACGGGACGGCGGTAAAGCTTCCTGTTCGGAAAAAGGCGGTTGTCTACCAGATCGCTAAGGAGTGTGGGGTTCATTGCTTCGAGTGGAAGTTTTGTGGAGAAAGATGGTGGGTGTTTCCACCGAGAACGCACGGACAGGGGAACGCGCGGTCTCGCAATGCTTCTGCGGTGACGTATGCGCTTGAAGAACTTGGGTACGACGCCCTCGATTACTGCGAAATGGACTGATAAATAAGGGAAATTTACCTATAGGTATTGACATATTGATCAATATGTGATATGATACATAGTGTGAGGGGGTTCCCTCAAAGAAGGATGTGTCGGTTGTTTGATAGGAGATCGAGAATGAAGAGATTTGAGGTAGGTAAGGAATACAGCGCGAGAAGTAGTTGCGATCACAACTGCGTGTGGAAATTCAAGGTGGTAGCGCGGACGGAGAAAACTGTCACTCTTGTAGGACTGAACAACAACGACGGTGGCGTGAAACGGATCAGCAAAGCCTATTCGGACGGTGGGGAGGCCGTGCTTCCGCTTGGACGGTATTCGATGGCCCCTGTGCTCAGAGCGTAATGGGAGGTGTACGGATGCAAGACACATTCAATAGTGGATACACACAAGCTCTTTTGCACATGCAAGATATTTTCGGGAAGATGGCCGAACAGGGCATCACATTGAACAAAAAGGCCGTGATGACTTATATGTCCTTGGCGATTAAGAACCGTGAGGAATTGCGAGAAACTGGGTTTATTGAAGGGGTCAAGTACAACAAGAAGGACGGGTTTTTCAAATAATGCAAAGAAAAATACCTATGGGTATTGACATATTGAACAAGATGTGATAAAATATAATCGTAGGGGGTATCCTTCGTGGCAATGGTGCCAGAACCAGTTTGGGAGGGCGGATTATGTACGATTGTGTTGTTGACCTTGTGATCGACAAGAAGAACATTGAAGACCTTGACGGCCTGAAAGAGGCACTTTCGGGATACGACAAAAAGCTGATCGCGAATGAATGCTCGGACGACGTAGAGTGGTTCGCGACGCTTGAGGAAGATTTTGAGTATCGTGAGTCTCTTTACGGATGTGAACTGTTGGACTACTATTCGCCGTCGGAGGTTCGGGCGGACGTCGAATGCATCGTCTATGATTATGTTTCCAATATGGAGGACGTAAATCTTGATGTCTTTTCGAGTGACTGTAGGATGTTGAATTTTTTCGAGGAGAACGCGATTTATAACATGGATTAAGGGGGATTTTATGGAACTGGTAAAGTGTAATGTGCCAAATAAACGGGCGAAAAAAGGAACATATACGGGGGTTGTAAAGGAGTTTATGAGTGGGCCTTTTGATATGATGGAGGTAAAGCTTGAGGAAGGCGAAAAGCTGATCAACGCATACAATGGCCTAAAGAAAGCACAGGAACGGTACGACGGCGTGAAGGCGTTTCGGTCAAAAAATCGACTGTATCTTGAGAAGATGTAAGGAGGATTGAAATTGACGAAGACGGAACTGAAGCTTTTGAAATATTTTCTGGCGTTCATCCTTGGGATGGCCACAATGTATTTATGGCTCGCAAGCAACGGGCAGATTGTAGCGCTACTGAAGTGATAGAAGGGGACGAAAACACTTACGACACAAAGGACAAGGAGGAAATCGAATGATCCTTAAAGAGAACGAGTATGTTGAAGGCGTAACAATGGCGCACTGGTGCGTGTATTACCGTACAAGAAGTGGAAGGATTGCCAACATGATTGTTGACGCTGTAACACCTGAAGAGGCAATGGATGTTTGCCAGAAGAGTCGGAGAGGCTTCAAGCGGTTTGAACTTGGGCATGATGGAAAACCGATTGTATCAAGGATGATTTACGCAAACGAGGTGTGCTCGTGACACCGATCATCATAGAAGCGCCTGAGAAGGCCGAAATTTGCCGTTTTAACGGCGTTGTCGAGTCAAGTGTATATGTTGGTGGATTAAGCGGTCTAATGCTCGCTACAGGCGATTTAGAGTGGCGTTATGACAAGGAAGCAAGCAAGATGTGTCTTGTTCCGTACCAGACTTTGACATTAAGCGAGATTTCCGATCAGCTATGCGGAAAGCATAAAAGACCGCTTATCTGGGTGATAGTGGATGAACCGCTTCAGGGGAAGATTTATGAGTATGGGAACCACGGCGATATGTGGGAGCAAGTCGGTGAGCTTTGCGGGTATGCTTAAATGGAACAGTGGCAGAAAGTGAGATTTTATCCGAAGGTATTAAATCGGAGATGGAAGGATCATCCGCATTACGGTGAGTTGTGTACGCTGATCCGAAAAGACAGGACGCACCCGATATGGTATGTATCTTTTGCTGATGGGTCGAAGTGGTACGCGAACGAAAGGGAATTAAAGGAGAATGGCTAAACAATACATCGACAAGAACGAACTGCTGAACGGAATATATTCAGAAAATCCGAAAGATGTAATGCTTTACATTGCGAATTTTCCAACGGTTGAGAGGGGAGAACGGTCGCTTGTTGGATGGGAAGAAAAAGAGGTGTTCCACATTGACGAGGACAAAGTGATTGATGCTTGGCAGAGTTGCCGTTGTCCTGTATGTAAGCGGTATGAGACTAAGCCGTACCTTTATTACTTTTCCGAGTCGAGATATTGCAGTTGGTGTGGAGCGGAGATTAAAGGGAATGGGTGGCAAAATGATACTGATTAACGCCGATAAGCTTAGGCAAGAGATGTACCACAACGCCTTTGAAACCGACACAGAGCTACAAAAGTGGGATGGTGGGTGTTGGATTCGATATAAACTATTTGAAAATATACTTGATGCACAGCCGATAGTAGATGCGCCAGAGCGGAAGAAGGGAAAATGGATTCAGCGAAGTGACATACCGAATGCTTATACATGTTCAAATTGCTATCAGGTAATTTACGCTAAGAACCGAAAGTATCTGGCAGAGTATCATGCGTTTTGTGGAAAGTGTGGACTGGATATGAGGGGGGAGACAGATGATGCTACCTGATGAAATTGCGGTATTCCAGTGCATAGCAAATTGCGAAGTATCGTCCTATACAACGATGTATGCACCAGATCGGGTTATTGTATCAACAGGCGATATTGCGAAGATGTGTTTATGGTCAAAATACCGCACAAAGAAAGCGATTAAAAGGCTTATTGAAAAAGGTCTAATCGAAAGGGCAAGTTGCGGAAATCCTGCGATTGCAAGTTTCGGAGAATACACAGAGTTGGTACGTGAATCTGCGCCACCGACAAACGGATATGCAATCTCGAAGCAAGGTTTCAAAAGTAAAGAGTGGAAAATCATATATGATATGTGGTGTCGGTCAATGGAAGAATGGGCTAATGGAAGGGAAGCAGAGGATGCGGCTAATTGATGCTGATGTATTATTAAATAATACGGACGGATTAGAACACGTTAAGTATTCTCAAGAATACGGACACGTTGTCTTGGTTTGTGACATTGTTTATGCACCGACCGTCGATGCTACGGAAGTGGTGCGTTGTAAGGATTGCATACACGGAATACCAACACGCATTGATACCGTGACAGGGGAGCTTTCAGACGAGCGGTACTGCAACCGTCACCGTATGTGCCATCTCGAGGATTATTACTGCGCGGACGGAGAGCGAAAGGAGACAGAGGATGATTCATTTACGAAGCGAAGGTGAGCGGTTATCTTATGTCGATGGATATATCAACTGCTTTAGACTATTTTGTAAGTATCTGGAAGAGAAAAGCACAGATGATGCAATCGTAAGCATGACCAATGTGGTGAATTTTATAAATGTATATTCCGGAAGAGGAAAGGAGACAGAGGATGAAGAAAAATGACATCGTGCCGATCATCTTATCGCTTGTGTTTCTCGCATTGGTTGTTTGGGCAAGTGTATCAATCAAGTATTGCATCGCACGAAGTGACATGAATCCGTGGATGAAAGCATGGTTACTTTTTGGGAGATGAACATGATGAGAGAGGAGAGCGGATGCCGAGATACATTGATGGGAACGCTTTAAAAGAGGCGTTTTATCAGAAGATGAAGGAACTTTTGAAGTCCACCGATACGCCACAAATCAGCAACGAGGCATTAAGTTTGTTATGCGGGGCATCGTTAATCATAGATGCACCGACTGTTGATGTGGTGGAACGGAAGAGAGGACGGTGGCGTCACTATGAAGGAGAATACTTTTGCGATCAATGCAACGCAGAACTTGATGATATGTCACCGTTTTGCCCAATATGCGGGGCAGATATGAGGGAGAACGGAAAATGATGTTGGTTAATGCGGACTATGAAGAGCCAAATTGCATGTGGTGCATGAATCAAGTCGATTGTGACGGAGAAAATTGCGGCCCGGAAGAAGGGTGGCGAAGATACCATAGAGTTTTAGATGACGAGCATGAGGAGAGCAAAAATGGCTGAGTATCATGTAGGATGTGGAATTGCATCAATCTATGCAGGAACGCTCAATAAGGGTGGAGATCAATGGCTTCATAAAAGCGATGTCAGGGATGAGGCGTTGTCTGCCGTAGCGCAATTTCTGATGGGTAATAAATCAGAGTTTAGATTTAAGGCGTATGACGGAAAGAAGTACAGACTATGCGTTGAGGAAATAGAGGAGAGCGACAATGCCGAGATATGCTAATGTTGATAAGCTGATGAAACATTCGATAAGAATGGACTGGTCAATTTTGAGATGGGTAAACGAGGTTGATATTTGTACCGCCATAAATCCAAATGTAGTTGAGCGGAAGAAAGGGAAGTGGGTAAACGACAGAGGGATTTACAGGTGTTCATCTTGTAATCAGCTTTGGAGTGAATGGTGGGTGGGCGCGAAGCCCATTGAACGCATGAAGAAAGAATGCCCATATTGTCCATTGTGTGGTAGTTACAATGGAGAAGCGACAGAGGATGACATGAGAGAGGTGAGCAACAATGAAGTCTAATGACATTATGCCTCTTATCTGTTTGAGGTGCAAGAAGGATATTCCGCTGACGTTGCGGACATTTGAAGAAATCAGCTACACGCATTATTCCTACTGTGAGGATTGCTTGCGTGAAGGCTTGAAACTGTTAAAAGCGAAAGACAAGGAGAAGGAGATGCCGATCAAACCAGTAGATGAGATTCCGCTGACAGTAGCGGAGCAGAGAGAATCGTACCGAGAGAGAATCCGTCAGGATATCTGCTATGCGATTACAAATCGCATCAGCACGTTCGAGTTCGATGGCGATTACAATTACAAGTATCTTGCGAATTATGCCAGAGAAGAAGCAAGCCATATTTTCAGCCGTAGAATATACCGTGACGCAAGTAGACAGGTAAGAAAAACTCTTGCTGAGAAACTGCAAAGAGAACACGTTTTCCCAGAATCCGAATTTAAGTACAAGAACCGTTACATAAGGATTCGGGAAAAGAAAGGCGAGGATCGGGTTCACGTTTACGGTCAGATAGACTTCGACTTCGGAGAGAAATTCTATGACATCCTGCTTGCTGACACGGAACAGAAGTACAAGGAGATTGCGGAAAGAGAGGCAAGGCGCAATGGCAGATTTGATTGACAGACAGGCAACACTGAAACACATCGAAAAGATACGACAGGACGCGCTGATGATGGATGATTTACACAGGGCAAGCATCATTATGAACGGTATGTATCTGTGCGAGGAAGTGGTGAGGGATCAGCCATCCGCACAGCCACTAACTGCGTATGTTATAAGCGATGAAGACGGAAACATTAAGTGTTCTAATTGCGGTAGCTTCGAGTGTTGGGGCAATTATTGCATGAATTGCGGCGCGAAGATGAGAGGTGAAAAAGATGGATGATTTAATCAGTAGGCAGGTGGCGATTGATGCGCTGAAAGATATGTATCATGCCGCTGAAAAATGGAGGGTAGAAGCATCTGATGATTCGATAAAGGCAAGAGCGGAATATTGCATGGCAAGTATTATTGAAATGAAACTGCGGATTGAGAATATGCCTTCCGCACAGCCGGATGCACGGTTGAATAAAATCGCAGACCTCGTTGATGGAACGATAGACCACTTCGACAGGGATGATGCGATGGACTTGCTTTACCAGATTAAGGAGGTGCTGAAGGATGGATGACCTCATTTCAAGACAAGCGGCGATTGAGGCGATCAACAGCCATTTTGGATTCAACGTCGAGGAAGAGTATGGGAGCGCGGTACAAGAGGTAATTAACGGCTTGCCTCCCGCACAGCCAGAACCGAGGTGGATTCCGGTTGAGGAACACTTACCTGATTTAGGGGTTATTGTGTGGGTTACACTTGTGATATTTGGACGCAATATAGTTACAAAAGGTCAATGGGACGGAGTTAAATGGATATATCCGAAAAGCCGCGCAAAAATTACTCTGAAGGTCACAGCATGGATGCCGATTCAGATTCCGAAGCCGTACGAAAGGAGCGAAGATGGCGAAATGTGAATGTTGTCCGCATGGGAGAGAATACTATGGCAATCGCAAGGTCTGTTGGTTGCTCTCTGACGATGAGATTTTCTTTATCGATGACAGGGTAGTGCCAGATTATCTTTGTCCGTTAGAAGATGAGGACGAAGATAGCCCCCTGTGCGAGCCATACGAAAGGAGCGAAGATGGACAGCGATGAATATATGTACAGGCAAATATGTGCTGACCGCGACGCAGAACTAAGGAAACGTAGAGACAATCCTAAGAAATATCCGTATTTAGCATATTTTCCGTCTGACTATCGCAACATGACTTACCTAACCAAGGAAGAAGCCAAGAGTGCCGTCAAGGATTACCATCTGTATAGCAATGGAAAAGGCGGGTATGAACGATATGGCAGAGAACCGATTTTCATTTTGCCGAGGGAGGAGACAGAGGATGGAGAAAGGAGCGAAGGATGAGTTGGTCAAGTGATTGTGCTGAGTATTGCAAAGAGGTGCGGGAAAGCGTAAGGAACAGAGAGCGAGTTGATAAACATATCCTCGACAGCAACCTGATGATTTTAGAGGTGCTTTCCGCCATCGCCGATATGATGGAAAGGAGCGAAGATGTCTGATAATCTCGGTGTGTTCTTTATTGCTATCTGCTTTTTCATAAGCGGGTTTGCTTTTGGGTGGAAGCTTGGAGAATCGTGGGGAAAAATGGAAGGGGACGAAAATGATTAAATTGAAACCGTGTCCGTTCTGCGGTGGAGAAGCGTGTCTTCAGCGACACGAGTTTGTCGGATATACCGATACATTTGGAGTTGTGTGTCTTGATTGTTGCTGTGAAACGAGGCAATTCTTCGAGACAAAGGAAGAGGCTATCGAAGCATGGAACAGACGGGCGGAAAGGAGTGATGAGGAAGATGACAGCGATGGTGAACCTGATTAACTCGGTGGGCTGTAAATATCTTTTGCCGTGTGGGATTTGTGACAAAACAGGCTCGTTGTGTTCGCAATTGGAAGCGCGGTATACGCCTCCTAACGATATTCCGATGACTTCTGTATATGCCGCACCAGCGTATCCGCTGAATTATGCCTACGAAAGGAGCGAAGATGAAAGAATACATTAAGATTGAAACGGTATTTGAGCGTGACATGGACGGCTCAAAGAAACTAATCGAAGGAAAGTTCAGAGAAGAAGCCGTTGAATTCACGCGAAATCTTCTGTGGGAGTGGACAGAAAAAATCGACGGCACAAACATTGGCGTTGTGTGGGATGGCCATTCCGTCAGTTTTCAGGGGAGGACAGAGCGGGCACAGATTCCTGCTTCGCTTGTCAGCAGGCTCAATGAATTATTCGGTGGGGAGACAAACGAGGAGCTGTTTGAACAGAAATTCGGCAGTATGAAAGTGATCCTTTTCGGTGAGGGGTTCGGGAACAAAATCCAGAAGGTCGGATCGCAGTACATCCCCGACAGTGTGGACTATATCCTTTTCGATGTGTACCTTCCCGATCAGGACTTGTGGCTGAAGCGTGATGCGGTGGAAGACATTGCAAAGGCTTTTGGAATTCGCGTTGTTCCGCTTATATTCCGTGGAACCATTGATGATGCTGTGCGTTTTGTAAAAAGTAAGCCAGTGTCTACGATTGGAACTGCTCCGATGGAAGGTGTAGTCGGAAGGCCACGCGTGGAGCTTAGGGATAGAATGGGCAAACGCCTGATTGTAAAGGTCAAGACAAAAGATTTTATGTAAGGGGTGGAGAATGAATTGGGAAATAATTGGGAAAACGACGATTGCAGTTTTGGGAATACTTTTCGTGATTTTCGTACTAATCGGGATAGTATCGTTCTGGATGTCTGTAGCGGACTGGAAGGACTTTATGGAGTACAAACTCAGGGAAATTCAAAAGGAGCTTGACCGAATTAAAGCTGTCCGTGAAGACGAAGAAAAAAAGAGTGAGGGTCGTGAAGAGTAATGCTTTGATTTGTTCCAAAAAGGAAAGCGAAAGGGGCGAAGATGCCAACGATCAAATTGAATAGCGATAGGATGAGATTTATCTCAGAAGAAATGGCGGAGATCGAGAATATACAAGAGCGACTTGATAAGATCGAGAGCGCACTAAATTTGGTTCGGTGTAAAGACTGTAAGCACCGACCAACGGGGACAGGCGCAAATCATGACTTGGAATTTCCTGATGACAAATGTCCGTGCCAGTGTGCCGGAGACTATTGGTATTCGTGGATGCCTGACGACAACTGGTTTTGCGCAAACGCGGAAAGGAGCGAAGATGGGAGCAAAACAGATTGAGTTCATTTCACCGATCATAGCAAGTGGCTATTCGAAAATGAACCCGGAAATTGTCGCTTATGCTGAAAGAGTCAGCATCTTGGTCAGGTGTAAAGACTGCAAATACTTATCAAAAGACGAGATAGCACCCGAGTTTTACAGAATATGCAAACGGTACGGTGTAGGTAAGCCGGATAATGGATTTTGCGATGAGGCAGAAAGGAGCGAAGATGCCTGAATACATCATAACGGAACATCCCGATTTTTCCTACGAAGAGCCGAAACCGCACAAGTTGATCAGATGCCGAGACTGCAAATACACAAGGTCTGACGAGTTTCTTTTTGGCGAGAATTATTGCACCGAATTGGGCAGAAAGGTCAGAGAAGATAATTATTGCTCTTGGGGAACGAGGAAAGAGGTGGAAGATGAGTGATATGGTACAATGCGATTCGTGTAAAAAGATGTTTTACACAGACAGTAGGACAGAAAAAGGAGCGTATGTTCTGGTGAAGATTGACGATCCGTTATACGGATACTCATGCGTACATCTTTGCCGTAAATGCTATCGAACAAAGTTCCCGTTTATGCTTGAAGAAGGTGAGGAGGTTGAAGATGAGCCGTAATGGGTGGAGCTTGAACCATGATGTAACTCATTGCGCCGATTGGAAACACGACTGTCCGCGAAGTTGTGATCTGTACAAATTATCATGGGATTTATTGACACGCTTTGACTTAGTTTGTGTTCCGATTTCATACGCGCATTTCAAAGGGACGGACATTTGTAAGTTGAAGAAGAAAGGAGTGGAAGGTGTTTAGAAATGTATTTGCGGCTGACGAGGTGGCTGACATTGTAATGAGGGTGATTGGGGAGATCGAACCGACAGGGGAATCAAACGTAGATGATGTTAGGTATACAAATTTGATGGTTGTTTATGATACGCTCGACTGTTTGATCGATGAGATGATTGATGTTGCAAAATGTAAGGATAAAGCCGAATGGACAATGCATAGAGCCGGGAAAGAAGCGATGGAGTGGATCAAAGAAAAGCACAAGCAGTTTTCCACACTCATTGAGGAGATGGGGGAATGCGAGGACAATGAGGGGGCAAGGCGGAAGATGAATGAAACTTGTGTAGAATGCGCTGATGATGGAAACAACATCGAGTGGAAAGACGGACAGTTAATCTACAAGTGTGATTCGTGTCCGTGGAAAGAGGTGGAAGATGAAAGTAACTTGTGAAATCCAAGATTATTCTCAACCAGCGAAGCCTTCGATCAGAGTGCATAGTGACTGGTACGGTGGCGATCATGTTGAACTTGAAGTAGATGGCAACCGATATACGGTTGACGGAGAAGAACTGATTTCGGCAATTAAGCGATGTATGCTGAATGCGTTAGGGAAATGAGGTGGAAGATGAGTGAATACCCTGTCCGTGAATACATTGTCCGTGAAACATGCTATCCGGTAGCGGGCGTAAAACAGGAAGTGGTCTGCGAAATCGTCAGATGTCGGAACTGCAAGTACAGACGCTCAGACGATTTCTGTGCGGGTCGAGGTTATCCGGAACAGCTCGTCCCTGATGACGGCTACTGCGATAAGGGCAAGCGGAGAGAGGTGGAAGATGGACGATGAGGAAAAGCAATTCGCTCAGATGATGGCGAGCATTGCCGACGTTGGCATCGAGCAAATCCTTCCGCATGAAGTTTGCGAAGTGATCTGCGTCAAGTGCGGCAAGCGGTGGATTTCAGTGCATTCCGAAAGGACTTTGCTGAAAGAACTGGAATGTCCGAACTGCGGAACTGGTGGCGTAATCAAGACAGGGCAGACATTATTCGAAGACGATGAGGAAGATGATTAAGGAGGGGAGAGATGGATAAGTTCGTAAAAAAGTTGGAGCGTGAAATCGGCTACAAAGGATGCCGGAATTGTGAGTTCCAGATCGATTTCCTTAGAACTTGCGAATGGATGGAGCATGGCGGCGATGGCGTTCTGCATCTGATATGTCCACGATGGAAGAAGAGAGAGGCTGAATATGGAAGCAAGAGCGATTGATGTATGGCGGAACTGCAATGATTTTTATAACGGAGAACAGTTTGAGGAAACTTATACGGAGGGGGATGATCGAATGAAAGACCCAGTTAATTGTTGGTGTGGAGGAAAACGGCAATTGCTAAAAGTCAATTGCAATGGCGAAGATAAGTACATGCTTTACTGCGAGGGATGTGGAACTGTAGTTGGGTTGTATCTGGCCGATAATGGGAAAGGAATTTTCACTCATGTAAACACCGAAAAAATGGTTGCAACTGGCGAAGAGGTTATAGAAAGATGGAATAAACTGAGAGGAGAAAAGATGTCTACAGATGTCATTTGCGCTTCAAAAATTGAAGGTTGTACTTTTTTAGGAATGAAATGGCGGGACTGGAAGAAGAAAATTAAACGAGTGATTTTTAATGGTACGGCAACGATTATTCTCTGGGAGTCTGGGGAAAAGACGGTTGTCAAGTGCGGACGAAATGAGATTTATGACCCCGAAAAGGGTCTTGCAATGGCGCTGTGCAAGTATGTACTCGGCAATAAGAGTAACTTCAACCAGTTTTTCAAGGCGTTCTTATAAGGTGCCCGTATTATGGTAAGCGTAAAGAAGAAAAAACAGATGACGAGGGCGGAAGCCGCGAATGTCCTGAGTAAGGTGATCCGCGCTTATACGGAAGAGGCAGAACAGGCATTTTCAATTGCTATTCGTAGCCTTGATGCGTGGGACGATCTCGGATATGAACTTGATTGTATGCTCGAAGCTGATACTGCAATGGAGGAAGAGACACAGGAACAGTATTATAGCGGGTGCGTCGGTACCGAACGGGCTATATCTGAGCTTGTGGGTGATATGATTGAAAGGATCGAGAGTGGGGATGAGTGAATGGGTAGACTGTAAGCACTTATTTTCAAACGGAACTGAATTCGAGTGGTTTCTTGATACACAGTGCTTCAACGGATGTAAGCTTTTCCGAAACGGAAAGTGTCGGATATACAATGCGATATGCTATGCCATGATTGACAAGAACAAGTTTCCTTATGATGATCTTTTGGAAAACGCCAAATGGTATGCCGGAATGAAGTGCAAGAGCTATACTACAGAGGCGCATCGCTCGCACACGAGAAGGCCGATTAGGGGGCAGATTGCATTAGAGCTCGGGGGAAATACCTAATCGTAAATAGCGAGGGTTTAAGGCCTGTTTTTGAACGCTTAGAGGGGACTTTGGTTCCCTCTAAAAATATGCCCTTAAAATTGGTGCTTGACATATTGACCAATATATGGTATAATATAAGAGTGGGGATGGTACCCCCAAAAAATCAGGGAGGTTCTTATATGGGGAAAAGGTATGCTTATTATCAGCCTAACAAGAAGGATATCAAAGACGAGGTGGGTGACTGCCAGATACGTGCGCTGTGCAAGGCGCTTGGTTTAACATGGGTTGAGGCCTTTGACTTGACGGTACCAATTTGTAGAGAGCTACAGACATATACAATATTCGGTGGCGATCTTAAAAGAACGCGTGGCGCGATGGAGACGCTTGGGTTCAAGTACACGGGCATTTCCAACAAGAAGGGGTCGAAAAGGCCAACGGTCGAAGAGTTCGCAAAAGCGCATCCTACTGGAACATACATTGCGAGCGTTGCACATCACGTTGTGGCGGTGGTGGATGGAAAATACTATGACACATGGGACTGTGGGTACAAATCGCTGTACGGGTTCTATGAGAAGACTGAGGGGCGTTGACCCCTCTTTTTTTATTTGAACATCAAAGGTGAAATATTTTTGCAAAACATATTGACATATTGACCAATATGTGATAAAATACATGATGTGGGGAGATGGTTCCCCGAGGCATCAATCAAGGGAGGTATAAAGGATATGATGGTTAATGTTTTGACTGGTGAGGCTATTCGGGAAGAGGACGTTATGAACCGTACTATCAGCGCGTCTGATCTGATCAATTATCTTCGTGGGATGATGGATGACTTTATGATGAGTAAGGAGCGCTACGGGATGGATGACAGGGAGACCAGAAGAATGCTTGACGAAATGATCGTCTGCAAGGAGATGGTCGAGCGACTGATCGATTATCCTGTCAATCTTCGGAAAGACGGGACGGTAACAATCGGATTCTAATCTTGGGGCGTTGTGACAACGATGACTGCTAAACATACGGAGGTAGACGCTATGACAACTGTTGAGAAAATCGAAAAAGAGCTCGTCGACCGTTTCATGGAAAACGGGTTCAAGGCCGTAACGATGACAATGGAATGCAACGGGGATCGAGTGACGATCACGCCTTGCGGGTATAAGGATATCACTTCCATTGATGATGTTGAGTTCTTCCTTATGGACAGTGGAAAAGTGAATTTCTGTGGGGGCGAAAGCCTTACTTATGTCGCCAAATGTATCAGCGAATATGAGGATCGCTTGGCCGAGGATGCAAGAGCGGTCGAGTCGCTTAAGAAATACATTCGGGAGCACGGGGAGAGAAGCAACTGGGATGTTGTGTCTGATTGGCATAAGGACATTTTCGGACATCGTCCTCACGTCTCCACGGAGCAGATTATTCGATGGGCTAACGGCGGTTCTTCTATGAGCGCTCGGTACGCATAAAAGAGCATTGGGGGGAGTATGATCTATAGAATTGGTTGGGAAAAAGACGGACGGTGGCGTTACATTACGGTGGGCTCCAAAGAGGAGATGATCGCCGAGGTGGCCGACAAGACAACACTAAGCGACAAGGTTAGCATTCGGGCAATTAAGCGCCTGAAGTTGGAAAAAGAGGAGGAGGAGTGAGTATATGGGGTATTGGGTAGCGAGAGGAAAATACGCCGATGGAACGACTGTGGAAAAACGGTTCCGATACCAAGAGGACGGGGACGCGAACCTTGAAGCGGAACGGCAATACGAGCTTGAAGCGTGGTTGATCGAACGGGACAAAGAGTGTACATGGTACAGCGTTGAATACGAGGCGTAATAAGGGGCGGTGAGCCCCTTTTCTATTGATTGTTTCAAGAAACTATTGACATATTGAACAAGATGTGATAAAATACAATTGTAGGGGGACGGGTTCCCACGAGAGACAGGAATAAGCATCAGATTCGCCAAGTAATGGGGGAGGTTATGGTAGAAAAGGTACTGGCAACATACAAAAGAGAGTCGACATTGTGGCCTCGCGCGAATGCGTTTTACGTTGCACAAGACTGGACAAAAATGGAGTGCATTGTGTATGACTATTCCGAGGAGATCGGGCGTATCCGTGAGGCCCAGTTGCGATACTTTCGAGATGGCGTTGATGTTACAGATGAGGAGATCGAGATGGCTTACGGACGCCCTTATGTGGTTCGGCTAACAAACAAACGGGAGACGAATTCCAGAGGGTGGAGCTTCAGAACGAAGAAAGAAGCAAACGATTTCTGGAAAAGCATCATGAACCATAAGGTTCTTCGCGGATGGGTTAAGGCATGAGGAGGGCATAATGAACAAGGCGAGATACATCGGGTCTACGAGAGACAGAAATCCTCGGGAGGCGTGGAAGCATACGGAATTGTGGTACGAATACAGGGGGCATACATACTGCGTGGAGAAGGACAATAACGGATACATGGGGGCGCCGTTAAGGGTTCAGCATGAAGAAGAACAGCGCAAAATAGACGAGTTAATTGCGCATGAAAACGATCCTCGCCCCGTCCAGAAGTATGAGGGCTCCGCTCAGGAAGGGTTCGATATGTTTTGGGAGTTCGTAAACGGAAAAGAAAAATAAGTATTGACATATTGAACAATATATGATACAATACACATGTAGGGAGTTCCTACGGTGGCAATGGTGCCCAATGTGAAAGGAAGGTAGAAATGAGATACGCGATCTTTGAAGGAAATCTTGAACGGCTTCGGAAGAAAATGACTCGTATTCGTAATAAATGTGCGAAGTATGGTTGTGATTTCCGATACGAGGAAGTCGGGGAAGAATATCGAGAGGTTACGGACGACAACGGAAACACCGTGAACGCGCGGTTTATTCTGGTAGAGGCGGAAGGCCACTCGGTGATCAACGGTTGGCGGTTTGTGGCGTCTCTTGATCACACTGAAAAAGGGAACATCATCTCTCGCGCAACAGACATAGAGGTTCCTGAGAGATATTACTGTGGTGACCCCAAGTGTGAGCACTGCGGAAATAAGCGGGTTCGTCACACGTACATTGTACGAAACGACGAGACTGGTGAGTTCAAGCAAGTCGGTCGAAATTGCCTTTGCGATTACACGCATGGTATGAGTGCCGAGGGCGTTGCGATGTATATGAACGGTATTGACGAGCTGATTAGTGGCGAGGCTACTGTTGGTTGCTCAATCACTCGGTATTACGGAACGAAGGAATATCTTCGATACGTTGCTGAGACGATCCGTCACTTCGGATATGTCAAGAGCGGTTCTTGGACGCGAGCGACTGCGGATAGAGCCGAAAGCTATTATGGCGTGGATCACGGTTGGCGCTTCTATGGTGATCTTCGGGAAGAGTACAAAAACGAGATGGCTGAATGTGGGTTCAATGCCGAGAGCGACGAGGCCGTGAAGACGGTTGAGGATGCAATTGCTTGGCTGAACGAACAGCCTGAGAACAACAACTATATGCACAATCTTAAAACGGCGGTGTCTCTGGAAATGATTAGTGCAGGTCACTTCGGGATTCTTGCGTCTCTGTTCCCGACGTACGACAGGGAGCTTGAGCGCGAAGCAACGCGTCGGAAAGAAGCCGAAAAAGGTGCTCTTTCGAACTGGGTCGGGGAGGTTGGTAAGCGCGTCGCGTTTGACATCTCTGAAACTCGTCTGATCACTTCTTGGGAGACGATGTATGGAACGACCTACGTGTGGAAGATACTGGACAAGGACGGGAATGTCTTCACTTGGAAAACCTCGCGAGGGATTCCTGATAGTGGAAAGATGGTTGGTACGGTTAAGGAGCATAAAGAGTTCCGTGGCGTGAAACAGACGGAGCTTACACGTTGTCGGATTGCGTGATGGAGGTAATATGACGAAAAGACAGATGGAAGAGCTGATGCACATTTTGGATGACTGTATTGCGTTGCACAATGATCTTATGTACACGGACGGATGTAGACGTGAGGAGAAATTGATGGACACTATTACTGGTAAAGTATATAACTTGGTGTGTTCGGCAAAGGTTGCAGACGAAATCCAGTGTGATTAGACAGTAAATTTACACGTTATTGAAATGGTTAATGAGCACAAGGAATACCGTGTGGTTAAGCAGACTGATCTCACGCGGTGTAAGGTTGGATGACGGAGGGCGGTTGCCCTCCGATGGGGCGCGGTTCCAGAAGGAAAATGTGAGGGAGATGGTGAGATGATTAAAAAGATGACATACCGAAATTTCATGATCGTTATGAACAAGATCATTCGTAAGGGCTACGACGCGGATGAGGCCGAACGGATGACGCGAAACATATTTGCACAGCGCGAGGCTTGCCCAGAGGGACTTAGTGTGGAGCGCATGGTGGAAATGATAGTGGACAAGGGGGGAAGATGAAAGAACTGTATCCGTTTGCGGAGGATGTGAAGCGTGGGGAGTACACTAAGTTGTCCTTCCCGTCTGGCGCGGAAGAAGAGCCTGATTTTATCGGCGGAAAGCCAAATTATGATAAGTTCGACAAGTGGGGCGTCGAAGAAACGCTTGTGTGGCTGAACATAGACTGATAAGGGGCACAAATTGGTTTGAATGGCGAAGGTTGCAGACGAAATTCGACGGGAATAGACCGTGAATTTACACGTTATTGGAATTCGTGGGAAGCCACGTGTTCCAAAATGTATGACAAAATCGCTGTGAGGCGCGAAAAACGGCGTTTTTACGGCCTGAGTAACGAAAGACGAATATTTTACCGAGCGAAGGCTTAGGATTAAAATAAAGCCCCTTTGAGCGCGTCAAGGGGCTTTATATATGAAATGCAATGTAAGCGAGTTTTTGAAAACTACAGACTCGACTTTCCCGTCTTTGGCGACGATATGATCAATGATCGCGTTCACAAAGTCTTTAGGGATAGTGGGGTTAATTGTTTTGACAAACTTCACATAATCAATTCCGTTGCTAAGCATATCAGACATCGCCGACAGGGACTCTGCTAAGCGTTCATTGGTCGGCGGTTCTTTTATGTGCTTAAGTTGGGATTCGATCTTTTCTATTTCCTTCTGGATCGCTTCGCGCTCGATTATATACTGGGCTTCTGGCATTGCGGATGATCCGTACAGATATAGCGAGTGCAATCTTTCAAGCGCGGTCTCTTGTTTTCTCTTTTGCTCGACAAGAGCATTTCGTTCATCGTGCACACCCGTGAGGATGGATGGCGAGTATTCCCTCTTCTTGAGGTTCGCTTTCAGCATCTTTGATATTGCCACAACGTCTTCATCTGGGATATCGTCCGCGATCATAACTTCGTGGAAGCTGTCGTAGAGAAGCTTGGTTTTTACATAAGCGATAGTGGCGTTCTTGGGTATAGACGAGCGTAACCTAAGCGCGTTGCCAACAAGGGTAAATATGAACGGGACAAGAGTGGAGTCCATAATGCTCTTGTTCTGGCAAGACCCGACGGCGTTACGCCTCCTTGCGCAAATATAAGCGCATGGCCTTATTCCTGTCTTACGCCTTACATGATCCGTGTGTGCGCTTGCGTTATCCCCACAGTAATAACAGCGTATCAACCCCGCAAAGATATTTACATATTTCGACGTGTAGGTGTCCCCGAGCTTATGAGCGCCGCGTCTGTTATTATCAAGCATTTCTTGTACTGCGTTGAATGTCTCTGGGGAGACAATTGGTTCGTGGTGATCCTCGATTATTATCCATTGCTCTTTTGGCTTAATTTTTGACTTTTCAAGGTCGGACACGTTGTACCGCATTGTACCGATGTACGTTGGACTCCTTAAAATGGCGCGTACTGTTTGGGCGCACCAAGTCGCTCCGCGTTTGCTCACGCCTTCGTTGTTTAGCATTTTGGAAATGCTGTGGGTTGACTCCCCTGAGAGATATAGCTTGTATATCCGTTCCACCGTGGGGCGTTCTTCCTCGTTGACGACAATTGTTGTTCCGTCCCTCGTGTATCCGAAGGGAGGGGTTCCTCCGTTGTACTTTCCCTCTGATGCGCGAGACAGCATTACCGCCGCGACTCGTTCGCCGATCATCTTCCGTTCAAGCTCAGCAAACACAAGGATGATTTTCAACATGGCTTCGCCGATGGCGGTAGACGTATCAAACTGCTCGTGTTTAGACACGAAAGTCACGCCGAGCTTTTTAAGCTCAGCGTACATTTCTGCAAAGTCGAGAAGATTTCGGCTGATCCTGTCAATTTTCCACACAAGCATGTGGGAAAACTCATGTTGTCGGACTCTCGACATCATCTGTTGGAACGATGGCCTGTCCGTGTTTTTCGCCGAGTACCCCGCGTCTTCAAATATTTCATAGTCGTTGATCCCAAGGACATACTCGGAATACGCCGAAAGCTCCCTCCGTTGCACTGGAAGCGACTCTCGGTCTACTTGATATTGCGTTGATACGCGGACATAAATTGCTACTTTATTGGCCATGATAATTCAGGACACGCATTAGCCTGTACACTGCTAAGATGATCGGGTCACAATCCTCGCTTTCGAGTGGGATTGGAACAATCCCGTTTTCCTCCCCGACATCGGTAAAGAAATCTTCTGCCTCGAATGGAAGGTGCCCGTGAATAGATAAAAACTTTCTGATACCTTCAGGGTTTGTTGTGCAACCGCTTTCACGGAACACAAGAAGAGGGCACGACTCATTGTCAAGACGGAATGAAAAGACAATGGCGTCATCCGTTTCACTGGTCTCTATACCAGTAATAGCGTCGAGCGTGAATAAGTATTCGATAAGGACATCTTCGTCGTATCCATGTTCCGACATGCGACGACAATAACCAGTATCCCCAGAGATCATGCTTTTGTCTCCTTTTGGACGTCATATTTTGATAAGATCGCCATTATCGCTTCTTTATCCTCTTTGTACGCCCTTCTGAAAAGTTCCACGAGCTCTTCTTCTTTCACGGCATAGTCTTCGATCCCGATCAGCCAGTTCATACTCACGCCGAAGAAGACAGATAGCTTAGCGAGGGTCTTAACGTCTGGGTGCTTGATGCCTGTGTTGTAGCGGTAAAACGTGTTGGGCGGTACTTTGCATGCTTTTGTTAGGTCTGGGTATCCTAAACTACGCGCGTAAGATAAAAGCCTTACCCGTTCATTGAACCTGTGAAAGTCTTTATTTTCGAGCTCGATCAGCACTTGCTCGTTGTTTACTAATATGTCCATTTTGTCTCCTTTCATTTTTTCTTCCTATTATATAATAATTTGTTTACAAAATCAACAAAATGTTTACCGCAAGGTATAAAATATATTCAAAAGTAAACATAAAGTACAAATTTAGCCGTTGACAAATACCTATAGGTATGCTATACTCTTCGCATAGGGGGATTTGCATGAGATACGAGTTAAAAGCACTGCGAACGTTGTTCGGCTATACACAAGAAGACATGGCAAGCAAGCTCGGAATAACGAAGCAATCTTATTCGCTCAAAGAGCGAGGAATGCGTAGTTTTGACGACGGGGAAAAGCTGATGCTTGTCGGGCTTTTTGGACTTTCGCTGAAACAGTTCAATACAATATTTTACCGTGGAGCGTTACCTTATGGTGGGGATGCCGATTGATATTTCGATATTTGTAGAGCCGATAGAAGAATCGGAGAGGGGTAAAGATGGAGAATCTGAGGGAGCTTGAATTTGAGGAAGTGGGGCATATCTATACGCTTAACGGTGTACAAATTCCGTCTGTAAGCAAAATCATCGAACCGATAACCACAAAGGGATATCAGCATATCAGCGCAGTGGTTTTGCAGAACGCGGCGGATAAGGGAACTGCTGTGCACAATGCGATTGAGCTGTTCAACAAGTACGGGATCATGGATATTGAACCGACTCTTTCTGGATACACGGGCGCGTATGAAGATTGGTTTGCCTTAAGGGCGCCAAAGGTTGAAGCGTGCGAATATCGTTTTTACCACAAGATCATGCGTTACGCGGGGACGGCGGATTTGATCGCGACGGTCGGGGACGAAACGTGGCTTGTCGATTATAAAACGAGCTATACGGTGATCGATAAGAATTATCGCTTGCAACTGGAAGCATATGCGCAAGCGCTTGCCACGCAAGGTATTTCGATTGACAAAAAAATAATCTTGCATTTATCAAAAGATCGGAAGTACAAGGAGATTGTGTATCCGACAAAAGATGCCGAGGCGTGGAGGGCTTTCGGCGCGTGCAAGACGATTTACGACTATTCAAATTAACTGTTGACATATTGCACAATATGTTGTAAAATACAGTGTGAAAGGGGGGGACTTGCTATGGAGCAGATCGAAAAACAGGAGGTGCTGAAAGAGATTTCGGCGGTGGAACAGATGGCGTCGGCAATCGAGGTTCATAACGATGAACAATACAAAACAGCTGGCGAGTTTCTGAAGGATTTGAAGCGTAGGCAGAAGGAAATCGAGAAAAAGATTGAGCCGTTCTGGCGTAAGTCGTACGAGGCCTACAAGGAGGTCAATGCATTTAAGTCCGAAGCGCTTAATCCGTTCAAGGAGGCGGAGAAAACCACAAAGGACAAAATGGCGTCCTACATGATGGAGGTTGAGCGTAGAAAGAGAGAGGAAGAGGCGAGGATTAGAGAGCTTGCCAAGGCCGAAATGGAAGCCAAGATGCGCGAGGCGGAGGAAGCTTCCCTGATCGGTGACGATGAGGGGGCGGAAATTGCGAGAGCGGAGGCGTCGGTGATGGAAAGCGCGATGTCTACAACAGTCGAAGTTGCAAAGCCAACTGTTGGTGGCGTTGGCCAGAGGAAAGACTGGGAAATCGTTTCAATCGATCCCGAGGCGGTTCCGATATCGGTCGCGGGGGTTGAAATTCGCCCAGTTGATGAAAAGGCCGTTATCGCGCTGATCCGAGGGACTAAAGGAAAGGTGTCTATACCGGGGGTTCGGTATCGTGAAAAAGTCACGGTGACTGTAAGAGTATAAGGGAGGAAACACAAATGGCTGATGCGTTCAATACTTTGCGAGCTGTTAATGTGAACGGTCATACCGAGGAAAGAAATGGGCTTACCTATCTTTCGTGGGCGTGGGCGTGGGATGAAGCTATTAAGCGTTATCCAGATGCGACATACGAGGTATGGAAGGATGAAAACCACCGCCCGTATGTTTTTGATCCATTGACGGGGTATATGGTATTCACGACCGTAACCATAGACGGCGTGACAAGGGAGATGTGGCTTCCTGTTATGGACAGTGCGAATAACGCAATGAAGGCGGAGCCGTATTCGTACAAGGTTGCCAACAAGAACTTTAAGTACGCCAAAAAAGCCGAGGACGGGCGCTTTTACGACAGATACGGAAACGTCCAGACGGAGTACATTGAAAAACACGTAGACTCTGCGACAATGTTTGACATTAACAAAACGATCATGCGGTGTCTGACGAAAAATTTAGCGATGTTTGGGCTTGGCCTATACATTTACGCGGGCACTGATCTTCCTGAAATCGTTCAGGCGGAGAATGCAAATGTCGTGGAGGGGCCGAGCGGAGACGTTGTGGTAAAGGATGAACGCCCAAATAAAAGCGATAATATCGCAAGCGTGGAGACAATCTCGCAGAGTCAAGTTGACTCCATAATTGCGATACTTAGAGATCGATTTGACAACAACGCTGACAGAAATAACGCGTTTGTACGTCTTAGGGACAAATATGGAATTCCAAACCTGAAAGCCCTGATGCTGAGTAAATACGAGGAAGCTGTTGAGCTTGCCAAGGTTATTTAATACTGGTGGGGCGGTTTATCCGCCCCAGACATGTAGGCGTTGCCATGCGAGAGGGGGGCAGAAATGGCAGACGTAAAGTGGATTAAATTGATGACCGATGTGTTCGATAATCGTAAGATACGGCAGATCGAATGCATGCCGAACGGTGATACGCTGATAGTGATATGGTTTAAGCTGTTGGCTTTAGCGGGGCAGATAAATGACGGTGGTCTTGTGTATTTCACGAAAGACATAGCGTATACCGATCAACTGCTTTCCGCCCAGTTCAATAGGCCAATATCAACAGTCCAGATGGCCCTCAGTCTTTTCGAGAAATTTGAGATGATTGAGATAGTGGACTCGTTGATCATGGTTTCTAACTGGGAGAAATACCAGAACACGGCGAGCCTTGAAAGGGTTCGGGAGCAGACAAGGAAACGCGTTAGCGAATACAGGAAACGGAAAAAGGAGGCCATCTTAGAAGATGTAACGGAAAATGTAACGTTACGTAACGGTACAGATAAAGAAGAAGATATAGAGAATAAGAATAATAATAATATATGCGCAACGCAAGTGCGCAAAAGCGATGATTGCGCAACAGAAGAGTGCGCAAATGCGCAAGACGCATCATGCGCAAAAGAAAAAAGCGCAAGTTACTCTGACCGTTTTGAGGAGGTGTGGAGGCTCTATCCAAGGAAGAAGGATAAGGGAAGGGCCTATAAGGCGTATAAAGCACGAATATCAAGCGGTTGGAGTGACGACGAGTTAGAGAAAGCGGTGAGGGCGTACGCCGACGAGTGCAGAAAAGCACACACGCCAGAAAAGTATATTAAACATCCGTCGACATTCTTTTCTGCGGATACGCCATTCACGGACTACTTAAAAAATGACGTACCAACGGACACGTGGGGTTTTGACGAGGATGATCCATATGGAATTAAGGGGGAAAAATGAACTTAGTTGTTTTATGCGGAAGGTTAACTAAAGACCCAGAGGTAAGGTATACACAGGGCGGAATGGCGATTGCAAGGTATACTCTCGCCGTAGACCGTAGGACAAAAAGAAATGAGGGCGAACAGAGTGCCGACTTCATTTCGTGTACTGCGTTTGATAAAGGGGCAGAGTTCGCGGAGAAATTCCTTTCCAAGGGGACAAAGATAATGGTCACTGGTCGGATACAGACGGGAAGTTATACCGACAACGAGGGAAGGAAAGTATATACAACGGACGTTATCGTAAACAACCACGAGTTTTGCGAGTCAAAAGGAACTGGTTCGTTGACGGAGGACGAATTGGAAGACCGCAGACGCAAGAATGGGATGAAGAACGTCAAAGACAATGACGGCTTCATGCCGATCCCAGACAATGTTGACGATGATGGGCTTCCGTTCCAATAAAGCAAAGGGGTAGAAAATGAACGACGTTGCGGGCGCAATTGGCGGAATTGTGGAAAAAGGATATCAGAACATGGTTCATAGAGAAGGCGATGAGGTAAGAGAGGACGGACTGCTTTACTGTGGGGTCTGTGGGCGCAAAAAAGAACGCTTTGTGACGTTTTTCAATAAGAAGACGATAAAGGTACCGTGCTCGTGCCAATGCGATGAAATCGCCTATTATGAAGCACAGAAGGCCAGTGAAGAGGAAGCGCGGAAAAACATGGTTCGCCGAATGAAGCTGTCTTCGATGATTGACGTCAAATACAATGACGCAACATTTGACAAGTTCGAGGTCAACGACGATAACTTGCAGATTTTGAAGTATTGCAAAAGGTACGTCGAAGCGTTTCCAATTTTCAAAGAGAAGAACCAAGGACTTTTGTTTTACGGTGATGTGGGGACTGGTAAGAGCTTCGCGAGTGCGTGCATTGCCAACGAACTTATGGAAAGAGGGACGACGGTGCTAATGACATCGTTCGCGAGGATTTTAAGCATCGTAAGGCAAGGCTCCGAGGAAGAGCGGAACATTCTCAATCAGATAACAAGTTCAAGCCTTGTGATATTCGACGACTTCGGGGCGGAGCGAGATACCGAGTACGCGATGGAAAAGATTTTTGACATCCTTGATCAAAGGTATCGTTCGAAGCTTCCGATGATTATCACGACGAACATTAGCTTCGCCGAGATGAAAAACGAACAGGACATGAGGTATCGGAGACTGTACGACAGAATATTTGAGGTTTGCTATCCGATTGAGTTCAAGCTGTCTGGGAAGAGTTGGCGAAAAATAAAAGCGAACGACAGATTTGCGGAAATGAGAGATTTATTAAAAGGTGAGGGTTGAGTTCACAATTATGGGGACGCCGAGGGGCAAGGGTAGGCCAAGGTTCACAAATGTGGGGAATGTGGTTAGGGCATACACGCCTAAGCCGACGGCGACCTACGAAAACTTGATCGCCGTAGAGTACGAGCGACAATGTGGGGATAAGTATTTTGATAGAGACAGGGCCTTGAGAATGGAGATCACGGGCTATCTGGATATCCCAACGAGCGCGAGCAAAAAGAAAAAGGCAATGATGGCCTCTGGGAAGATACGCCCACTAAAGAAGGTCGACAGTAGCAACTTGATGAAGGTCGTTGAGGATGCGCTGAACGGGGTCGCGTATCACGATGATGTACAAATTGTCGAGTCGGTGATAAATCGATACTACGGTGAGGTACCGAGAGTCGAAATAATGATTGAGGATGTGTATGAAGAGCCCTGTTGACACAACAAAAGGTCGGATTGTTGATATTAGTCCAACTGGCGAACTGACAATTAAGGCGCACTGCGACGACTTTGGGACACTGATAAAACGCGGGTACAAAGAGTGTACGGTGATGTTTAAGGACTCAAGATCGCTGTCGGACAAACAACGGAGATCGTGCTACGCGTTGCTCAGGGCAATATCAGACTATACTGGTATGGGACTTGACCCGACCAAGGAGTTCATGAAGCTCAAGTTCATTTCCGAGGATTTGCAGATGCAAATGGAGATGTTCAGTCTTAGTGATGCGAGCATGTCGTTGGTTGCGTCGTTCCAGAGGTTCCTCGTTCGGTTTATAATCGACTGGGAAATCCCGTGCGATTTTTCTCTACTGGACTATGTTGACGATATCGGGGACTATTTATATGCTTGCACGGCATCACATCGGTGTTGTGTTTGTGGACGGCATGCGGATATCTTCCCGATTGGGCGACTGGCCGTCGGCGAAAAGGTTCTTCCGCTATGTGGAGCCCACATGGAGGAAGCTGAAAATTCGTTTGACAAATTCAAGGAAATGTATCATATTAACGATGGGATTACTTTAGACAAGCATTTAAGTAAAGAGTATGGGATTAAAAGTATGATGGAAAGGATGGAAGAATGCTGAATATTGTGATTTTACAGGGAAAGCTCTTGAAGGATGTACGCGCGACTAACACATCCGACGGGACGCCGATTGCGACATTTACGATTGTCAATACCCGCGAGGCAAGGGACAAGAATGGTGGGAGAGTGTCCGATTTTATTGATATTGTAGCATGGAAAGACCTTGCAACATTTATCTCGGACAATTTCGTCAAGGGTGACAGGATCGTAATTGTAGGGCGGCTACAAAGACGTTTGCATATTACGCAAGACGGTGAAAGGATCAAGCAGATCGAAGTGGTTGCTGAAAAGGCGTATTTTTCTGGGAAATCGAACGAGTTTCCATTTGGGATGATGAGCGAGGAAGAATAATGGTAACGGTCGCTGAGGTAAAAGACAGCTTAACACGGTACAGAAGGCTTGTCCGAAAGTTAAATAATCAGAACCAACGGTTAAAGGTCGTGATGACGAAGTTGTATACGGTTGGTTCTCCGACATTATCGGACATGCCTAAAAATCCGTCTCCGTCCAATGATTATGAAACCGACTTGTTGGATAGAAAACAACACATAGAACACATGATTAGCGTCTTGGAACCTGAACGGAAGCAAAAAAGCGAGATGTTTGAGGAAAAGATCGGTATGATCGACAATCCAGACGAACAGGCAGTATTGCAAATCCGATATCTGGACTGCGAAAAGTGGGATACTGTGAACAGGATGCTGTTCGGCGAAGAAGAGGATTTCTTTGATCGAACAGACTCCTATATGAGACGGACACAATTGATACACGGGAGAGCTCTTCAAAGCTTGGCGAATATCATGAATAAGTAAGAGTCGGGGATTGGCCCCGACTCTTTTTAGTTTGGCAGTGGAAGCCCCGCTTTTTCGCAAACGGCTTCTACAACAAATCTGCTTACCGACATTCCGCGTTCTGATGCTATTTCTTGCACTTTGTCCTTATAATCAAGCGGGAAAAGCCCCGAAATCTTCGCGTAGTTCTTCTGGGAATACTCGTTGATGTAATCATATGCGCTTTTGGTCTGTTTAGCCTTTAGTGATGACTTCATCGGTTCGGCTATCTTCAACACGTCTTTATCGTTAAGCGCGGTTGCGTTTTTAATGATCACGGTAAGTTCGCGCCCGCGAACGGAGTCAAGCGGTACCTCCCCACGGATAATCTGTAACTGACGCGCCGTGTAATCGGATTCTTTCATAAATACCTCCTTACAATATTTTGTTCATTATATCATATCCGCGTCGATTTGGCAAATGTTTTTTGACGGTGAGAAAATTCGAAAAAAATATACCTATAGGTATTGACATATTGATCAAGATGTGATAGAATACAATCGTCGGGTGAGGGAGGTTCCCTCGTTAGTGGGTTTCGGCTTAGGCCAGAAAGGATTTTAGGAAATGAGAAAAAACCTTAGAGACGATCTTAAGGGCCAGACAATCGGCGTTGAAGTTGAAATGAATAACATCACGCGGAAAGACGCGGCGATGGTTGTAGCTAAATTTTTCGGGACAGATCAGTATCGGTATGTAGGTGGCGCTTATGACGAATGGATAGCCTACGATATGACGGGCCGTAAGTGGTCGATGAAATATGACTCATCGATCGAAGGGGACAGCGAACACAAGTGTGAGCTTGTCACCCCGATCCTTTATTACAACGATATCGAGACGTTACAGGGGGTTGTCCGAGAGCTTCGGAAGGCGGGTGCGAAGAGCTCCCCGAGCCGAGGGTGTGGGGTTCATGTCCACATTGGCGCTAACGGACACACGGCGAAGACTCTTAGAAATCTTGCGAACATCATGGCGGGTCACGAGACTCTAATCGCCGACGCGGTAGGTATTGGAAACGATCGACTCTATAGATGGTGTCGAGTGGTTGATCCTCGGTTCATTTCTGCGGTAAATAGCAAAAAGCCGAAGACGATGGAAGAGCTTGCGGATGTGTGGTATCAGTCACAGGGTTGTGATAGCGGACGTATGGCGCACTACAATAACTCGCGGTATCACATGCTCAACCTTCATGCAACATTCACGAAGGGAACTATCGAGTTTAGAGCATTCCAGTTCGACAACTGGGTTGACGGTAAGGGCGGTGGAATTCACGCGGGGAAGCTGAAAGCCTATATTCAGTTCTGCTTGGCCCTGAGCAATTACGCAAAGTCGGTTCGGTATGCTCGGCCAGAAGAACCCGTCGCACGGTACGAGAACCCCAAGTACGTGATGCGCCTTTGGTTAAAGCAGATGGGCCTTGTGGGCGAGGAGTATAAGACGTGCCGACTTCACATGTCGGCGAAGCTTGAGGGTGTAGGACGTGGGCGCTACGCTTACACGGCAAACGGATCGGAACTGGTGGCATAAAGCCAGTTCCGACGGCTCAAAAAGGTGGCGCGATAAAAATATCGGAAAGATACGCGAAAAGGCCGGAAATGGCCTTTTCAGAAGGGAGAGAGCTATGTGCGTGATTTGTGTGTCGGAGAAGGGAAAGAGACAGCCGACGGAGGCTGAAATTCGGATGATGTTTGATAGGAATCCACACGGAGCGGGGTATATGGTCGCGGAGGGTGATCGTGTAAGAATACAGAAGGGGTTCATGAGAGTGGGGGATTTGCTCGACGCGCTTCGAGCGGAACAGTTCGGGGACGACGACGTGGTTGTTTATCATTTCAGGATATCGACGCAAGCGGGTGTCGGGGCGAAAATGACACAGCCGTTTCCTCTGACTGATGAGCTAAAATACATGAAGGAGCTCGCGCTTCTCTGCCCGTGTGGGGTGGCACATAACGGAATTATCCCGTTGACGTCTGACCCGAGAGAGAGGGAGTACAGCGATACGGCCATGTTCATTGCGTTCTACCTTTCGGACATGGTGCACAACGTGAACGACTTACGTGACAAGGGCGTCCTCTTAGACATTGAAGACTTGATCAAGTCAAAAATGGTGCTTCTGGATGCGTCTGGGGAGCTTGCGTACGTTGGGGCGTTTTATCGGTACGGCGACCTGATGTGCTCAAATCTGTATTTTCTGCGGTCGTTCGCGCAAGAGCGTTTTCGACTGGACAGGGTGTCGTGATAGTTGACATAAATATTTTTCCAAAAACTATTGACATATTGATCAATATGTGGTAGAATATACAATGTAAGGGGGAGGTAATCCCCGAGTGGCAATGGTGCCCAACACAAATAGGGAGGTTTAGATATGACCAACAAGATGATTGACAACCGTGTTCGTAAGATTGAGGAGATTGAGGCGGAGATCGCTTCTCTCAAGGAAAAAGCTGATGCTCTGAAAGAGGAGCTGAAAAGGGATATGGATGCCAAGGGCGTCGACGTGATTGACACTGGCAAATTCGTTCTCTACTACAAAGAGGTCGTGAGCAACAAATTCGATACCACTGCTTTCAAGAAGGAGCATGGAGACCTTTACAAGATGTATCTGAAAACGGAGGTGACGCGCCCCTTCAAAAAATACGCGGTTTAATGGCGTGGGGCTTCGGCCCCACATCAATTCTTGGATGGGAGGATGCTTAAATGAAAAAATATCACGAAGTTGAGGTTGAGTTCAAGAATGGACGCCACGAGATTTATACAACGAGCGTTTTGTGGCTTCTGATGAATGACCCAGAGGTTCTTCACATTTTAGATTTAGAGACGGATGAGCTGTTAAAGTAATCGGGAGGACAGATGAGAAATAGAGGGATCGCGGAAATGGTTGTCGGATTTCTTACCGACGCGGAGGTTATGACAGACAAGCTTCGGGAGCAGATCACAAAGGCTTGCCAGAGAAATTGCTATCTGACAAGTTGCTATTCGCTTCAGGTGGCGAAGGTTCAGGACATTCATGGACGTGACAGCAAGACGAGCGGATGGTACATCATGCTCGAAGGCACGAGAAGCGGGGTGAATTTCTTCGTAAACAACGACATGGAAGTCACACGCAAGCCAAACAAGAACACAGTTCGGGTGGCTTATGAGTACAGCCTTTACAACGACAACATGTTCGACGAAGGCTTCTGGTGTAAGAATTTTGCAAGGGGGTAACGGATGGCGGAGATCATGAAAGACAGACAGCACGCTGAGGGCGTCAAAAGACTGCGTTATCTTGGAATTATAGATCAGACTGTAACGGAGTTCGAGAAGTACAATATAGTGAACTTATCCGAAGGCGAAGGATATCTTTATTGGCTCGACGAGAATGAGCGAAAAATGGTCAAGCGCTTCGAGGACGAGAACGAAGCAGTTGTCTATCATGTGATCAAGACGCTTACGCTATACGGCGTGATTTATGAGCTCCTGTACGTGTCAAAATGGACGGGAGAGTGGAAAGAGGACATGGCCGACTTGAAGGATGGACAGGCTTTAGCGTACGGGGTGAATGTAGATATGCCAGATTGCAGTGAGTTTGGAACGATCGGAATTCAGCCTATTAACGGCGGTGTGAAAAGGGTTTGGTAAGGAGGTACGGATGAGAAAGATTTACCACAAGCTGACAAACGACCAGAAAAGCCGTGGGGTGGTGTTTTCCTCGGCACTTAGCGTTGGAACGGTGGAGCGAAGCGACGATGTTGTACACGAGGTCTTTGCTAACGATGCGGACGGCGCTCGGAAAATTAAAAATCTGATGGACGACTCGTTTTTCAACGATAGCCAGTGGAAATACAATATTATTCGGAGGTGATTAGGTGCGCGGTAATAAGAGTAAGTACGGAGACGATGTTATGGGGAAGATCGTCGAAACGATAAAGGAATATGGTGAAGAGGGAATCACCATTTCGGAAATATCTGTTCTTACGGGGTTTCCGCCGAGCGTAATGTACAACCGTGCAAATCAGTTTGAGTCGCATGGAATTGTAAAGCGAGAAAACGCGGAAGGAAAGAGGTGCTACGTGTACGAAGGATCGACTGGAAAGCCCGAGGGGAAGGACGAAAAGAAAAATGATAATGTTATGAAAAACGCCGAGGGCTACACGGACAGAACCGCTGGCGAAGCGATCATGGGGAAGAGGATGAATGATTTCTTTGTCGGTGGCATTTACGAGGGACGGTATCTTGTGCTGAAGGTATTCTATGATACGTTAGTGTACTTGGATATCGGAAAAGTTGCCGAGAAGCGCGAGTTCATTACGGACACGTGCGTGCGGTTCAATCTTAACGGGGAGGAGTGCTTTGTAAACCCACATAGGGTTTGGTCGGTTTACACTCGTAAGGTTGATAAAACGACGTTGCAGTCGATTGACAACGCGCTGTTCAAGCAGATCGCGAGCCTCGCTGGCATGAATGTTACCGAGGTCGAGAAGGAGGTTGAGAAGGTCGTTTATAAGGATAAGATTGTGGAGAAGGTGATTGAGAGTGATGAAGTGAAGGCAATGAAGATGGAGCTTGAGTTCGCAAAGAAGGAGGCGAGTATCTGGGAAAAGGCTTTTATGGCCGTTGCTAAGTGATGGTATAGCAAGGCAAGGTGTTGTTTTGTTATGGGTACTGCGGTGGACGGTAAGGCGTTGTGTTGGTAGGGTAGGGACATGTAATGAATGGTAACGCGAAGTGAAGGCATGGCATTGTAACGTGCGGTCAGGCAAGGTTGGGTTTTGAAATTGTTCCGAGAGGCGCGGCGGAGTAATGTATCTGTAATGCTGTGGTATGGCGAAGTATGGAATCGTCTTGTGTTGGTTATGAAAAGAGAGGTATTGAGAAGCGGTGGTATAGTCGTGTGATTTGATGTTATGGAACGGTAATGCGAGTTGCTGTTGAGTGTTGTTACGTAATGGCAGTGGAATGGTATCGCGGTGTGGGGCTACGTATCGGTGAAGTAGTATGTGGTGAAGCCGAGTATGGTAACGCGAAGGTTCTGCGTTGTGAAGTAAAGCGTGGTAACGTAAAGGCTTTGTATTGGTATGGCGAAGAATGGAATCGTCTTGTGGTGTAGTGGCATAGCAAAGCGATGCGTAGTAAGGTTAAGGTAATGTAAAAGGAGGTATGAAAATGGCAAGATCGTTAGAGTCAATTGTAAATGCTTTTGAAGCGGAGAGAGAAACAGGTGACGACGGGTACGATGTGAGAGTTCGTCTGACATTTATTGCAGATGTTCTCGGTACGGCAACATCGCAAGAGGATGTTTATAGAGCGTATATCGCAAGCAAGGCACCAGACGCATTATCAAAGGAAGAAGAGGTTGAGGCGCTTGGCGTTGACGAAGTTGCCGACAAGGGAATGACGGTATTTCCAAAAGACGAAAACGGAAATCCGTTCATGTGGGATTATCAAGTAAGGGGGTTCTTCAAGGCGGCTTGTTCTTCCCTTCAGAGATGTAAAGGAATGGCGAGCGCGAAGCATACGGAGAAGCTGAAGGCGTTCCGTAAAATTCTGGATCAGTGCATTCTTGTGGCCCCGAGAAAAATCAAGTTTAAGTTGAGCGGTGAGATGGGGGTTATTGAGAGACCGCTTCGTGCGGAGACGGCGCAAGGCCCGAGGGTAGCGCTTGCGTCATCTGAGACAGTTCCTTCTGGGTCAACGGTAGAGTTCACGGTGCGCTGTCTTAATGAAGAGTGGGTGATGGCACTTTTGGAATGGCTGAACTATGGCCAGTACAACGGGATGCTACAGTGGCGGAATTCCGGATGCGGTGCGTTCCTTTATGAAATCCTTAACGAGGAAGGAGAGGTGATTGGTGGAAATCTTAAGACGAGCACTTGGAAAAAGCTTTGGACTGCATAACGAAGGGGGGAAACGATGAGCGACAGAGGGTATAAGATCATAAAGGAGTTGTGTGGGGAAGGCGAACATGTCTGTAGGTTCGGCGTTACATCACAGTATTTCGAGCACTATGTGATCGTACCAGATGGGGACATTGCCTATATTGATCTTGGTGGATGCTTAGAGGATACGCTTCATCGCTTGATCGATAGTGGATATGAGGATGAGATTTACGGAATTCTCGGAGCGGAAAAAGATGCCGATTTTGATGATGACGCGGTGGACATTGATTTGGGGTATGCGATAGACGGACAAATTTTATATATGGAAAAGTGAAAAAAAGTCGCTTCGCGTTCACTAAAATTCATTGAAATTCACCTTTATGACGTGCTATATATATAATAGCCATTGGTGTAGGGGACGTTCGGACGGATGTCCCCTGAATTTTTTTAGGGGCGAAAGAAATGAACGTTTACGAGCTTCTCAGAGAAATCAAAACTAAATATCTTGCAAGGATGGACGCTCGCGATGAGAAGCGGAAGAAAAAAATTCATATAGTTAATCACGATCCTAAGAAGCAGTTTATTACAATAAACCATCAGCCAGTCCCACTTGAAGACGACGGAAGCCTTGGGGGAGAGATCGGCAAGGAGATCGAGAAGAACGAGGAAGAGGCAAAAACCAAAAAGGCTGAAAATCCTCGCGATAACGAGAACGGCGATAAAAGTACCG